>OGYN01002994.1_pt1 | contig 11891 bp, 8 predicted proteins | sample 1576551 | NCBI WGS metagenome assembly OGYN01 (sample SAMEA3541589, study PRJEB24748) | human gut metagenome | biome: human gut; feature: human-associated habitat; material: faeces | place: China | collected 2012 | reverse complement strand
ATCGCCGCAGGGCTGCTTTTCGTTCTGTTTGGTATCCAGCACTTCCCGCGGAATGGGGCTGTGCATAAAATCGATCTGTTCCAGAACTTCAACGATCTTCTGCTCGTTGTGCGCCATATCGTCGGTGATCTGCTTTGCAGCCTGTTCCTCCGCTTCACGACGACGCTGTTCCCGGTTTTCAAGCCACGCGGCAAGTGGGTTCTGATTGGCGGTGTGTTGTTTTACTGCTGCTGGTCTAGGCATGATTGGCTCCTTCCCGGGGCAATGCCCCGCACCTCAATTTATATTGTTTTTGCTGCTATGCAATTTCAAAACTTAGGCATGCAAAGATCCTCCATGCGGATCTCGTACGCATCCTCGTCATCCTCCGGCTTCACCGGTTCCGGCTGCTTTTCCAGCACCGGTGGTTCCGCCTCCGCCTTCTGTTCCTGCTTTGCAAGATCCTGTTCCAGATCCCGGATGCTCTGCAGCACATCCTGCAGCTGGTGATAATTCCGGTTGGACAGGTTGATGACCGCGCCATACGCCAGATCGATGCAGCGTTTCAGCGTATCTTCCGTTGCCAGCACGGCCGTCTGCAGCTTTTGCAACTGGAGTTTCTGGATCGAAAGCACTGTATCGACCGGCAGTGTTTTCTCGGTGCTGGTGCCGCCGACCGAATAGCTGTACATCTGCAGGTCCCGCTTTGCTTCGGAATACTGCCCCAAGATCTCGTACACGCATTTCAGGATCTCAACGACTTTCAGCAGAGCCTGCGTTTCACCTTCCTGCTCTGCGCAGACGCGCGGCAGACACACTGCGATCGAATAGATCAGCCAGCACCGGCTGTTGCCGTCCCCGCCGCTCTCTGCCTTCGGAACCTCTGCCAGAAAATGGCTAATCTCCTGCGTAATCCTCGGGTTCTCCATCCGGTTCCTGGGCGAAGCCGCCAGACGGTGGATCTGCTTCAGGCCCTCTTCGGCGTAGTTCCGCAGCATGGCGTCCAGTGCTGCCTCCTGCGGCATTCGCAGCGCAAGGCACCGAGCGGCCCAACCGCCGGGTTCCCGCAGGATATTCTCGGCAGCATGGGCTTCCTCCCGCAGGGGCTCCTGTTTACTGATGGCAAGCAGGTCGTTCCACTCCGTCTGGTCCTGCAGGCAGCCGTAGATGTCCCGGAAGGACGCATAGCGTACCGGGCCGCCCAGCGCACGCAGCTTTTTCAGACTCTGACCGGGGGCTGGCTCCCGCAGGCAGCGGGCCAGCTGATCAGTCATTCGGTTCAGATCCGGGCACGCCGCCATCCGGCTCGGGTGTTCCAGCAGAATCCGCTGCAAGATCGGCCGCAGATTCTCCCGCGTGGGGGTGTTCAGGAACACACAGCAGTTCCGCTCGCTCAGCGATTCATACAGTCCCTGCTCGGAGGCGCGGCGCACTTCCAGCAGCGGTTTGAAGTTCAGTCTTTCTTCCGAAAAAGCACTGCTTTGCAACAGGCTTTTTGCATTCTGTTCCGCGTAAATGGAGGCTGTGAGCACAAAAATGCCCTTGCGGTTCAGTTCCTCCGACGGTCTGCGCAGCATCCCGGCGTGTTCCGCCACCTGACAAAAATCATTCAGCGGGCAGACCACGGCGGCTCCCTGTCTGGTCCATTTCAGCATCTGCTCCCAGAACTTCTGTGCCGTCAGGATGTTGGTCGTGTTCTTCCACAGAAATCCATTGGTCGGCAGCTGCCGGTCTGTATCGCCGAACGTTGTGATCTCAAAGTCATCATTCTTTTTCCGAAGGAAATAAACTGCGGCATAGTTTTCACTGTGCAGACGCATCCAGAGATACTGCTGCAGATCCAATTGCAGCAGATCCTCGGTATAATAGCAGTCGTTCTCATCGCCGAATGTCAGACAGACCGGCCCTTTTGCGGAAAACAATCCTGACTCCTCCTTTCCTCAGCGCTCCTCATGCTCAGTCAAACAGCGAAAAGCGTTTTGAATAGACCGGTGTGCCGGAATCGTTACGCAGCATCAGGCAGAGTCCGAAGTCATTGTCCATGGAAAGGCCGATCTCCTGCAGCTGTGCTTCCTGTAGATTCGGCAGTTCTACGGTCCGTTCGTGCTCGGTGCCATCTACCCGAATATACAGCCGGATGGGCAGTGTTTTTTCCTCCGGGACCCGCGCAAACTTCTGGTCCAACCAGACAGTTTTGCCGTACAGCGCATTGCCGCTGCCAAAGGAGCGCTTTTCCTCCCGGTCAGCTGCCAGCACGCCGTCCTGATCCTTCCAGTAATAGACCTTGATACCCACCTCGATCTTCTTAAGAAATTCGACCCGATAGGCATCGATCTTCGGCTGCACCTTTTTACGGGCTTCTTCCAGTTCTTTACCCAGCGGCAGCTGCAGATCCGGGAAGCCGCACCGGGGGCACTCATAGTCGTTGTAGTTTTTTCCGCATACCAGACATTTCATTGCACGTTCCTGCCTTCCCGCCTTATACCATTTCGTTCAGCTGCACACTGTCTGCACAAACCAGCAACTGTTTGCGCAGTTCTTCTTCTGCCTGCTGCAGTTCCTTGAGCAATTCGTCCAGACTGCCTGCCGGATCCGCTTCCGGTGCGCTCTCTCCATGGCTGCCCCGGGCCTCGCATATCTCGTTGATGGAATCCACCAGATGCTTCCGGGCGTTTTCCAGCACCTGGTTCTGGTACAGCAGACGGCTGAGTCGTTCCTTATACTGCAGCGTATTAAATGGCCGCAGCATTTCCAGCATGTCCTTTAGCCCCTGCAGCGCATCATCCTGCTTTTTCCGGGCTTCCTGCAGGCGGTTGCGCTCTCCGTTCAGTTCTTCCAGCTGTTTTTCAGCTTCTTCGCCTTCCTGTCTGCAACGCTCGACGGTCTCAATGGCTTCCTTCAGTTGCAGCTTGATGCGCTGATTTTTCTCCTCGTCAGTCTTGCCCTGCAGTTCCTGCAGGCGCTGTTCCAGGTTATTGATTTCCGCATCGTTGGCGGACTGCTTGGCAGTCAGTCCCTGATAGGCCGTATCAAGTTGCTGGCGCTCCTGCTCCTGCTCTTTCACCTTCTGGCTCAGGCTCTCATTGTCCCGGGTCAAATCCTGAATATTTTGTTCCAGTTCGGCCAGCTTCTGCTGATGTTCCATCTGCTGATCCTTCCGGGCATTCAACAGCGCCGTTTTTTCTGCCCGAGCCGCTGTGATAAAGCTTTCGCTCTTTTTCAGGTCATCCCGAAGTTTCTGTGTCTCCTTCTGCAGAGCACTCAGGGTATCCATCCTTCCGTTGTACTGCCCGGTCAGCTGGTCTTTCGTCGCTTTTTCTGCCGCAAGTGCACGGTTCTGCTGCTCAAGCTGCTGCTGTTTGTCCCGCACTTCCTGTTCGGTCTGTGCCAGTTCGGCGGTCAGTTCCGCCACACGGCAGGTACCCTGATTCCGTTCGGCCTTTGCTCGTTCCAGCTGCTCGTTCAACTGCCGGAGCTGATTCTGCTGCTCCTGCACAGCCTGCTGGGCGGCCTGTAGAGCGGCCTGCTGCGGCGCGATCTGCTGAGTGCGGAAGGCTTCCGTCTGCGCCTGTGCCTGTGCAGCCTGTGCCTGCAGCGGTGTGCATTCTGCTTGTAGACGAGCCAGTTCGGCCTTCTGGACACGCCGTTCCTCGGCGAGGCGCTGGTTTTTCGCTTTCTGCTGTTCCAGTGCACCGGTCTGTTCCGTCTGCTGTTTGAGCAGTTCTTTTTCTTCTTCTGCGGCACTGGTCTGCTGGTTGGTAAGTTCCTGTAGCTTGCTGCGCAACGCCGCCTGTTTATCCAGAATGCCCTGTTGCTGTTGCTGCAGTGCTTCCACCTGTGCGGTCAGGCCTTCCAGTTCTGTCTGCGCCTGTGCCGGATCCACTGCCTGTAGTTTCTGCAGTTCCCCGCGCTTCTCCGCACATTCCTGCGTCAGCCGATTCCACGTCTGCTGCGCCTCCCGTGCCGCTGTCAGCTGGGCGGTCAGCGCTTCGGCCTCCGCTTCCTTTTTCTTTATGGTCTCGGAAACAACAGCGGCCCGCCCCAGTTCTGCACGCTCGGCCTGCAGCATAGCTTCCATTTTGTCCACCCGATCCAGACCGCGCACAAACTCTGCGCGGTTCCGGGTGTAGATATTATACACCACACGATCCAGCCATGCCAGCCGGACCGGGAGCATTTCATCGCCCAGCGGATTTTCCGAGATATCTTTGCCGGATACATCACGGATATCCCTAAACAGCGATTCCACCATGCAGAGCGCCATAAAAATGGAGGGTTCTTCCTCCCGGTTCAGTTCAATCGAACTTTCCAGCCGTTCAAACCTCATTTATGCTTTCTCTCCTTCCGGGACGAATATCTCTCTGACTTCCTGCATCTCGAACATATTCCGGTAGCTGTCCAACGGGGTAGTAATTTCCTTGCAATTTGTGTCGCTCATCGAGCTTCTGGGCACCAGATGCAGGGACACAATGTCGTTTTCATCCATGGAAAAGCCGATGTACCACATACCGTCGTCCGGCAGGTCGCGCAGACGCTTGAGGATCTCCGGTTTCGGACGCATACTGGTACCGTACTCCCAGCCATGGCCGTTGCGGTCCTCCTTGCGCAGGTCGCCGATCATAAAGCAGTCCAGCTGCGGATAGGCATAAGTGCGCGGCTTGGAGGGGTCGTTGTCATAGCAGAGGAAGTACACCTTTCCTGTTTCCAAGGTCTGGAGATAATGAATGCCGTAGCAAATGTGTTTGCGGCCGGTGTTATCCTGCGTGCACAGGCCGATGGAATAGCGAGCCGTCTTTTGCAGCATGACCTTACCTTCAGCCAGAAGTGCTGCCCCCAGTGAGATAGCCTGTTCGCGCTTGTCAGCGGCCATGTGCTTGCCTACGCGGGGGTTGGCATCCAGTTTGTAGATATCGCTGATCTGCTTTTTAACCAGATAGAACGAACCGTAGCCGCCCACCAGAGCGATCTTGAAGTCATCCCGGATGCCAGTCTTGGGGTCACAGGGATCCATGTGGATATGTTGTTCCACCAGCGGATTGATGCGCCGGATCTGCTCGTCCAGCACCGGCTCGATGGTCATGCGGTAGGCCCGGAACAAATGCTGATAGGTAACGGACACCTCTTCATCCTCATATTCGATGCTGCTGAACTCTTCCGGTTCCTCATTCAGGATATCCTCGATGTCCTGATAGCCGGAACCGTAAGAACCGAAGGTCTCCTCGATCTCCCGGATGCGCTCGGCACTCTTGAGCTGACTTTCCAAGTCCTTGACCGCCGCAAGGAACGCGGGGTTCATGTAATCAGGCTGGGCACCTTCGTCCAGAATGTCAGCATCCCGCAGAGCAAGTTCCACGACGCGCTGCATGTAAGCAATACCCGCATTGCCGATGGTTCCGTTCCCCCGTTCATCCGGGTGGTTCTCGCCCGCGCCGCCGCCTTCCCGGTAGGCAATTTCCATGCTACCGTTGTCGTAGGAACGCACCTCGGTCAGAGTGATATCCAGCGTACCGCCGCCGTAATCGATGAGCAATAAATGCCCGTTGAACGGCTTCTGCGTTTCCTGCCGGTAATTGTATGCAAAAAAGGCACTGGCAGCTTCCGGCTCAGTGGTTACACGAACGGAGGGCTTTGCTTCAATATCCAGATCAAGTTCATTCTCAATAATGCCGCGCAGAATGCTGCGGCCATCCAGCGAGCGCACGCCCCGGCACCAGATCTCCGGCACACAGACCACAACATTTTCCAGCGAGACGGCATTGCACCGCTTCAGAGCACCGCCAACAAGGGAACTGAGGTAAGTCTTTGCCGCCCAGCGAGGTGTATAGGTGCTGTCATACCCGCGCTTGCGGAGCATCTCCTGATTGTCCTCGTTCAGCAGCATCTTGAATGCTTCAAAGATGCGTACACTCTTTTTGCCGATTTGTTCCTTGGCGGCCTTTCCACAGGAGATCTTCTGGCTTTTGCCGAAGATGCTGACCACCGAAGGAATGCTGGCCGATTCGCCTTCCACCAGCGCGATGGCCTCTGCGCGGCCTGTTATAGTGTTATAGGTCGAGATCGTCGAGTAAGTGCTGCCAAAGTCGATTCCGAGATTCATACCGCAATGCTCCTCTGTTGTCATTCATTTTTTCCTATTATAGCAAACTCTTCCGGAATTTTATATAGTTTTTCGGACAAAAAGCCATCCTTTTCAGCACATTTTTCAAGCAGTATTTCCCTCTTGGTCACACTTTGTCCGGCTGCGGATGCAGGCCGACCTTCGGATTTTCCATGATCACTGGCGGACAGCGTTCTTGGCTTTTGCCGAAGATACGATGCTTCTCAGCCTGGTGCAGCCCTCAAAGGCATCCTCAGCGATGCTCTGCAGCCGGTTTGAATACAGTTCCACAGTTTCCAGTTTCGTACAGTTCCGGAACGCATGGCTGCCGATTTCCTCAAGGCTGGTGGCATCCGGGTTGAAGCATTTCAGACTTGTACACCCGGCAAAGGTGCGTTCTCCGATGCTGCGCAGACTTTTCGGCAGGTCGATAAACTCCAGCTTTGTACAACCCTCAAAGGCTCCTGCGCCGATTGCACGCACACCTTCGGGGATGTCCACACTCAGCAAGCGTTCACGGCTGGCCGCAAACGCATTTTCCGCGATCAGAGTCACACCTTCCGGCACCTTTGCATGCGAATCGTAGCCATGGTAGGCCAGCAGCACGCCGTTTTTGACCTCATATTCCTTCTGCAGCGTGCAAGATGGCTCGAACGCATTCCTGCCAAGCTTTACGTCGGCGGGCAGCACGACGCTCTGTAGTGCCTTGCAGCCAAGAAAAGCTTCTTCCTCGATTTCTTTTACCGTGTAGGGAATTTCAAACCCGGTCAGCTTGCCGCAACCTTTAAAGGCTCCCTTGGCGATCTTGCGCACCCAGTCTTTTTCATCACCTTCGGGATGACTGAACTCCACGCATTTCAGATTCTTGCACTGGCCAAACAGGTATTCTGGGATCTCGTTCAGGTCACCTGAAAACCACACATTCTCCAGCGCAGTGCACCCAGCAAACGCCAATGCTCCAATCTTTTTAAGCGTATAAAAGCCAGACAAATCGGCCTGTTTCAGACTCGTGCAGCCATAAAAGGCAGATTCCCCAACTTCCTCCAGCTTCAACGGGAAATCCACATATTTCAAATTCCGGCACCCGACAAAGGCATCCTTTTCAATGCAGGTCAGCCCTTTAGGCAAAATCACTTCGGTCAGGTTCTCATTGTACGCCAGCGCCTTGCAACCGATTTTCTGCACCCATTGCGGGATTTGAAGCACCTTTTCCGTGCCGGTATAGCTTTCCAACACGCCGTCGCAGATGACATAGCCCGCCGTTTGTGCGTTCTTGCCCATCCGGCCGAGGGTATCGTTCAGTTTCTCCACCTGTTTCTGCGGGTTTTCAATGCCGGCCTTGTGTGCAGTCCCCTGTACTTCCTCCCGGCAGTCCGCAAAGGCATTCGTTGCGATTTGATAGACCGTTGTGGGAATCTGAATCTCCTGCAGTGCAGTGCAGCCCGCAAATGCCCAGTCGCGGATGCGCTGCAGACCTGGTTTCAGTATCACCCGCTGCAGCGCCGTGCAGTGATAAAAAGCTTTTTGTCCTATTTTCTGCACGCTGGCCGGGATACGCACCTCTGTCAGGCTTTTACAGTTCCGAAAGCTATTTTCTCCGATTATCTGCAGGGTATCCGGCAGCTGCACTGTTTGAAGATTTGTGCAGTCTGCAAACGCATCCGTGCCAATAGCCGTAACGCCAGTCCCGACCACGACCCGCCGGATATCATTCCGGAATGCGGTCCAAGGTGCTTCCGGTTGACCCAGGTCTGAAAACAAGTCATCAAAGATCCCGTCAAGCTGCTCTGCGTTTTCGTCTATGACCGCATAGTCCTGCATCGCCCCGCTGCCTTCAATTTTCAGTAAGCCGTCCGGATGCAGGCACCACCGTGCATTCACGCCGCAGCTGCCCTTCCGTCCCATTTTTGCCCGGGCATATCCACTGCGAGACACTCGCTCTTTTTGCGTATAGATCAGCGTCGGGTATTGTTCCCGGTCCGTACTGCTATCAAACCCGCACACTGGGCAGATTACAAACTGCCTTTCTTGCACTTTTTCACAAACAGGACATTTCCACATCTTACTCTTCTCCATCGCTTTATCGTTTACCGCCGAAAGACCCTGGGGCCTTTCTTTTACCTTCCAGAATCTCGAGCCAAGCAGGCTGTGGCACATTCCAAATGCCGTTGAACTTATCCGTGGAGGCTTTCCTTCAAAGATGATCCGCCACAAGACTCTGCAGCCATAAAACGCCGCATATTTTATGTAATGCACCTCTGCTGCAATGCGAATCGTTCCTACTACTCCTACTCGGCATTGCCGTCAAACCTATAAACCTGACCGATTATCTCTGTGGTTTGAAATGCACTGCCGCAAACGGGACACTGTTCTATATCGTTCGCTCCTTACTTTTCACTTTCGCTCCGGGGCTCTGTTTTTTTGTTTCCTATGGGTGTCGGTGCATAACCTTGAGCAGGGTATCAAAGTCCCACTCTTCCTGCTCAAATGCTTTCGACTGCACAGGCGTTCTGGCTCTTGTGCTGCTCCAGAGATTCATCCACGCATTGGGATCCTTCTGAAGTGGGCTTTTCTGTTCGCTCTGAAAATAGACGCTGTTCATTTTCTTCTCCACAGGTGTAGGTGCGGTATGCTGTCGGCATGGAATCTTTCCGCTTCGGGTCAAAGTTGGATAGCGTATCCAGTCTGCACTGGCATCATAGCCGCAGGCCGAGCAAATCCATTCTTTGTCTCGGAATGAACCTCCACAGATAGGACATCTTTCCATATTACTCCCCTCTTATTTCATAATTTTTACTGTTTTATTTTTGCATCCGATGATGCCTCCATCATCTGTAACGCCTTGCCGGACAGTCCTCAAAAGCTTCTGGAGAAATATTTTCTATACTTCGTGGAATGCGTACAACCTCAAGAGCTGTACAATGCAGAAATGCATATGGTCCAATTTTTTTCAGTCCTTCCGGCAAGATCACCTTGTGCAAATTCCTGCATCCCGCAAATACACCAAGGTCAAGCACTTTTAGCCCATTTGGCAGTTCAATTTCCGTCAATGCTTCACAACCACTGAACGTCTCCCTTCCAATCTCCTGAATAGCTGCCGATAGCCGGACTTCCGACAGATGCTTGCAACCTTTAAACGCAGAACCTTGTATTGTCTGCACCGTATCGGCCATCTGTACACTACGAAGATTTTCACATTCCTCAAACATATTGAGTCCTATGGTTGTAATTCCAGATTCTACCTGTACCTTTGTGATTTGATTTTTATATTTTTCCCAAGGCGATTCCGATTTTATGGGGTAATCCTTCATTGCGCCGTTACCCTTGATTTGCAGCAGACCATCATTAAAAAACGTCCAATTTATATTGATTCCACACATACCTGTTTCCGCAAGGATTGTAGAAGCCACTGCTTCCTCTTTTTGGGAGTTTGCGTATGCTCCTGACAACACCAAGCATTTTTGCGTTTCAATCTGCTGAACTCGTTTAGCTAGTGCTACAACCTCTGCACGCAAGAATTCCATTTCTTGTTTCATAGCCTGCACTTGCTGTTGCAGTTCTCTCTGGCTTCCCAACAGTTGTCCCCGCTTGGATGGCATCACGCTTTTTGCTCGCACAAGCGTTGGGTACTGTTCCCGGTCGGCGCTGCTATCAAACCCACATTCACAGCAAACCCTTACTGTATCCTCTTGCGTGCGGTGGCACATTGGGCATGTCCACATCGCTCATTTCCCCCTTCCGTTATTTCATATCACTGGCTTGCGTATAACTTGTGCAGTACATTTTCGAAACGCAGTCGCTCGAATCGTCTTTGTATTGGCCGAAATCCGGATAATCTTCATCGCCGTACAGCCACTAAACGCATAGCCGCCAATATACTCAAGCGTCATCGGCAGGTTGACGTACTGCAAATTTTCGCAACGGCAGAATGCTGCCGTACCAATCGACTTCACGCCCTCTTCGATGACCACCTGCTTGATTTTATCCCGATAAGCCTTCCATGGCACACTTGAAAAAAACAGAACGTAGTTCTGCATTTCACCTGTACCCTCGATTTCCAGCAGGCCGTTCTCGTCCAGATTCCAGATGAGGTTTTTGCCGCAGATGCCCGAAGCAATGTTCTTAGCTTTGGCTGTTTCCATCGTTTCTTTGAACTCCATCGGCATGACAGGCTGCATACTTGGTGTTTCAAAGACATCTTCAGATTCCACGGATTCTGCCACAATTCTGGTTTCCGAAAGCACTCCGGCTTCCATCACTGATCGACAGCCGCCGTAGGCTTTTTCCCCTTCCGCCTTCAGGCTTGCAGGCTTTTTGATTGCCAGCTTCCTGCAGAAACCAAACGCCCAGTCGTCAACCTCTTCCAGTCCTTCGGGCAGCTGTGCAACCTGCAGTTCCAGACATCCCGCAAACGCATACCCGCCAATCTTTTTCAGCGTGCTTGGCAGCTGCACTGTTTCCAGCCGCTCGCAACCTTCAAAGGCGCTTTCGCCCAGTTCCTGCACGCCGCTTCCCAGTTCCACCCGGCGCAGGTGGCTGCAGTTTTTGAATACACCCTCGTCCAGACATCGCACACCGCCGGGAATAGCAATTTCCGTAAGTTCTGTGCAGTTGATGAATGAATGGTGCCCGATTTTTTTCAGCGTTTCCGGCAGCTGAATATAGCTCAGCCGCTCGCAGTTGGAAAACGCATTCGGTGCGATCTCGTGCAGACCCGACAAACCCCTTGTGCGCAATTCCACAACGCTCAGCTTTCCGCAGCCACGAAAGGCGCTGCTTCCAATGACCTCCACCGATTCCGGGATCACCACGCGTTCCAGCTTTACGTTCCCAGCAAAAGCTTCACGTCCGATCTCGCGGATGCCAAGCGGTAGCGTTACCACAGTCTTTTCGCGGTGATATTTCACGAGCACCCGTTCTCGGACTTCAAATTCCTGCACCGTTTTTGCCGCTTCGTCGACCCGATTGACCGGAACCTTCGGGTGCAGTGCACTGTTCTGTTTGGCCGCATAGGCCCTAGCCTTTGCCGTATTGGACGGCATCATCTTCTGCGCACAGATCAAGGTCGGATAGCGCTCCATATCGGTACTAACATCATAGCCACAGACCGCACACTGAGCGTTTTTATCTGCCTGTTGCGTTTTGCACACCGGACATCCCCACATAATGATCTCTCCTTTTTATTGATAGTTTGATTATAAGATATCCACATCAAAAGTCAACAAACTATTACCGAGCTGCCCTGTCTGACCTATAATTCTATTGCTACATGTTGATAAAGTCCGATGGCTATGTTCTTTTTGGGAAAGGTGTTCTTAGCGTTTAGTTCTATTGAAGAAAATTTCGTCAGCAAGCTCCATTAGTTTGTTATATATAACCATAAGAATTTTCTTTTCTCAAATCCTATCAACTCATTCACGGGCAATAGAGGCTTAGACGAAATCCAGAAGACTGTTGCGTGTGCCATTCAGAAGTAGGATTATGCCTATCCCAATGTCCGATAGGATGGTAAATTCCACCGTTGACACCTAATTCCGTAGCATCGAACCTTATAGTAACTTTATTGAGAAAGATTAATAAGTCCTACTATCACCGCTTTACCACAATAAATTTTGCAAAACTATCTTGACGTACCCCACGAACCATGATATTCTCTGTCACAAATCCCACTGATTTTGTGGATTGGTTTGAAACCATCCACAAGATGTGGTCGTGTTCATTTTGAACACTGCCTCACCGTGGATTATTCCTGAAAGATTTACCGCCCCGCAACACACCCGATTCATTTTGCCGCCGATTCACCCGACAAAATCAT
>OGYN01002992.1_pt1 | contig 11895 bp, 9 predicted proteins | sample 1576551 | NCBI WGS metagenome assembly OGYN01 (sample SAMEA3541589, study PRJEB24748) | human gut metagenome | biome: human gut; feature: human-associated habitat; material: faeces | place: China | collected 2012 | reverse complement strand
GATTGCGTACATTTTGTTCATTCCTTTTCGTTGTACTCGCTGGTCGTAAAGGCAGACCCTTACTGCGGGCCATTTCAGGCGCCCACACCATGCGGCTAGAATATTATAGCAAAAACCAAACCGGATTGCAAGAGGAAATTTCCCTTTTTGCGCAGATTTTTACGCTTTTTTCTGCCCGGCCTGTTCTATGGCGGCTTTTACCTGCGCATTGTAGGCCTCGGTCTTTTCCAAAAACAGCTTGCGCGGGCTGGAGGCCAGCAGCTGGGTGTCCTTACCCGCAAAGGAGATGGGACCGTCCAGCTTCTTTTGAGCGGCCTTGTTCTCTGCGTTCATCGCCAGCGGCACAAACAGGGGCTTGTCCTTGAGCTTGCGGGTAAAGTACACCTCTGCCGCAATGCCCGCCACCACGGCGATGCCTGCCACCAGCTGGGATGCCCGCAGCCCGATGGAGGGAACCAGCATCAGGCTGTCGGTGCGCAGACCCTCGATCCAGAAACGGCCTGCACCGTACCACACCAGATACCGCAGGGTGATGTCGCCGTTGAACTTGCGTTTTTTGATGTAACGGAACAGCAGGAAAAAGCCCACAAAGCACCAGATGCTCTCATACAAAAAGGTGGGGTGCACCGGCAGGTTGGGGTCGATGACCACACCCTTGGGCACCGTGACCGTGCTGCTCATCAGGTAAGCACGGGTAGCCTCGCTGTACATTCCCCACGGCAGGGTGGTGTTGCAGCCAAAGGCCTCCTGATTGAAAAAGTTGCCCCAGCGGCCGCAGCCCTGCCCAAGGAGAAAGCCCATGGCGGTAAGGTCGAACATGGGCAGCACCGGCACGCCCCGCCACTTACAGGCCAGGCCGCCGAACAGAAAGCCGCCGATGATGCCGCCGTAGATGGCAAGGCCGCCATCCCGGATGGCGATCATCTCCCAGATGCTCTCGTATTTAAAAGGTGCCATAGCCACATAATAGGCGCGGGCGCTGATGATGCCCAGCACCACGCCGATGAGGATCACATCCACCATGCTGTCCGGGTCTACGCCAAATTCCAGACTGTGCCGGAAGGCAAAGATCAGTGCCAGACACAGACCCACCGCAATGCACACGCCGTACCAGTAGATGCTGATCCCGCCGATGGTAAAGGCCACACGGTTCAGGTGAAAACTCAGTCCCAGACCCGGGAACTGTACCAGATTTGTCAGATAGTTCATTCTTCTTCCTCCTCGTCCTCTTCTGCCGCCTGCGCCGTGCCATCCGGCAGGATGTACATGGTAGCCATGCGGTCGGTGCACAGGATGTGCTGCAGGGCAGCGTCCGCATCCTCTGCGGTCAGCCCTGCCAGCATGGAGATCTGCTGTGCCACAGTCTGGCCGCTGAGGGCAAAGTCTGCCATCTGGCTGGCCGAGTCCTCCACGTTTTCCAGATTTTCGATCAGCTGACCGTATTTTTCGTTCTTGCACAGGGTAAACACTTCCCTGTCCACACCGGCGGCGCGTACCCGGGCGATCTCGTCCAGCAGCAGCTGGCGCACGGTGTCCGGCACATCGCTCTCGCCGGTGAACAGGATGCAGCAGCAGCCGTCCACCCGCAGCACCTCGCCGCCAAAGCCGGGGTTCACAAGGCCTTCGTCATACAGGCGGCGGTACAGCGGCGACATCCCGCCTACGATGCAGCTGAGCACAAGGTCGTACAGCGCCTCGGTGCGCAGATCGTCCGCAGACAGCGGCTCTTCCTTAAAGCCTACGCCGAAGCAGGGCTTGGAGACCGGCATGGTCAGCGTTTTTTCCGTAGCGGCAAGGGTCATAGGCTCCGTGGCCCACAGCCGCTGCACCTTTTCTGCCGGGCGTGGCTCCATCAGGCCGTGCCGTGCACAGGCGGCAAGGATCTGTTCCATAGTGGTGTTGCCGGCCGCAGCCAGCACCATATTGCCCGGGGCATAAAAAGCCTTGCAGCTGTCGTACAGCATGGCGGGCGTGATCTCGGCAATGCTCTCCACCGTGCCCGCGATATCGCTGCGGATGGGGTGGCTGTGGTACAGGCACTCAAACAGGCCGGTGATGAGCCGCCAATCCGGGCTGTCATCGTACATTTTGATCTCCTGCCCGATGATGCCCTGCTCCTTGGCGATGGTCTGCTCGGTAAAATAGGGGTGCCCCACCATGCCCAGCAGCACGTCCAAGCTTTCGTCCAGCTGCTGGGTAGCGGTGAACAGGTAGCAGGTGCGGTCAAAGCTGGTAAAGGCGTTGGCGTTGGCACCGGTCTTTGCGTACTTGGCAAAGGCGTCACCGTCCTCGTCCTCAAACATCTTGTGCTCCAGAAAATGCGCCACGCCCGCCGGCAGATGCACCGTTTGGCCGTTCAGGCAGAAATCCCGGTCGATGGAGCCGAACTTGGTGGCATAGATCACATGGGTGCCGGAATAGCCCGGCATGGGGCGCACCAGCACCGTCAGGCCGGAGGGCAGGGTCTGCCACTGGTCGGCCACGGTCTTTTCCAGCAGGGTCTGGTTATTCTGCGGCATGGGCAGTATCCTCCTTTGTAAGCAGATAGCTGACCGAGAGGGTCAGGCGGCGCAGGATATCCCGCACCTCGTCCTTGGTCACGGCACGCAGGGCATTCCGTGCCTGTTCCGGGCTTTGGATAAGCGCAGCGCTGTTGGCACCGGCGCGCAGCACCTCGATGTAGTACCAGCTCTCGATGCCGCCAAGGCTGTCCTCTACCCCGTTCATGCCGCTGAGCAGCCCCCGGCGGCAGTCCTCAAATTCCTCGTCGGTAATGGGGCCGGTGCACAGGTCGGCAAGTTCCTTCAAAATTGCTTGCTCTGCGCGGGCGGCATCAGCGTGCTCCACACCGCTGTTCACCGCCATGCTGCCGGTAAAGCTTTGGAAGGAGGAGGAGCAGTAGTAGCACAGATGGTCCCGCTCCCGCACGTTGAGGAACAGGCGGCTGGTCACGCTGCCGCCGTACAGCGCCATTGCAAGGCGCACCGCTGCCAGCTGCTGCGGCAGCATGGGCTGCCCCAGTGTGAACAGCATACACAGCTTTGCCTGCACCATATCGTAGTTTTCGGTCTTGTGCACCGGTGCTATGGTGGGCATGGCCATGTTTTCCACCAGCGGCAGCGGGGCGCGGTCGATACAGGCAAGCTCTGCCAGCAAAGCGTCCCGGATGGCGGCGGTCTGGGTGGCATCGCAGCCCAGCACCAGCAGCTCGATGTTGGCGGTACGCAGCATCTGCTGATAAGCGGCGGTCAGCATAGCCGGGGTAAGGCCGTCCACCTCTTCCAGATAGCCCTCCTGCCGCACGCCTGCCGGGCTGTCACCAAAAAACTCCCGGTTGGCCTGATGCAGGCAGTAGATGCGTTTATCGTTGATCTCGTCCTCAAGGCCTTTTTTCAGCATCTGCTTTTCAATACTGACAGCCTGCGGGTCAAAGCAGCCGTCCACAAAATACGGATGGAAGGCCGCACCCAGCGCGATTTTGGTATACTCGGCGGTCAGCGCCTCGCCCTCCAGCGCAAAGGCATCCTTGATGCCGGTCACGCTGACGCAGAGGTTGTGGTTGCAGCCCATAGGGCGGGCGTCCACGGTCAGGTCTGCGCCGTAGAGCTTTGCCAGCTTTTTGGTCAGCCGGGTCATATCCGGGCAGTCCGCATAGCCGCGCTCCATCACCAGCGGCAAAAGCGCGTGAGCAGTGGCTGTTTTACGCTCTGCCGGGAAGGCAAAGTGGATGCTGATGCGGCAGCGGTTGAATTTAGAAGCCGGGTCGCAGGAAAGATGCACGCCCGGTGCAATGAGAGTACGTTCCAATGATAGTTCCCTTCTCTCTGTGCCGTAGCACAGAGCATTTGATTCAGTCTGCCCGCTGCAGAGCGATGAACTCTTCCAGGCTCAGGCCGCTGGCACGGATGGCAAGGGCGTTTTCCACCCCTACATAGCGCCAGTGCCACGGCTCGAACACGATGCCGGTGGCAGCCTGCCGGTCCTGCGGGTAGCGCAGGATAAAGCCGTATTCCGCCGCGTAGGCCGTAAGCCACTCGTAGGCGCGGGTCTCGGCAAAACTGGTGTCCTGCTGCGGATTGTCTGCACTGAGGATATCTGCCGCATAGCCGGTGCCGTGCTCGTTGGCGTTGGCGGCGGGCTGGATGGTAGCCGCCAGACGGGCAGCTTCCTCTTCGGACTTGCGCTTATCGCGGTAGGTCTGCACCCGGGCCTCGTAGGCAGCCTGACGGGTATCGGCGTCCTGATAACCGGCCACAAGGGTCAGGCTGACCCCATCCACCTGCGCGGCGGCAGCCATGCTGCGGTACTGCATGGCCGCTTCGGCCTCCAGCTGCTGGCCGGTGGCCTCGTCGGCGGTATCCAGCAGCGGAGCGGGCTCGGCGGCATAGGGCAGATTTGCGTTCACCAGTGTAAGCCGGGCGTCTGCGGCGTTGAACACATAGTCCGTGCCGTCGTACACACTGGCTGCAAATACCTTTGGCCCGGCCAGCAAAACGTGCACCTTGGGCAGCAGCCACAGGATGCCGCCGGTCAGCAGCGCCACCACTGCCGCGCAGCCGGCCAGAAACAGTACCCAGTTGCGGGCCAGCCGCAGCATTTTGCGGCGCTTCCATTGTTGATAGGTCAGGCGCTTATCAGCAGGCGCTCTAGTGGTACGGGTGGATTCACTCATGCGGCGGGGCTCCTTTTCGGCATTATTGCAGCGCCGGTGCGCCGCACAGATTCAAACTATATTATACACCCCTTTGCAATTTGTGTAAACGCCGCCGTGTGTAAAAAAATTATGACCCGCCCGCCCCCGGCAGGGAGCAGACAGGCCACAATTAAAAATTTTACGCAGATCAGTCAAACAGCATATCGTGGATGGCACCGACAGCCTTATCGGCATCTGCACGGTCGATGATGCAGGAGATCTTGATCTCGCTGGTGGAGATCATCTTGATGTTGATGTTGTTGTTGGACAGTGCCTCGAACATCTTGGAAGCAACGCCGCTGTGGCTCTGCATACCAGCACCCACGATGGAGACCTTGGCGCAGGTAGTGTCCACGCTGACATTGCTGAAATGTGCGCTGTCCTTCAGCACACGCATGGCCACCTCGGCTTCGCCCTCGGCACAGGTAAAGCTGATGTCCTTTTTGCCGTCGCGGCCGGTGGACTGCAGGATGATGTCCACGTTGATATTCTTCTGTGCCAGCAGACCAAAGATCTTAAAGCTCATGCCCGGCTCGTCGGGAACGTCGAGAATCGTGATAACAGCAACATCGGTGTCCTTGGCAACACCCTTGATCAGCATACCTTCCATGTCCTTTGTAACCTCCTTAACCACCGTACCCGGGATGGGGTTCAGGCTGGAGAGCACCTCCAGCTCCACATTGTACTTTTTGGCCAGTTCCACACTGCGGTTGTTCAGCACCTGTGCGCCCAGAGATGCCAGCTCCAGCATCTCGTCAAAGGTGATTTCCTCCAGCCTGCGGGTGTTGCGCACCTTGCGCGGGTCGGCGGTGTAAACGCCCTCCACATCCGTGTAGATCTGGCAGCGGTCAGCGTGCAGTGCAGCAGCAATGGCCACAGCGCTGGTGTCGGAGCCGCCGCGTCCCAGAGTAGTGATGTCGTCCAGCTTGTTCAGTCCCTGGAAGCCTGCCACTACCACCACGCGGTTGCGCTCCAGCTCCGAGGAGATCCGCTCGGTCTCCAACCGGGTGATGCGCGCCTTGGTGTAGGCACGGTCGGTGCGGAAGCCCGCCTGCCAGCCGGTCAGGCTGATGGCATGGCAGCCCAGCTCGTTCAGCGCCATGGCCAGCAGTGCGATGCTGATCTGCTCGCCGGAGGCCAGCAGCATATCCATCTCACGCGCCGAGGGGTTATGGGTGATCTCCCCTGCCTTGGCGATCAGGTCATCGGTGGTGTCGCCCTGTGCGGAGACTACCACCACTACGTCATTGCCCGCGTTGTGGGTGTTGGCCACGATCCGCGCAACGTTGAAGATACGGTCACGGTCCTTTACGGAAGAACCGCCGAATTTCTGTACGATCAACGCCATATCTTGTCACTCTCCTCTTTAACGCCCCGCGTTTGCGGGGGCTTGCCGGGCGGAAGCGTTCTTGCACTTCCCTTACCCGTTTATCATTCCACAGTCGCGCCGGTGTTATCGGCATCCAGCTGCAACAGTGTAAATGCTTCACATCCGTCCAGACCTTCCAGCAGCTCCAGACCCTTTTCCAGCTTGGAATAGAACTTTTCGGCCTCGGCCTTTTCTGCCACTGCCATGACCGTGCTGCCTGCACCAGAGACATACACGGCCTTTGCGCCGCAAAGCCGCGCCATATCGAATACCTCGCGGGAGCCGGGCATCAGAGGCATCCGGTACTGCTGGTGCAGCTTATCCTCGGTAGCAATGGCCAGCAGGTCGTGCCGACCCTCGCAGAAAGCTGCGGGCACCAGCGCCGCACGGGACAGGTTATACACCGCGTCCTTATGGGACACCTCCTTGGGCAGGGCAGCGCGGGCCGCCTCGGTCAGCAGCTTGTAGTCCGGCACGATGGCGGCAAAGCAGAGGCTTTCGTCCACATTCCGCTTGACCGAATACACCTTGCCGTCCTCAAACACGCTGCTGGTCAGGCCGCCCAGCAGAGCCGGAGCCACGTTATCGGGGTGTCCCTCGATGGCAGTTGCCAGCGTGAGCAGCTCCTGCGTGTTGAGCACATCGCCCAGCATCCGGTTGGCGCCAAGCAGACCCGCAATGATGCAGGCCGAAGAGGAGCCCAGACCCCTCGCCATGGGGATGGGGTTCGTCTGGGTGATCTTGAGGGGCGGGATCTGCTTGCCAACTTTTTCGAACAGCCCCTTGGCGGAGCGGTACACGAGATTCGACTCGCCCCGGGGGATGCGGGTGCCGTCCGATGCCGAGATCTCCAGCACCTCGCTATCCTCAAAGGTGACCGTGTTGTACAGGGTAACTGCCAGACCCAGCGCATCGAAGCCGGAGCCCACGTTGGCGCTGGTGGCAGGAACCGAAACCTTGATCTTCATTGCCGCAGTTCCTTTCCGTTACACTTCCTCGGGCAGACGCTTGAGCACCAGCTTCACGCTGCCGCCCACGGCCTCCACCTTGCGCGCGGCCTCGGCCAGCGCACGCTCGTCGGCGCGCTTCACAAAGTAGGCGCAGCCCTCGTACCGCTCATCCACCACCTTGCCGTAGCCGTAGATGGCTTCCACCACAGCGGGTGCAATGCCCGCCACACGCACATAATATGCAGCGGGAGCCGGGTCGGTGAGCATGCCGTCCACCGGGTCCGCAGGCTGCCAGAACAGGCTGTCGTGCACCTGTGCGCCGTTTTTCAGGGCATCTACCACGTCTGCCACCACAGCGCTGGCGGTGGGCAGCTTGCCTGCGCCCTTGCCGTAGAACACCACATCGCCCAACATATCGCCCTTGACCAGCACCGCGTTAAAAACATCGTCCACGCTGGCCAGCTGGTTTGCCTTGGGTACCAGACACGGCTCTACACCGGCGGCCACGCTGCCATCCTTGCCAAGCTTCATCCATGCGATCAGCTTGATGACGCAGCCCAGCTTTTCGGCACTGGCCACATCGGCGGCGGTAATGGCCCGGATGCCCCGGGTGGGAATGTTCTGGGGGTAGATCTGGTGACCGCACACCATAGAGGACAGAATGGCGATCTTGCGGCAGGCGTCGCGGCCGTCCACGTCATCGCTGGGGTCTTTGGTCTCGGCGTAGCCCAGCTCCTGCGCAATGTGCAGCGCATCCTCAAAGCCAAGGCCCTCCCGTACCATCTTGGTGAGCATGAAGTTGGTGGTACCGTTCACGATGCCCTCCACCTCGGTGATGACGTTAGCCGCTAGGCACTGGTGCATGGGGGTGATGATGGGTGTACCGCCGCCCACAGAGGCCTCGAACAGGAAGGCACAGTCGTGCTCCTTGGCCAGTGCCAACAGCTCTGCGCCGTAGGTGGCCACCATCTCCTTGTTGGAGGTGCACACGCTGCGGCCGCTCTCCAGACACGCCTTGACGTAGGGGTAGGCAAAGCGGGTGCCGCCGATGGTCTCCACCACCACCCGGATCTCCGGGTCCTGCAGGATCACGTCAATACTCTTGACCACCAAAGGCTCCACCGGGTTGCCGGTAAAATCCTTCGGGTCCAGAATGTACTTTACCTCCACCGGTTCGCCGGCCCGGCGGGAGACGCTTGCAGCATTGTGGCACAGCACCTCGTATACGCCGCTGCCCACCGTGCCAAAGCCCAGAATTGCAATTTTAGCCATACTCTCTTTCCCTCGTTTCCTGTTTTGTTACAGGTTATACCCACAGCGCACACCCACGACCATGCGCTGGCGCGAAAGCTTTTCGGTCAGCTCCTCGGGGGACATCTGCATGGTGTCGGTGCGGATGGTGACCGCTACCAGCGCAGCCCCGTTTTCCGGGGTGGACTGGTTGATGGTCACGATGCTGGCACCTGCGGCGCTGATGCCGGCCAGAAGGCTTTGCAGCGCACCGGTCTCGTCCCGCAGGGTGGCCATGACCGTAATGACCTCACGGCCGTTCTCGGAATCAAAGATACAATCCTTATATTTATAAAACGCGCTGCGCGAAAGCTCTACGGCACGGGTCGCAGCCGAAATGCTGCGGGCTTCCCCGCTGGCCAGCAGCTCCTTGGCGCGTACCACCTTGAGAAAGACCTCCGGCAGCACCTGCGCATCCACCAGATAAAAACGGCGTTCCAACTTGTTCACCTCTCAAACACAAGTGTTCTTGCAGAAAATATAATAGCATCCGAACCCCTGCAATGCAAGAGCCCGGATGCTATTTTGTCACTTTGTCCAGTTTTGTTTTGTAAAGTGCGCCCTGTCCTTGCCGGATTTTTCAGCAAAGGGGCGAAAAAGTACGATTTTTGCCCTTATTCCGTGTCCAACGCACCGGTATCGGTGGGAATGACCGGTTGGGTGGGCACAGCATTGTCTGTGTTCTCGGTAGGGGCAGCAGCCTGCGGTGCAGCGTGGGAATAGGTGCAGGTATCGGGCAGGTCATCGGCACGGTAGTAGCCCACGGCAGTGCTCGGGCAGCCTGCACCGGCCAGCAATCCGCTCTGGGTGCAGTAGCGGCGCTCCACCACGCCTGCGGAGGTGGGGAACGCCTTATAGGGCAGGTCTGCCTGTGCCTGCTCCATCAGTGCCTTCCACGCGGTCACACAGGTACGGGTCTTGGCCTGCTGCTTGGACAGAGTCTTGGTCATATCGTAAGGTGCATCGTAGCCCCACCACACAGCGGTGACATAGTAGGGCGTGCCGCCCACGAACCACAGATCCTTTTCGTCGCTGGCAGTACCGGTCTTACCAAAGGCTTCCATGCCGTTGGAGTTGGGGTAGCGGCCGCTGGCAGTACCCACACTGGAGAACAGAACGTTCTTCAGCAGGCGGTTCATGACGTAAGCGGTATCGGGGGTCAGTGCCTGATAGCTGGTGGCGTTGTTTTCCAGATAGATGTTGCCGTCCCGATCCAGCACACGGGTGTACAGGTGCGGGGTGGTGTACTCGCCATCATAGAAGATCTGGAAGGCTGCGGCCAGTGCCATGGGGGTAACGCCCTTGGTCTGGCTGCCCATGACCATCTGCGCCAGACCCACGTCGTTGGTGGGGTCCAGCGTATTCAGCTGCAAGGTGTTATAGACGAAGTTGAAGATATTGCTTGCACCCACAAGGTCGCCCACGCGGACTGCGATAGTATTCAGCGAGCGGGCAAGGCCGTTCCACAGCGGGAGATCGCTGCCGTCGCCGTAGTTGCCGCCGTAGTTGCGCGGCCAGCTGCGCCATGCGTTGGGGTAAGCGCGGAGCTGCTTGTCGGAGAGGCCCATCAGGCCGTTCTTGCGGCAGTAGTCCTCGTCCCGGATGATCATATCCTGCTTCTGGTACAGGGGGGAGTTGTTGAGCATGGTGGACCAGTTGACCAGACCGTACTCGATGCCCAGTGCATAGGCACCGATGGGCTTGATGGTAGAGCCTGTCTGCCGCTCCACGTTGTAAGCACGGTTCAGGGAAAGGCTCTTGGTTTTTTCGCCCAAGCCGCCCACAATAGCCAGCACATTGCCGTCATAGTCCAGCGTGACCATGGCAGCCTGCGTGCGCACGTTGCGGTAATAGTAGACGGTGCCGTCCTCGCCGGTGCGGGTCTTGGGGGTGCCATCTTCGTTGAACACCTGCACATCATCGTCCGAAATGGAGGTGACCTCTTCCTCATGCCAGCCCGCCGGGAAGTAGGCATCATTGGTGTTCAGCATCAGGTTTTCCATCTGGGACTGCAGCTTGGTGTTGACTGTTGCTTCGATCGTAAAGCCGCCGGTGTAGAGCAGCTTCTGCGCCTCGGACTCAGAGATGCCCTCCTTGGTCATGATGTCCTGCACGACCTCATTGAACAGTGCATCGGTGAAGTAGGAGGTGACGGTGCTGGGCTTTTTGCCGCTATCCTCTTCGGCCAGCACAAGGGGCTGTGCAGCGCCGTTGCGGTAGTCCTCCTCGCTGATCACACCCTGCTGCCACATATTGTACATGATGAAGTTGCGGCGGTGGATCAGATTTTCTGGGTTCGTATAGGGGTTATAATTGGTGGGGTTTTTGGTAATAGAGGCAATGGTAGCGCACTCCCACAGGCTCAGCTGGCTGACGTCCTTGTTGAAGTACTCGTTGGCCGCCGTCTGCACACCCTGAATAGTGCCGGTAAAGCTGATGGTATTCAGATAGGCTTCCAGAATGGTCTCCTTGGAGTAGCTGCGGCTCAGGCAGAGGGCGCGGTAGATCTCGCGCACCTTGCGCAGTGCACCATCGATGCCGCTGGCGCTGTTGTCATCGGTCAGGTTCTTGATGAGCTGCTGCTCCAGCGTGGATGCGCCCTGCTTGGAGCTGTAAATGGGCAGCAGATATTCATTGATCATTGCGCCGATGGTACGCTTGAAGTTGACGCCGGGCTCTGAGTAGAAGTCCTTATCCTCGGTGCAGATGAAGGCATACTGCAAGTTGGAAGGGATCTGTTCAAGGTCTGCCCACACGCGGTGGCTGTTGGAGGAGCGCAGGGTGGCATACTCCACCTGTGCGCCGGTATCCGGGTCGGTAGCCACCACCATACTGGACTGGCTCAGCTGGATGTTGTCCAAGTCCAGCAGGTCGCCGTCGTTGGCAGTAGCCTGCACCACATAGAACACCATGCCCACGGCCACCACGCTGCCCAGCATGATGCCAAGGCAGAGCACCGTAGCGACGGTGCGGCCGATGAACCGCAGGATTGGGTGTTTGCTCTTTTCCTTCGGCGGCTTGGGGCTTTTGGGTGCCTTGGGTGCGCGGGTACGGTTTTCCGCTGCGGGGCGTGCCTCGCGGCGGCTCTGGGAAACATTGACCTTACGTCCCACCGGGCGGGCTGGCTGCTCCTCGCCGCTCCGATGGATCTTTCTCATCTCATTGTTGGAGATAGGGATCGCCTCCTGACATTTCAAGACTGTTGCCGGGCATAGCTGCACCGGGCTTTATCCACAACGTTTGTGACACGAAACTTCAAACTGCAATACCATATTATAGCACGCACGCCCCAGCCGGGCAAGAACCAATCTTTGCGCGCTGAGCAGATATAAATAGTATAACACACTCTCTTGTGGAAAGTACAGTATCTGCGTGTGAAAATTGTCTGCTATCCGCAAAAATGGGGCATACTTACGGGGGAAGGGAGTGTTTTTTATGCGCAAGCTGTCTGTCTGCCTGTTCTACGGGCTTTGTGTATTCACCATTGTATTCAGTCTGTTCTGGATGGCGCTGCCAAAGCTGCCGCTGTCTCAAAGCTATAAGCAAAGTGAACATACTTTTCAGGATTCTTTTCATATGATTCATATATACCA
>OGYN01002984.1_pt1 | contig 11914 bp, 14 predicted proteins | sample 1576551 | NCBI WGS metagenome assembly OGYN01 (sample SAMEA3541589, study PRJEB24748) | human gut metagenome | biome: human gut; feature: human-associated habitat; material: faeces | place: China | collected 2012 | reverse complement strand
GAAGAGAGACGTAATCCGTCGCTTATGAATCCGAGCCGCAAGAACCGCATTGCAAAAGGTGCAGGAGTTGATATTGCGGAAGTAAATCGTCTGGTAAAACAGTTTGAACAGATGAAAAAGATGATGAAACAGATGCCAGGCATGATGAAAAAAGGTAAAAGAGGAATGTTCAAAGGGCTTCCTTTTTAATAAATTTTTAGCAATCACGTAGGAGGTGAAATGACATGGCAGTAAAGATCAGATTAAGAAGAATGGGACAGAAGAAAGCTCCTTTCTATAGAATCGTAGTTGCAGATTCCAGATTCCCAAGAGACGGAAGATGTATCGAAGAGATCGGAACTTATGATCCAACAAAAGATCCAAGCGAATATCATGTAAATGAAGAGTTAGCAAAGAAATGGTTAGCTAACGGAGCTCAGCCAACAGATACAGTAGCTAGAATCTTCAAAAATGCTGGAATCGAAAAATAAGATTAGTGAGGTGGTCTAATGAAAGAATTAGTTGAAGTAATTGCCAAATCACTAGTTGATTACCCGGACGAAGTTGTTGTGACAGAGACCGAGAATGAGAAAGCCATCGTGTTGGAACTGCGCGTTGCACAGTCTGACATGGGTAAGGTAATCGGCAAACAGGGTAGAATTGCAAAAGCGATCCGTGCCGTTGTGAAGGCAGCAGCCTCAAAAGAAGAAAAAAAAGTTATTGTTGAGATTATGCAGTAACATGATGGGCTATCCCAGTTGTCTGGGATAGCTTTTTCCTTACCATGCTAATTTGGATAGCAGAAGAAAGTTGATAAAGGAGATTACATGGAAGATTTATTACAGGTAGGTGTAATAACAACCACACATGGTGTCAGGGGAGAAGTGAAAGTATTTCCTACGACGGATGATCCGGCAAGATTTAAAAAACTGAAAAACGTTGTTTTGGATACCGGAAAAGAGTTAGTCGACCTTGAAGTTGCCGGTGTGAAATTTTTCAAAAATATGGTTATTGTCAAGTTCAAGGGAATTGACAATATCAATGACGTGGAAAAATATCGCAAAAAGAGTTTGTATGTCACCCGTGAAAATGCGGTAAAATTAAAGAAAAACGAGTACTTTATCGCAGATCTGATCGGTTTGCAGGCAGAGTCGGACGAGGGGGAAGATTTAGGCGAATTGAGCGATGTTCTCCAGACAGGTGCGAATGATGTATATGTTTTAAGCAAAGAGGGAACGGATGATATTTTGCTTCCGGCAATCAGAGAGTGCGTCAAAGAAGTTGATCTGGAAAATGGAAAAATCATTGTTCATTTACTTCCGGGACTTCGTGAGCTGAACGAGAAATAAATTGAATGAAAGAGAGAAGAATGAATTTTCATATATTAACATTATTTCCGGATATGGTCATGCAGGGATTGTCTACCAGCATTATCGGAAGAGCAAAAGACAGAGGACTGCTTTCCATTGAGGCAGTGAATATCAGGGATTATACGCTGGAACGTCATAAAAAAGTGGATGATTATCCTTACGGAGGCGGCGCAGGCATGCTCATGCAGGCACAGCCGGTATATGATGCGTGGAAGTCTGTTGTGGATCGTATTGGATACAAGCCAAGGACGGTTTATCTGACACCGCAGGGACCGACATTCACACAATCGATGGCAAAAGACCTGGCTCAGGAAAAAGATCTGATTTTATTATGTGGTCATTATGAAGGGATCGATGAGCGTGTGTTAGAAGAGATTGTGACAGATTATGTTTCGATTGGCGATTATGTGCTGACAGGAGGGGAACTTCCTGCGATGGTCATGGTGGATGCAATCTCGCGTATGGTACCCGGGGTTCTTACGAATGATGAATCGAGTTCCACGGAATCATTTGAAGGTAATCTGCTGGAATATCCGCAGTACAGCCGCCCGGAAGAGTGGATGGGGAAAAAAGTTCCTTCCATCCTGTTGTCCGGTGATCATAAAAAAGTAGATGAATGGCGGAGAGAACAGGCAATATTACGGACAATTGAGCGCAGACCGGATCTGTTGAAAAAAGCGGAACTCACGAAAAAAGAGCAGATGAAATATCAGGAATATCTGTAACTATTTTATGAGGTCTGCATATATGCCATGCAGATCCTGTGAAAATGTTACGAGAGAAGGAGCGGGTTTTGACATGAATCACTATACAAAATCAATATGGGCATTAACGCTTGGCATGGCAGCACTGATCATTGCTTTTCTTTCTCCCCTTTTTGGAATTCTCTTTGGAATTGCAGCGATTATTCTGGGGAAGAAGACAATGTCAGAGGCAAAATCTAAAATGGCATATGCCGGATTCTGGATTGGGATTGCTGCGGTTGCGATTGGAATAGCGTTCTGGATCATCAGTGTTATTTATTTGTTGTAAAATGTGAAAAGTTCTTGACTTTTCTGTAAAAGCATGGTAATGTTAACGAGTTGTGAATAAAGGAGATGGTCCTCTGTTACGAATAGGCGTATTAAGAACATCCAAATAATAGGAGGTCACAAAATGAACGCAAGTGAAATTATTAAAAGCATTGAAGCAGAACAGTTAAAAGCTGAAGTACCTGAATTCCGTGTTGGTGATACTGTAAAAGTTTACGGTAAAATCAAAGAAGGAAACCGTGAAAGAATCCAGGTTTTCGAAGGTGTTGTAATTAAGAGACAGGGTGGAAGCAACCGTGAAACATTCACAGTTAGAAAGATTTCTAACGGATGTGGCGTTGAGAAAACCTGGCCTTTACATTCTCCAAACGTTGAAAAAGTAGAAGTTGTTCGTGCTGGTAAAGTAAGAAGAGCTAAATTATTCTACTTAAGAGACCGTGTTGGTAAGAAAGCTAAAGTGAAAGAATTAGTAAAATAGTTCAATGCATGCGTGAGCCATAGAGAGAGCAGCCGCTTTTTCTATGGCTTTTTTATATTTATGTGTCCGCAAAAAAAATATACAAAAATCTATGATGTAAGCTATGAAAAATTGGCAATGTTTTACATTGACAAATTTTTCAAGGGGGGGGGTAGAATGGGTTTAGTGTTTAAGGGATGAAAAATCCTAATCATTAAATTTTGGAGGACAAAAGATATGAAAAAGAAATTAGCAGCAGTAGTATTATCTATGGTACTTTGTTTAGGAGCAAGCGTAACAACATTAGCAGCGGGAAGCCCTTCTGCAAATAATTCCAGTACAACAACATCACAGACAACTACAGCAGCAACAGAAGTAAAAGTAGAGCAGAAAGCAATCACACAGGATGCATTGAACGATGTTCAGAAAGAAAAATTAAGTGGATATTTCACAGATATGGCAGCAATTGACAATGACACAACATTGACAGCTGAACAGAAAGTTGAGAAAAAAGCAGCAGCTGTTCAGACAATGATCAACAGTGTTTTAGGTTTAAACTATTCTTATAAGAGTGGTGTATACGGAACTTATGAACTGACAGCTACAGATTTATCCAATCCAATTGCAATTTCTGTCGCAGGAATTAAAGCTGGCGATACTGTAGTCGTTGCCCATCTTACCTCTGCTGGTGTATGGGAAAATGTACCTGTAACAAATGTTGCAGACGGTGTTGTATATGCAAAATTTAAATCCCTTTCTCCTGTATTTGTTGCTTCTGTAGCAGATACAAATGCAGCAGCAACTTCACCAAAAACTGCTGATGCAGGAATGAATATGGCAATGATTCTTGTAGTTGTAATCGCAGCAACAGGTGCTGTTGTATATGCAAGACGTAGAATGAACTATACAAAATAAGATCGTATTTGATAAGTCATAAAAGTAAGGCTATATGTCATAGTGGCATATAGCTTTTCTTTTTTTAGGTGAAATTATGAAAAAGCTGATAAAAAAGTATTGGAAAATTATGGTTGTAATTGTTATATTAGGTATATTCGTGTTACTATTTTTTCTGGTAAGATATAAAGGAAAAAAGAATCTGGAAGCAAATATTGCGGCAGAACAGCAGGATGTCTTTGAGGAGATGGCGTCTTTTCAGAATACGATTGATTATCATGGAACAACATACCAATACAGAAAAGATATCGTAAATATTTTATGCATTGGCGTGGACAAAGAAGAGGCAATGTGGGAACGTGATGATGATGGTGGAAGTGTCGGGCAGGCGGATGCAGTCTTTCTGGTTTCCTTTGATTTTGAACATTCCAATATACGCATTCTGGCAATACCGAGAGATACAATGGTGAGCATTGTGGCGTGTGATGAAAATGGAAATGAAATGGGTGCGTTTACCGGGCAACTGGCATTGCAGTATGCGTATGCCGATGGGCAGGAAAAAAGCTGTTCACTGGTTATTGGGCAGGTTGCAGATATTTTAAAAAATGAAGTGCCGATCAATGGATATGTCGCAATGAATTTAAGCTGTATAGGAACTGTGAATGATGCAGTCGGCGGTGTTACGGTTGAGATGGATGATGATTATACCTTATATAATGCAAAGTTCAAAAAGGGTGCGACGGTACATTTGCAGGGAGAAGAGGCGCAGGAGTTTGTGCAGGGAAGAGATATTATGGTAAGCGGCAGTGCATATAGCAGGATTGGACGACAGAAAAGATATTTAAAAGCATTTATCAGTCAGGCTAAGAAAACGTTAGCACAGAACCCAGCGTTGGCAGTAAACCTGATGAGCCAGTTGTCAGACTATATGTTGACAGATATTTCAACGGACGAGGTGCTATATTTATCAACAGAACTTTCAGGCTGTAATTTTGATGAGGAAAATATGCAGATTTTACAGGGAAATATCCAGATGGGAGAACAATATGAAGAGTATTATTTAGATGACGAGGCAGTACAGCAGACGATCATTGATTTATTTTACGAGGAGCAGAAATAAATGAGTACATTGCGGGAAAAGAGAAAAAAAGAACGGAGAGCATTAAGACGGAGAAAAACAGCCGATTGGACAGTTGTGCTGATACTCTGTGCCATTGCCGTGTGTTGTGGAGGCTATCTGATCTATCATCACTGGAGTGTGAAACAGCGGGAACTGGAGTACGAAAGACTCCGGCAGGAAGAAACGTTAAGTGCTGCAACAGAGACGGTCATCGCAGAGCCGGAGACAGAGGAGAACACAGAAGAAACAGTGATCTACTGTGATCCGGTCTATGATTTCGGACAGCTGCATGAACAGAATGAAGATATTTACGCATGGATCGTTGTGCCGGGAACGCAGGTAGACTATCCGCTGTTACAGTCTGGGACAGATAATTATTATCTGGATTATAACTTAGACCACAGCAAGGGATATCCGGGCTGCATTTACACCAATCAATGTAACCGGAAAGATTTCTCGGATTATAATACGGTACTATATGGACATAACATGAAAAATGGTTCCATGTTTGGAAGTATTCACAGCTTTGAGGATGAAACGTTTTTTGACGGGCATCCGTATATTTATGTGTATACGGAAAATGAACGTCTGACTTATGAAATCTACGAGGCGGCGAAGTTTACAGATGTGTACATTCCGTCAGAGTATGTGATCAGCAGTAAGGACGACAGAGATCAGTTTTTGGCGGATGTCAGAGAAAAAGTTTCTGACAATAAATTACACGTCCGGGAGGATATGGAAATCGGAGAGGATGACAGACTTATCACACTTTCCACCTGTGTAAGCGGTGAGCGAAATCATCGTTATCTGGTGATCGGGGTACTTGTTGAGACGGCGCTTTACCGGTAAAGGGGCGGAATAATATATTTATAAAATCTGGAAAATCCGATTCTCGAATTGCACACAAACGTGCTTTGTGGTAATCTATAACGTGTATTTGTATACAGACGATAGGGCAGAGGAAAGCAAAAGTGAGAAGAAGACGGAGTGGACTAAATTTCGGAAGAAGAAAGAAAAAAGTAAACATGACCATTGTAAAGGAAATCTTAAGCTGGACAGTTGAGATTTTGATTACTCTGGTCATTGCTTTTACATTTGTATATTTTATCGGATTGCGGACCAGCGTGGTGGGGCAGTCCATGTCAGAAACATTGGAAAGTGGAGACGAAATTCTGGTAAATCGGTTCATTTATAAGGTGTCCGATCCAAAGCCGAATGACATTATTGTGTTTCTTCCAAACGGGAATGAAAAATCACATTACTATGTAAAGCGCGTGATTGCAGTGCCGGGAGACACGGTATTGATTCAAAATGGTGCTGTTTATGTGAATGGGGAACTTTTTGATGAGAAAGTTGATGTGTCTGCCATCGAGGAGGCAGGGCTTGCATCGGAGGAACTAAAACTCGAGGATGATGAATATTTTGTCCTTGGAGATAACCGCAATAACAGTGAGGACAGCCGCTATGCCAATATTGGAAATGTGAAAAAAGATTACATTATTGGAAAAGCATGGTTCCGTGTATCTCCGTGGAAAAAATTTGGATTTATATAAGAAAAGTGAGGAAAAAGTATGCAGTTTCAGTGGTATCCGGGACATATGACGAAAGCAAAACGTCAGATGCAGGAAGACATAAAATTAATTGATCTGGTGATCGAGCTTGTGGATGCGAGAATTCCATTAAGCAGTCGGAACCCGGATATTGATGAGTTGGGAAAAAATAAAGCGCGACTGATCATCATGAACAAATCAGATTTGTCAGATGAGAATCAGAACAAAGAATGGGCAGCCTATTTTAAAAAGATGGGCTACTATGTTGTCGGTCTGGATGCGAGAACCAAGACAGGCATGAAAACAGTTACAAATGTAGTAATGGAAGCCTGTAAGGAAAAGATTGAGCGTGACAGAAGAAGAGGAATCTTAAATCGTCCTGTCCGTGCGATGGTAGTCGGAATTCCAAATGTTGGAAAATCGACGTTTATCAATTCCTATGCGGGAAAGGCATGTACCAAAACTGGAAATAAACCGGGTGTGACAAAAGGAAAACAGTGGATCAGACTGAACAAAAATCTGGAATTACTGGATACACCGGGAATTTTGTGGCCGAAATTTGAAGATCAGATGGTTGGACTGCGTCTTGCATTGATCGGGGCAATCAAAGATGAGATTTTGAATATTGATGAATTGTCACTGGAGCTGATCAAAGTTCTGGCAAGAGATTATGCCGGAATTTTAACAGACCGCTATGGTGTAGATGAGACACAAACTCCGGTGAAGATTTTAGAGCAGATCGCAGAGAACCGCAAATGTATTTCCAGAGGAAACGAATTAGATTACAGCAAGGCGGCGGCACTTCTGATCGATGAATTCCGGGGTGGCAGGCTTGGAAAGATTACTTTGGAGCGGCCACAGGTGCAGGCTGAATAAAGCCGGTGATGAACCTATTTTATACAGAAAGCGTCAAAAGTTGACAAAGGATAAGTGGACAGAATGGCAGAGAAAAAAATCGGTGAGATCAAAGAAGAACTTAAGGCAGTGGACGATGAGAAACTGCCTTCTTTTATAGAAACATATGAAAAAGACGAGCGTTCCGGTGTTGTGAAAATCGTAGAGCAGGCAAAGAAACGGTTTGAAAAATTAGAGGCAGAGAAGCTGCGCATTGAAAATCTGAAAAAATATGAGCGAAAATATGCAGATTATGGCTATATCTGCGGTATTGACGAAGTCGGAAGAGGACCGCTTGCCGGTCCGGTGGTAGCAGGGGCAGTCATTTTGCCGAAAGACTGTGATATTTTATATATCAATGATTCCAAGAAGCTTTCTGCGGCAAAGCGGGAAGAATTGTATGATGTGATCATGGAAAAGGCAGTTGCGGTAGGTATTGGAATGGCAAGCTCACAGAGGATTGACGAGATCAATATTTTGCAGGCAACTTATGAGGCAATGCGTGAGGCTATAAGCAAATTAAGCGTAAAACCCGATATATTATTAAATGATGCGGTCACGATTCCCGGAGTTTCCATCAGACAGGTGCCAATTATCAAAGGAGATGCAAAAAGTATTTCCATTGGGGCAGCGAGCATTGTTGCGAAGGTTACAAGGGACCGCCTGATGGCAGAGTATGACAAGATTCTGCCACAGTATGGATTCGCATCCAACAAAGGCTATGGTTCAGCGGAACATATCAGGGCATTGCAGGAAGCCGGACCATCTCCGATACATCGTGCCAGCTTTATCAAAAATTTTGTTTAAGAGATACGGACTGTCATATTAGAAAATGTTTCTGATTGCAGGAAAAATTTAGGAAGTTTGTATCAAGTGAGGCGGGATCATGCACATATCCGATATGTTAGGACAATACAACAGAAATATTTCAAGTGGAACAGAAGAATTAAAAGCAGCTTCCGGTATGCAGAAAGTGGTATCTACGATGGAAGAATTATCTTCCGGAAGTGTTTTTGAAGGAACGGTCAGTTCTGTGAAAAATGGAAAAGTGCCGCTTTCGCAGGGAACGCCGATGTTTTTTCAGGTAAAAAGCAATGACGGTGCGACCATTGAAATCAAACCGTACACAGGCGCTGGCAGTGGAGGAAATCCAATTCTTACCAATGCGCTGACGGAAGGAACCGTACCTGTGACAGAGCGGAATCTTGCAATGGTCGATGCTATGATGAAAGAACAGATGCCAATTGATAAGCAAAGCCTTTTAAATATGGCAAGGATCGCGAATATGAATCCTGGTGTAGATATTACTACGGTTGTAAATATGACAAAGCTTGGAATTCCGGTTTCGCCGGAGATGGCAGCACAGTTCGCAAACTACATGACAGATGAGCATGCCATTTTACAGGCGATGGATCAGGCGATGAATGAACTGGCTGACCTTGCGGGCTCAAGCGATCTGACACCGGATCAGGCGGTACAGATGAATCAGAAGATTGTCACGATCCTTCTTCCGGAGCAGACTGTTACCGGAGCACCAGTCAATGCAGAGGGGCAGATAGAAACCGGTGGACAGACAACGGCAGAAGGGCAGATTGTGACTGGCGGACAGATAACGGCAGAAGGACAGATTGTGACCGGCGGACAGACAACGGCGGAAGGACAGATTGTGACCGGCGGACAGACGACGGCGGAAGGACAGATTTTGACTGACGGACGGCTAGGCGCAGAGGAACAGATTGTAAACGGAGAGCAGACCACAACAGCAGGACAAGCCGTACGGGAAGGAACAGGTGGCCAGGCACTTGGTGAGGTTTTATCAGATCAGCAGTTTTCAAGTCTCGGAAGGTTATTGCAGAATATTCCTTCACTGGTAGAAAGTACAAAACTTTTCCCGGAAGCGATGGAGCAGGATATTTTTATCGATACGTTGGAGGATGAGAGCGTAGCACAGAATCTGATGACAGAGGACGCTGCATGGAAAGCTGCGGACGGCAAAACGGCATTGGACAAAAATCTGACCGTCTCTGATTTCCTGCGCACAGTATCACAGCTTTTATCTGAAAACAATGGAATGGCATCGCAGAGTATCCAAAAATTATTCGGAAGTGATGCATATAAAAGTCTGCTTCGGAATGTGATGGAACAGCAGTGGCTGATACAGCCGGAAGCGTTGAAACAGGAGAAAAAGATCAGCCAGCTTTACGAAAAATTAGAGCAGCAGATGAGACAGGTGGAAGATGCGCTGAAAGAGGCAGGCGTTACGAAAACCAGATTTCCGGAAACTGCGGCAGAGGTGCGCGGTAATATTGAATTTATGAATCAGCTCAATCAGGCATATACATATGTACAGGTGCCATTGAAGCTGTCCGGTCAGAATGCAAACGGAGAACTTTATGTATACACGAATAAAAAGAATCTGAGAGACCCTGATGCAGAGCTGAGCGCTTTTTTACATCTGGATCTGGAACACCTTGGCTCTACCGATGTCTCAGTGAAAATGCAGCATCGGAATGTCAAAACAAATTTTTATATGGCTGACGATGCGTCCTATGATCTTGTGGAAAAGTATCTGCCTGTGCTGGAACAAAAGCTGAAAGACAAAGGTTATCAGTGTACCATAACGATGACAAAGGAAGAAAAGAAGGTTAGCTTTGGGGATGATTTCCTGCGGAAAGATATGCCACAGACGGGAACACTGCATCGGTATTCGTTTGATGTGAGAGCCTAGTATATCAGATACAAAACAGAGGTGGTGAGCGGATATGGCATGGGATAATGAAAAGAAAAAGGTAAAAACAGCGGTAGCAGTAGCATATGAGCCGGGAGATAAAGCACCGAAGATCCTTGCCAGTGGCAGGGGCGAAGTGGCAGAAAAGATCATCGCAAAGGCAAAAGAAAATGATGTCCCTTTCTATAAAGATAATAAGCTGGCGGAGACGCTGTCGAAATTAGAGATTGGGGATGCGATTCCACCGGAACTTTATGAAGTAGTCGCTGAGATCCTTGTGTTTGTGGATGATATAGATAAGATGAAGGCAAAATTGCAGCAGGCAGATATGTTATCATAAATGAAGTGAAATTGCAGCAGATGAATGGCATAATCAAATAGTGTGCTGCAGGAAGTGAATAGAATGAGGGACAGCAGGCACAAAAGAAGGATGCTGCTGTAGAAAAGAGGGGTTTATCAATAAGAGAAGTGTGGGAACTGCCTATGAAAAACTGGCAGGTGCATATTTGGAACAGCAGGGGTATGAGATTTTAGAATATAATTACAGATGCCGCATGGGAGAGATCGATATCGTGGCAAGACAGGGCGGATATCTTGTGTTTGTGGAAGTGAAATACCGTGCGGACAACGCAGCTGGAAATCCACTTGAGGCGGTGACTGCTGCAAAACAGAGAACGATTTCCAAAGTAGCTTCGTATTATTGCCTGACACATGGTTATGGAACATATACACCTTGCAGGTTTGATGTGGCGGCAATTTTGGGAGAGCAGATAAAAGTCATTCAGAATGCATTTGACTATCAGGGGTTCTGAGAGGGTGAAAGAATGCATTTTTATGGCTGCTTTTTCGCAGGACAAAATCAGGAGAGTTGTAAGTGATATGGAACATAAAAGCTGGAAGCGGAAAAACAATACAGGAGTGCCGGCAGAGGTGATACATCATCCTGGGGCTGGCGTGGAAGTGCCACTTTTACATTTTCCTTTATTGGAGAAAACAGGAATTGTAAAAGAAGGTTTTACCACAAGACTTGGCGGCGTGAGTGAGGGTATTTTTTCCACCATGAATCTGAGTTTTACAAGAGGAGATGAAGAGGAGGCAGTCCGGGAAAATTACAGAAGACTTGCATCAGCGCTTGATGTGGATTATGATAAATTTGTTTTTACGGATCAGACACATACGACAAATGTAAGAAAAGTGACGGCGGAGGATGCAGGAAATGGACTTACGAGAGAACGGGAATTTCATGATACAGATGGACTGATCACGGATGTGCCGGGCTTAGTGTTATCAACGTTCTATGCGGACTGTGTTCCGCTGTATTTTGTCGATCCGGTGCATTGCGCCATCGGGTTAAGCCATTCCGGCTGGCGTGGAACGGTAAACCGCATGGGAAAAGCGACTATCGAGGCGATGCGGAGGGAATACGGAAGCAGACCGGAGGAACTGCGCTGTGCGATCGGACCGTCCATCTGTCAGGACTGCTACGAGGTGAGCGGGGATGTTGCGGTGGAGTTTGAGCGGGCATTTGCAGGACATGAGCATGAGATCCTTATTGCAAAAGAAAATGGAAAATATCAGCTCGACCTCTGGAAAGCAAACGAAATTGTACTGCTTGATGCAGGTGTCCTGCCGGAACATATAGAGATCACGGACATTTGTACGTGCTGCAATCCTGACTTACTTTTTTCCCACCGCGCAAGCCATGGTAAGCGCGGAAACCTCGGGGCATTTTTATGTTTAAAATAAGATAACTGCGAAACTCATGAAAGATGCTTATAAGGAGTTTCGCAATTGCCTAAATGTTTGAAATTGATAATTGCGAAACTCATGAAAACCTAAATTGAATTGTGAAAAATTAACAAAAGACATGAAAGACATTGGGGAACCGCCG
>OGYN01002971.1_pt1 | contig 11951 bp, 8 predicted proteins | sample 1576551 | NCBI WGS metagenome assembly OGYN01 (sample SAMEA3541589, study PRJEB24748) | human gut metagenome | biome: human gut; feature: human-associated habitat; material: faeces | place: China | collected 2012 | reverse complement strand
CAACTAACTCGCAATGAATTAGTTGCCTTAAATTTTATTATTTTAGGAATATCCCACGATTGTTCTGAATAAATATTGACCGGCTTTTGTGAATTTAAAGTTGCCCGCCTACACCCTTAAACTTCTCAACAAATAAAGTCAACTTTTTTAAAACGTTCTGCTTTTTTGTCAAATACTGTGGGTTCAATGGGCTCATTTTAGGTAAAATAGCATTGAGCTCTGTTCCGTTTTCACTGGCAAATTCGCGCTTTAAAGAAGTTTTTATATAACGTTTTGCTTCTTCCTCATTTAAATTCTCTTCCACTATTAATTCGTTCGCCTCTTCTTTTTGTTTGCGTTGTGCATATTCGAAGAATAAATCTATAATATTTGCTTTGTCTTGAATACTATCAAGATCTGTTTCATTAATAAAATCAACTACTAAACTTTCTTTTGCCCTATTTCCAATGCTAGCGCGAATAATCCTACGAATTTCATCTATTAATGAGACCTTGTCTTTGGTCTTTTTATTGTGTTCAAAAATTAATTCGAGAATATAATCAAGATTTATTTCTTGAGATTTAAGTAGATCTATTTCAAAGACTACATCGTCCCAGTCAATCTTTAAATCTTCTGATTCTTTACCATTTTTTTCACGTCTTAACCAGTCACGAATATCATTATAAGTAGAACGATAATCTTGAATAGTTCGTTCTGGTAGTATTTTTATCTTTTGCATCGCCGTTATATCCTCATCTGTTACAAAATGAGTCTCTTTAAATGCTTCAATAGATTCGGAATCGTTTATGTCTATTGCTTGAAGTGCTTTGAGATTGGTGAATTCATCGTAATTTTGTAGAATGTTTTCTACGCGTAAATATTCTCCGAATAATTTAGAGAAATCCTTTTTATCTTTCTCTGTGACAATTGCTTCTGGGGTTGGAAATTTTTCGTTTAACTCTTTCACTACTTCTATATAACCTCTATGAGCCATCCCTGTAGCAATATCTGTAAAACCTTTTAAGTATTCCTTGAAACTCTTTTCAAGTACAATATTTTTAGTACTGCTATCCCCGAATAATGTAATGGCGTCAATCGTCGCTTTTTCCAAATCTCTGAAAGTGACAATATTGCCAAATGTTTTGGTCGCATCATAGATTCGGTTGGTACGTGAAAATGCTTGCATTAACCCATGATAGCGCAGGTTTTTGTCTACAAACAATGTATTGAGCGTAGGCGCATCAAACCCTGTAAGAAACATGCCTATAACGATTATAAGATCAACTTCCTTGCTTTTTACTCTTTTGGCGAGGTCACGATAGTAGTTTTGAAATTCTTTACTATCAATGCCATAACTGGTTTTGAACATAGTATTATAGTCATTGATAGCTTTGGTTAAGAATTCTTTGGAGCTACTATCCATAGCAGAGGGTTCAAAGGTTTCGTCAACTATCTCACCTATGGCATTCTGCTCTTCATTCGCTGCAAAAGAGAAGATTGTCGCAATTCTTAGCGGTTTTTCATCTTCTTTTTGCAAACGATTTAATTCCTCATAATAACATTTTGCAGCATCAACACTGTTTACTGCAAACATGGCATTAAAACCTTTATTACTTCCTAGATTCCTATGGGTTTTTGTCTTGAAATTCTGTAAGATGTATTGAGAAATTTTCTTGATGCGAGCAGGATGAAGTAATGCTGATTTGTTTTCGGAAGCACTTAATTTTTTCTCATCTTGTTCTGCTTCTATTCCCTTAAATTGGGGTCTGACATCATTATAATCAACTTTGAATTTCAATACCTTCTCATCTCTTATTGCGTCTGTAATGACATACGAATGCAATTCACGTCCAAATACACTTGCGGTTGTTTCTGCTCCTAATGCATTTTTAGGAAATATTGGTGTTCCGGTAAAACCAAATTGATAGAATTTTTTAAACTTTTTATTTAGGTTCTTTTGGGCTTCGCCAAACTGAGACCGATGCGCTTCGTCAAAGATGAATACTACTTGCTTTTGATAAATGGATAAGTCACTCTCACTTTTCATTAAGTTATTTAGTTTCTGAATAGTTGTGACTATAATCTTATTATCCTCTTTCTCAATATTTCTTTTTAACCCTGCTGTACTATCTGAACCGTTAACACTATCCGGTGAGAATCGTTGATATTCTTTCATTGTTTGAAAGTCTAAATCCTTACGATCTACAACAAAGAATACTTTATCAATAAAATCAAGTTGTGTTGCTAATCGGGCAGCTTTAAAGCTGGTAAGGGTTTTGCCTGAGCCTGTGGTGTGCCATATAAATCCACCACTTTCGGTGGTGGACCACTTTTTTGACTGATACGAGCTCTTAATTTTCCATAAGATTCTTTCCGTTGCTGCAATTTGATAAGGTCTCATGATGAGTAACGTATTATTTGTGTCAAAAACCGAGTAGGTGAACAGTACATTTAAAAGGGTATGTTTTTGAAAAAATGTTGCTGTAAAGTCTTTAAGGTCTTTGATTAGTGTATTGTCTGCTTTTGCCCAATTCATGGTAAAGTCAAAGCTATTCTTGTTTCGTTCGACAGTATTTGCAAAATAACGACTATCTGTACCATTGGAGATAACAAAAATCTGTATGTATTTAAAAAGTGAGTTTTTACTATTAAAACTCTCTTTACTATAGCGATGTACTTGATTAAACGCTTCACGTATAGCAACCCCACGCTTTTTTAACTCAACTTGTACAAAAGGTAATCCGTTGACCAATATGGTTACATCATAACGATTTGCATGCATTCCTTTTTGTGTAAATTGTGATATTACCTGTACTTTATTTCGAGCAATATTCTTTTTATCTACCAAGTAGATATTTTGGATATGCCCATCGTCAAAAACGAAATCATAGATATAATTATCATGTATTTTCCTTGTTTTCTCAATAAGATTATCGCTAGGCTTATCCAAATATTCTTCCACATAACGTTCCCATTCACTATCGGTAAACACCATGTCGTTAAGAGTCTGAAGTTGTATCCTTGCATTAGTAAGCATCGCTTCAACAGTAGTAAGACCTGATGGATTTTCATAACCTTGATTGATTAAATCTTGTATAAATTCTCGTTCAAGGGCTGACTCTGTTTGATAGCCCACAGGTGTTTCATTTACCATTGAGTACTTGGTGTAATTATCAAGAACTATGAAATTGTTCGATTCTGCTATGGTTCTATACTGTGCCATTTTCTTCAGTTTCTTTATTGTTAATATTTGACCTGAAATGGTATGTGGGTATTATTACTTCATTTATTAGATACCTTAACACTCTTTTGTCATTTTCGTCAACAATTGAGATCTCTTCTCCATGATGTTTAGAATGACTGGAGAGGTTGATTATTCGATTATAATATGCTCTACGTGCTTCTTGTGGTAAAAGATCTTCCCATTTACTGTATCCTAGAAACGTAGATGTTTTTTCCAAAACGTTACGAAGGAAGTTAAAATGATACTTTTGAATATTGCCTGACTCTGGATCTATTGCTTTTTCTAATTCAGATAAAAGGAAAAGATGATAAGAAAAAGGCGAATCTTTGGAGTCTTCAAGTAAATAAGTGCCATCATCCAGTTTTTCTAAACGTCTTTTTATTGAATGTTTTACCTTAAAATGATAACGGGAATCAGCATTATTAAATTCATTAAAAAGTACGTTATAGAATAGCGGGTTGTGCGTTGAGATAATGAATTTCAAGCCATTTGATTTTTTAATGAGTTCCGCCAAATTCACAGCTAATTCTATTAAGTGATTATCATCTAATGAACTTACTGGGTCATCAATAAAAACATATTCCAAGTCATTAAATTGGTCGGTTTCCCTCTCAGATGGCTCTGCGACATTTAAAACTTCAACGACTTGTTCCAATAAGCTATAGAATACGCACCAAATTAAGCAGCTTTCTTCCCCCTTAGAAATCTTTATATTGTTAATGCTTCGATCATCTCCTCTTGCAATTGAGAAGGTGATTTCTGAATATGCACTTATGGTAATATCTTGGTTGTCTTTATCCTTGGTTATATATTCCTCATTAAAACGAGGACTTAGTTTGTCGCTAGTGTAATGCTGAAAGTGCGTTACTATATTATTCTCTTGCCCTTGATCTTGAAGTACCCACTTTGTAAAATTATTGGGTTGTATTTTAAATTTTCGGTTTGTGTCAGCATCCAAATCATTGTCCCAGTAGAACAAATCTTCTGTAAATGCATTATAATAAAGTATTTTGATGCCTGATTCTTTTTGATCTTCTTCATCAGCATCTTTGGGTGCTACTAATTCTTTAAATTCACGTGACAACCGTGTCTTTCCTGTGCCATTAAAGGCATAGATTAGTTGCACTTTTTTATCAGTATCCCTGAGAGCTTGGGCTATTTCTGTTAATGACTGTCCCATATTATACCTTTAAATTATCCTTGGGAAATGCTAGAAGCTTGTCCCGGTAATATTTATATTGTTTTTTCCTTAGTTCAATCTCTTTAAGCAGACCTTCACTTATTGAAGTTGTGAGGGTGTCGAATTTGTCAAGAATTGAGACGATACGTGCTTGCTCTTCCGGTGATGGAACGGGGATTATCACCTTGCTTAATCCTTTCTCATTAATAGCTGAAATTTTACCTGAAGAGATATGTTTTTTTATTTGATCATGAAAATGTTTAGTACGTGTGAAATAGGCAACATATTTAGGATTTAGTGTACTTCTGTAAGAAAAACAAGCATCATGAATAACAGCACCTTTATCACCTAACCAAGCTGTTCCTATTCCGATATCTTCAATAGTTTCCCCTGCAGCAACAATAACAACATCATTTTTCTCGGCAACTCTCAACTTTTTAATTTCAACTAATTCTTCGCTAAGGAATGACTTGCTTTTATTTGTCCAAGTACCATAATAGGTATACATTTCACCATAATGTATGCAAGGAACACCATCTAAAATCATATCAGTTTTTACAAATCGTTTACCCCTTTGAAACTCACCTATTTCTCCTAATGACTTATACTCAACTTTTTTCTCATCAAAATCAAAAAACTCTTCACGATAGTGGTCATATTGCTTTTTACGAGCTGTAAGCTCTGTTGTAAGTTCGGTCGTAAGCTCTGTTGTAAGTTCAGTAAAGGTATCTAAAATACGAACGATTTCGTTTTGGACTTCGAACGATTTCACCGGGTTATCTGGACATGGAATGGGAATATTGATTTTCGCTAAATCATCTGCATTTACACGTCTAACTTTTGTGCCTGTAATAAAAGGTCGTTTTTGTTTTTGAAATTGTTCTGTTTGGAAAAAATAAGCGACATATTTTGGATGCAAATTGTGAGTATAAAAACAAGCATCACTACTAACTGCTATTTCTTCATCTCCTAACCATGCTACTGCTTTACATACATCTTCGTCATTTTCACTTGTAGTTGCTATGATCAAGTCTCCATATTTAGCCCTTCGTGCTTTCTTTGCAAATTCTTCAGAAACAAATGTTTTCGTTTTATTCGTATGTGTTCCGTAATATGTGTATATTTGACCATAGTGAATACACCCAACTCCTGTTGCGGCAAAGTTTTTTTTCTGTAATCCACTTCCTCGGATAAACTTACCAACACTGTCATCTCCCAAAGCCTTCCACTCAACTTTAACACCTTCCAATAATTTATCTAAATAACTCATGTCTCAATCTCCTTTATTATAGCATCAATATCAGCACGAAGTGCATTTATATTCTCTACAGTTTTTGAAATTTCTGCATTTAACTTCTTAATATCTACTTTTTCACGATTATCCTTTGTTTCCACATAGGAACTAACAGAAAGATTATAATCGTTTTCAGCAATTAGCTTGTTGTCTATAGATTTTGCTATATATTCAACATCTTTTTTGCTGTCAAAGATTTCCATAATCTTCTCGATATGTTCATTTTCAAGAATATTGTTATTAGTTATTTTCTTGAAAAACTTTTCACCACTTGCATCAATAAACTGTGTTCTTGTATCTGTCTTATGCTTGGAAAGAACTAAAATGTTTACAGCTATTGAGGTTCCATAGAATAGATTCGGAGCTAAAGAAATAATGGTTTCTACAAAGTTATTATCTACTAAGTATTTTCTAATCTTCTGTTCTGCACCACCTCGATAGAAGATGCCAGGAAAACAGACAAGAGCCGCTCTGCCTTTACCCGAAAGATAACTTAGGGCATGGAGTACAAACGCAAAATCCGCCTTTGATTTAGGGGCAAGTACGCCGGCAGGAGCAAAGCGGTCATCGTTAATTAGAGTTGGATCGTCTGAGCCAATCCAATTTACCGAATAAGGAGGGTTGGATACAATTGCGTCAAAAGGTTTGTCATCAATAAACTGTGGATCTCTAAGCGTATCACCAAGTGCAATGTTAAACTTGTCGTAGTTGACATTGTGCAAAAACATATTCATACGAGCAAGGTTATAGGTGGTGTGGTTTATTTCCTGCCCGAAAAATCCCTCTTCAATGATATGATTATCAAAATGTTTTTTGGCTTGTAAAAGTAAGGAACCGGAACCTGCTGCTGGATCGTAAATCTTATTCACACTTGTCTGTTTATGCATGGCAAGCTGTGCAATGAGTTTGGATACGTGCTGTGGTGTAAAAAATTCACCTCCTGACTTTCCTGCATTTGCAGCATAATTAGATATAAGAAATTCATAGGCATCGCCAAATAGATCTATCTGGTTATCTTCAAAATTTCCAAAATTCAGTTCCTCCACGCCTTTCAATACGGCAGCTAAACGAGTGTTTTTGTTTTCGACGGTATTACCCAACCGTGTACTGGTAGTGTCAAAATCAGCAAATAATCCTTTTATATCTTCTTCCGACGGATAACCGTTTGCAGAACTCTCAATAGCGTCAAAAATGGCTTTTAAATCCGTATTAAGATTGGGATTTGTATTGGCGTTTCGTGCAACGTTTACAAAAAGTTGACTAGGATAGATAAAATACCCTTTTGTTTTAATGGCATCATCTTTAATTTCGGGCGTTATTATATTGTCTGATAAACTGGGATAGTCAATACTGTCATCACCTCCCTCCATGTAATTCGTGAAATTCTCACTAATAAAACGATAGAAAAGTGTTCCCAACACAAACTGTTTAAAATCCCAGCCATCAACTGAACCACGTACTTCGTTGGCTATTTTCCAAATTTTGGCTTGTAATTCAGCCCTTTGAATTATACTTGTCATTTCTTAGTTTTTAATTTTCTTAGTTTTAGAACCTGTTTGGATTATCTTTATAATAATTGCTAGCTGATATTTTATCCATTCATATTTCTCTGTCATTTTCCATACTCGTCATTCTATATCTGAATTAAAATCAATTGATAATAAGCTATTGTTATCGAATCGGTCAAAGTCAGAACTGAATAATTTGTCTTGTACGACTCGATATTTTTCAAATTCTGATTCTGCAAAAGATTTAGCAAACTCCGCAGTAATTTTACCTGCATCAACCAATACGGCGTTATCTCCTGCTTCAAGAATAATGTCTATTCGTTTAGCCCAATCTTCCATAGTCATAGGAATGTGTCGTTTTGCCATACGTTCAGCCATATCCAGCGTGGCATTGACCAAACGTCCCATATCTTCCAACTCTAGTTCATTCAAATAATTTTTTGCAATAATTACGTCCGGTTTTACGATCTTCCCGTCAGGAGCATTCTCCCATGTTGTCAATCCCATATTTTCTTTTTCTGCATTGGCACGTTCTACTATCAATTCAGCAGCAGTATGGCCATGTACAGCATAGTGCATTTTGTTCTGTACTTTCTTGAAAAAGAGACGGGTCGTTGGTGCATCCTTATTGTAGTCGATGGCTGTGGCATATATATCGGTCAGCTTTTGATAGAAACGCCGTTCGCTTAGTCTTATCTCCCTAATTTCGGCAAGTAAGTGCTCGAAATAGTCCTCACCAATGAATGAACCATTTTCTATCCGTTTCTTGTCGATAACATAGCCACGTATAGAAAATTGCCGTAATATATAGGTTGCCCATTGGCGAAATTGAGTAGCACGGACTGAGTTTACACGGTAGCCAACGGAGATTATCGCATCTAAATTATAAAATAAAGTGTTGTAACTTTTCCCGTCTTCGGCAGTATGTGCAAATTTTGCACATACTTGATCTTGCTGTAATTCTGCAGATTCAAATATGTTTTTCAGGTGTTTTGTTATGACAGTTCGATCTACATCAAACAGTGTAGCCATTGCTTTTTGCGTACACCAAATTGTTTCGTCTTTATATGTTACTTGTATGCCGTTTTCTTTGCCTTCCATTACAAACATGAGGAATTCGACCGTACTATTTCTAATTTCAAAATTCTTCGCCATCACTATTATTCTTTCAGATAAACTCTTCAAAGATAACGAATAATATTCAAAAACTTAAAGGTGATTCTAAAACTTTTTTAGTCTTGAATAGCGTACTTTATTTTTATAAACCGTTCTTCACATTCTTCACCTAAAGATTATCCGTTCATTCACAGCTACTTCCTGTGAATGAACGGCATTATTTTCACTATTCACCATCCTTCACCCTCTTCACCAGATACACATTCCCCAATCTTGTATGCTGTCGGCCGATACCTGCTGCGGTCAGAATTTGTGCCAATTGGATAGGGGTACAGTTACGTAGTACAGCCGGAAACCTCTTTTTCAATTCCTGATGAATGATAGCGGCGGAGAGCGACAGACAATCCGGCTCATCCAACGTGGCAGGAGCGTATATGTTGCGGACAATATCTTCTATGGGGTTGACATGATAATATGCCATGTTATGGCGTTGCAAAGCGTGTTCTTCCTCTTTGCTGAACCAGTGCCGGGTGCCTGCAAGCAGTTCCTCTTTCAGTTGGGCATAGATTTGTGAATGTTCAATTCCGGTACAGTCAATGTCATGCTCTGCTTCGATACAAAAGAATCTGCGGCTGCCTGTCGGGTCGTGAAGCAGGTCGGTGCGGTTACTGGTTCCTATGAAAGAGGCGATGCGGGGAAGCGATCGGAAATTCTTCTGATAGGCTTTGCAGATGTTGAGGCTGGACATTTGCATCAGATTTTTCAGTAACGGCATCTTTTGCGCTCCATATTTGTCAAATTCGTCCATATTCAGTAATCCCATCTCCGCCAAAAGACGTTCGGGATTGCCATGGGCGGTTAATTTTAGGTTATCCGAGTAATAGCGGGCAAGTTGTGGTGGCATCAACATACGGCAGAAAGTGGATTTATGACGTCCCTGTTCTTCGCTGATAAGTATCGGGGCTACACTGTTCGCTTGTGTTTGATTCACTCCCAACCACTGGGCGGCAAGCCCGAGCATCCAGGTGTGAAAACTTTTTATCCATAAAGGGGTATCGGATACTCGTTTTGCCAGAGACTTCAGTCGATCCATACCATCCCAGGCAGGTAGTTCGTTCATATAGAGCCGGAAAGGGTGGTAACTTTCCACTTGGGTGGAGTAGATAAATCTTTGAAGGTCCTTGTCCCAGCAGTTGATACCTTTTTTGTGGGCTTCCAGGCAGAAGGTGTTCAGTTCCCGTTTGTCTATACGACAGAAAGGGATATTCCGTTGACCAAATGGACGGAATTCGGTTTCTTCGGTGAGCAAGTTGTAGCGAAAGTCATATTGTACTTTCAAAAAGTCAATCACTTGTTGGGTCAGAAGGACGGGCTGTTTATGTACTTCCTGCTCATATACTTCCTGCATTTTTGACGATTCTTTCATCAATACCCGTATTCTTTTCGCCAAACGTTTTGAGTTATATTCTAATGTCTTCATATTTTTCTTGTTTTTTAAATGAATAAATGTTGTTTTTTCGACCGGTTGATGCTGCTAAGGTATAACATGAGATATGGGGTTTGCAAGTATTTAACTAAGAAAAAGTTTATTTTCTCCTGAAATGAAAAACAAGCTTTCTTATGCGGATAAGTCGTTACTTTATCGTATCTTTAGTGCTTGTTTAGGAAAAGCCGACTGGAGTTGTCCGGTTGGCTGACAATAGTTGACTGAACAGCCGATTCCAGTCGTCCGAATAGCCGATTAAAGTTGTCCTATGATGAAGTTACACATTTAAATTGATAAGAAGTAATGGCTATTGTGTTTGATTGGTATGAAAATCCTAATGCTTCTTCGGAAGAAGAAGCAGCGTTGCATCCGCGTATCTTTATGAATGGAAAGGTGGATACGGATACTCTTTGTTACAAGATTCATGACTACAGTTCGTTGACTGTGGGCGATGTAAAGAATGTGCTTGATAACTTATCGAAGATTCTTGGCGAGTCGTTGCGTGAGGGAAAAGAAGTACATATCGAGGGGATCGGTTATTTTTATCCCACTTTGGAGGCTACGGGGAAAGTGACTCGCAGCACTCCGCATAAGACTAATAAGGTGGCTTTCAAAACTGTCCGATTTCGCCCTGACAGTAATCTGAAAGGACATTTTGTGGGTGTTCGCGCCAGTCAGTCCAAGTATGTCCGTCATTCGGAGAAGGTGTCAGAGGTGGAGATTGATATGCTGTTGAAAGAATATTTTGCCGAACATCAGATGATGACCCGCCGTGATTTTCAGGAAGTGTGTGGTTTGGCACGTACTACGGCCAAAACGCATTTGGTACGTTTGCGTGGAGAAGGAAAACTGGTGAATATCGGTTTGCGCAATCAGCCGATGTATGTGCCTGCTCCCGGTTATTATGGCGTATCCAGAGATGCGGCACATCCTTCACGGTAATGACTGTGAAGGATGTGAAGAAGCATATTTCTTTGAGTAATCACACGAAACGGTTGATAGCTTGAGACTTATCCTCATGTGAAGAGAATGAAAGAAAAGAAGCGGATCTTATTTCGCTATGTATTTTTTCATTCCTTCCGTGTAGAAAGTATTAAACTCTCCGTTTTCTCCGCTATAAATAAAGTAGGCGTCAATCTCCGGGTTCGCTTTGCAGAAGGCTTCCGCTTCTTCCAGTCCCATCACCATGAAGGCGGTAGCCAGGGCGTCGGCAGTCATACAGTCTTTAGCGATTACGGTGGAAGACAAGATGCTGTGCTGTACCGGATAACCCGTTCTCGGGTCGATGGTATGAGCATATTTCTTTCCGTCTTTGTAATAATAGTTGCGGTAATTTCCTGAAGTTGCCAAGCCTAAATCCGAAATTTCAAGTATTGTTTGTAAGTCTTGGTTTACGGCCAGTGAATCGTCGACGGGCTTATTGATTCCGATGCGCCATAAGCCTTTGGAGGGGTTTTTGCCTTTCACAACCACCTCACCGCCTATATCTACCATATAGTTTTTTATGCCTTTACGGTCGAGCAGTTGCGCAACTACGTCTACCGAATACCCTTTGGCAACGGCACTGCAACTTAGCATGGTACGGGAATCCTGCTTAATGACTTTGCCGTTGTCCATTTTTACCTTTTCATATCCGGTGATTTGCAACAGGCTATCTATCATGATTGAATCAGGAAAAGTGCCTTTTTTGAAACCGAATCCCCAAGCATTGGCAAGGGGGGCTACTGTGATGTCGAAAGCACCGTTTGTCTCGCGGGAAATTTCCATCGAACGGTTGAAACATTTCTGAAAGAAACTATCGGTAACTAATTCTTCGTTGCGGTTGACGCGACTGATAACTGAACTGTCGTTAAATGGAGACAGAGATTGATCGAAGCGTTTCAGTTCAGCTTCTATTTCCGGTTTTAAATCGCCGTCATATTGGTAAGTAATCTTGTATACCGTCCCAAATACCAAACCTTTGACACTGTAATAGCCAGCTTGTTGATTATGCCTGACTAATATCCAGATGGTTGCCAAAACCAGGAAAGCCAGCCAAAGGAAACTTTTCTTTGTTTTCATACGCTCTTCTTTTTGATGAGAAAACTCATTTTATTGAAGAAATAAATGTTCAATTAATATCTTTAGTCCGATAATGACTAGAA
>OGYN01002961.1_pt1 | contig 11979 bp, 10 predicted proteins | sample 1576551 | NCBI WGS metagenome assembly OGYN01 (sample SAMEA3541589, study PRJEB24748) | human gut metagenome | biome: human gut; feature: human-associated habitat; material: faeces | place: China | collected 2012 | reverse complement strand
TAAAAAAGAGGTTGTAGAAAGCCTCTTTTTTAAGAAAGGAAAAATATGTTTTTCAACTGGTTAAAAAAAGGAAGTAAGATCAATAATCAGAGGGAGGAGTTGCTGAAGGAAGCACAAAAAAATGAGGATAGATTGGATCCTTATCTCCCCAAAAAGACCTTGCCAAAAAGTGGTGCAATCAAATAAAAGAAGGAAAACACTTACAAAATAAAAGATTTCTACTTTAAAGGTCAAATCTTCTCTTACCTTAAAAAAATATAAAATTAATTTAAAAAATAGGTCAGATTTTATTGACAAATAAAATATATCGTAGTAAACTAATAATAGTTACGAAGTAACGAACTATTTTTTAAAATGAAAAAAGGAGATAAAACAATGAAAAAAGTTTTATTATCATCAGTAGCAGCTCTTGCACTTTTTGCAGCAGCAGCACCAGCATTTGCGAACGAAAACCCTATTAACGGTGGAGCTAACACTCCAGGTGCTTTTGATTCACGTGAAGCATACGAAAACCAATCAGAATTTGTAAGTGCTCGTACAGTTGAAGAATACCTTAACGGTCACATGCCAGACATCATGGCTGAAGCAGCTCAAGATCCTGCTGTAGTTGCAGCTAAAGCTGAATTGGATGCTGTTGAAGGTGGTTCACACCTTTACGGTGAAAAGAAAGCAGCTTATGATGCAGCATTCAACACTGCATTCTTGAACGTACGTAACAAATATGTACAACAATTCCAAAAAGTTCAAAATTCAGCTAAAAAAGCAGAAGGTCGTTACTACATCTTGAACGAAACTCCAGAACAAAAGAATGCTCGTTACTTGAAAGAACATGGAATCAATCCAGAACAAGCTAAAGCTGAACAAGAAAAAGCTAAAGAAGAAGCAGCTAAATCAGAAGAAGCAGCTAAAGCAGCAACAGCTGGTAAAGCTGGATCTAAACAAGCTGACAAAGCTCTTCCAAAAACAAGCGCAGTTAAATAATTTTTATTAATTAGCTCTTAAATTAAATATCACTGAGCCTTCGGGCTCGGTGTTATTTTTTAGATTAAACGGTATATAGGGGATCTTATTTTTATGAATCGTACAGATAAACATTCTAGTTCTAAAAAAAAGGGCATTTCGCTTATTCTTGCTTTGGTTGCTCTTGTAGCCCTTGTAGGTGGTTTTGTCCTCTTTAATCCATTTGGTAAACAGACCTCATCTGATAAAAATAATACGAGCTCATCATCTAGTGCAAGTAGCAAAGAGGTCAAAGAAGTCAAGTATGAGCCAAGTCAAGAAGAAAAAGAGTATTTAGCCAACCGCTTTGCTCAATTAACTGCTGTCAATCCAGAAGCGATTGCCTATGTTTATGCTCCAGGAACTCAGTTGGATGAGCCTGTTGTTCAAACAGGGGATAATGCTACGTATTTGGATAAAACTTTTGAGGGTGGAAACCAACCTTTAATGGGAACTGTTTTCATGGATACTGATAATAAAAAGGACTTTAGTGATCGTTTGACGTGGTTATTCGGTCATGCTCGTGGTAGCCAGGTTGAAGATCATCGGATGTTTAACGATGTTAACTTCTATGATAACCAAGAGTACTTTAACCAGCATCCTTACGTAGTTATTGAAACACCTGAACGCAAGTATTATTATGAAGCAATGGGCTTGGTCATTGTCCCTGAAACAACAGCTTTCTATCGTACAAGCTTTAAGGATGATGAAGATTTCACTACCCAATTGAAGCATAACTATGAAGGAGCGCGGACAAAGAATCCAACTATTCAAATCAAAGCTTCTGATAAGTACTTAGTATTGTCTACTTGTCGTGAAGAAGATGAAACTATCCGTTCAAATCTCTACCTTCGTCAAATTCCAGATTCGGAAATGAAGGATTTCTTGGCGAAACATGGTGATCAGTTGAATTATGTGGCAACACGTGGTCAAGAATAAAAAAGATTTGGTAAAATTTATTCAATGAGAGGATTTAGCATGTGCTAGGTCCTTTTTTGATGAAAAAGGTCATTATTATATCATTTTAGTTGGGACTACCCCCTTTTTTGCGATGGCTTTCTATTTATAGTATAATGGTGATAGAACTTTTTGGAGGTGGCTATGGATTTAACAAAACGGTTTAATCAAAATTTGAATCGAATCGAGATTTCCTTGATTCGTCAGTTTGACCAAGCCATTTCTTCTATTCCAGGTGTTTTACGATTGACCTTGGGGGAGCCAGATTTTACGACACCAGATCATGTAAAGGAAGCGGCAAAAGCAGCTATTGACGCTAATCAAAGTCATTATACGGGTATGAGTGGCTTATTAGCTCTAAGAGAGGCTGCTAGCCAGTTTGTAGCTGAAAAATATAACCTACAATATCGACCAGAGGATGAAATTTTGGTCACAATTGGGGCAACGGAGGCTCTTTCTGCGACCTTGACTGCTATATTGGAACCGGGAGACGTGGTATTATTACCAGCACCTGCTTATCCTGGTTACGAACCCATTATTAAACTGATGGGAGCTAGTGTCGTCGAAATCGATACCACTGATAATCGCTTTGTCCTTAGCCCAGAGGCTTTAGAAAAGGCCTTAGAAGAGCAAGGGGATCGCGTCAAGGCGGTTATTCTCAACTATCCAGCTAATCCAACAGGTGTCACCTACTCTAAGGAGCAGATGCAGGATTTGGCTAGAGTCTTGAAGAAATATGTAGTTTTTATCGTTTGTGATGAGGTTTATTCAGAATTAACCTACACAGGTCAGCCTCACGTTTCCTTGGGATCCTATCTACGGGACCAAGCCATTATTATCAATGGCTTATCTAAGTCTCATGCTATGACAGGCTGGAGACTCGGTTTTATCTTTGCCCCGGCTCCGTTGACAGCTCAATTAATCAAGAGTCATCAGTACTTGGTGACTGCAGCGGGGACCATGAACCAGTATGCAGCCATTGAAGCCTTGACAGTTGGAAAAGATGACGCAGAGCCGATGAAACGGGAATACATAGAGCGTCGAGATTATATCATCAAAGAAATGTCTGCCATGGGCTTTGACATCATCCGCCCAGATGGGGCCTTCTATATCTTTGCCAAGATCCCACAAGGGTATCATCAAGATTCGTTCGAATTTTTGAAGCTCCTAGCCCAAGAAAAGGCCGTTGCCTTTATTCCAGGAATGGCTTTTGGCCCATATGGCGAAGGTTATGTACGCTTGTCTTATGCAGCCAGTATGGAAGTGATCCAAGAAGCGATGAGTCGGTTGAAGGAGTTTATGAAAGAACATGCTGGAGAGCATTGAGAGTCGAGGCATTGTCCTCTACCATCGGGATTACCGAGAGGACGATAAGCTGGTTAAAATCTTTACGGAGCAAGCAGGTAAGTTGATGTTTTTCGTGAAACATGCCAATCGTTCTCGGTTGAATTCTATGATTCAACCCTTGACCTTGGCGGATATGTATCTGAAAATCAATGATGATGGACTCAGCTATATTGAAGATATTCATGAGGTTCAAAGTTTCCAAGGGATTAATCAAGATCTTTTTCGTCTTTCCTACGCAACCTATATACTGGCTTTGGCAGATGCTAGTATACAGGACCGTCAACCTGATCCAGCTTTGTTTTCTTTTTTAGAGCAGACCTTACAATTGATGGATCGAGGCTTGGATTATGAAATCTTGACCAATATTTTTGAAATGCAGATTTTATCCCGATTTGGTGTCGCCTTAAACGTCCATGAGTGTTGTGTCTGTCATCGAGTGGGGTTGCCTTTTGATTTTTCATTCCGATTGGGTGGTGTCCTTTGCCCAGATCATTATGGTCGCGATGAAAGACGAGCTCACTGGGATCCCAATGCCCTCTATTTGTTGGATCGTTTTCAAGCTGTGAAATTTAGTGAGTTAGAGACGATTTCCATTCATGATGCGATGAAGAAAGAGTTGAGAAAGTGTCTAGACCAACTCTATGATGAGTATGTAGGTATTCATCTCAAAGCTAAGAAATTTATTGATTCCCTGGGAAGCTGGGGAGAGATCTTAAAAGATCAGTCTGGAGGTAAGAAATGAAAAAAATTGCAGTCGATGCAATGGGTGGAGATCATGCTCCACAGGCCCTAGTAGAAGGGGTCAATCAAGCCATACAAGAATTTAAGGATATCGAAGTCATTTTGTATGGGGATGAGGCTAAAATTAAGCAATACCTGACAGCAACTGAGCGGGTATCCATCGTCCATACAGATGAGAAAATCAATTCAGATGATGAGCCTACTCGTGCCATTCGTCGGAAAAAGCAAGCCAGCATGGTCTTAGCAGCGCATGCAGTTAAGAATGGGGAAGCAGATGCTATGCTTTCTGCGGGAAATACAGGAGCCCTTTTGGCCGCTGGTTACTTTATCGTCGGTCGGATCAAGGTTATTGATCGTCCAGGCTTGATGTCGACTCTTCCTACCCTTGATGGGAAGGGGTATGATATGCTGGATCTGGGGGCAAATGCTGAAAATACACCAACACATTTGCACCAATATGCGATTATGGGAGCCTATTATGCAGAGAATGTCCGTGGGATTAAGCGGCCTCGTATCGGTCTCTTAAATAACGGAACTGAGGAAAGCAAGGGGGATCCCCTCCGCAAGGAGACCTATCAATTGTTAGCAGCGGATTCTTCTCTCAATTTTGTAGGAAATGTGGAAGCCCGTGACTTGATGGATGGAGTTGCTGACGTCATTGTTACAGATGGATTTACGGGAAATGCTGTCCTTAAGACCATGGAAGGAACTGCTTTGGGCCTCTTTAAACAGTTGAAAACAGTCCTGAGTGGTGGTGGGTTGAAGGCTAAGATTGGAGCCTTCCTCTTGAAGAATGATTTACGAGGTTTGAAAAAGACTTTGGATTATTCAGATGTTGGAGGTGCGGTCTTGTTTGGCTTGCAAGCCCCTGTCGTAAAAACCCATGGTTCTAGTGATGCCAAGGCAGTCTATAGCACGATTCGCCAGATCCGGACCATGTTGGAAACAGATGTTATTCGTAAGTCTGTGGTTGAATTATCAGAATTGGAGGAAGAGAAATGAGTCGTCATCAAGAAATTTTTAAACTAGTTGAAGGGTTGATCAAAGATCACAAAGGATCTGAGTATGAGGTTTCTTTGGATTTGGATTTACGAAAGGACTTAGAAGTGGATTCTGTTGATTTAATGGAATACATTATTTATTTGGAAGAAGCCTACCAAATTGATATCCCAGACAAAGACATTGATGCTATGGCAACCGTGGGAGATATGGTAGACTACGTTTTGAAGAAAACAAGCAAATAAAGTTCGGTTTTTACGAAAGAATAAGTATCTAAAAATAAGAGATTGAATCTTTTTGGTTCAATCTCTTATTATTTTTGTGTTACAAACGAACAAGATACGGATTTAACTTGAAAAAACAACCTCTCTGTGATACACTGTAAGGGATAAAAGATGAAAGGCGAACAAGAAGATGTCCGATCAATTAATTTATACGGGGAAAGCAAAAGATATTTATAGTACGGAAGACGAACATGTGATTAAGTCAGTCTACAAGGACCAGGCAACCATGCTGAATGGAGCTCGCAAAGAGACCATTGAGGGCAAAGGTGTGCTGAATAATCAGATTTCGTCTCTTATTTTTGAAAAATTAAATGCTGCGGGTGTAGCGACACACTTTATCGAACGTATTTCTGACACCGAACAACTCAACAAGAAGGTGACCATCATTCCTTTGGAGGTTGTGCTTCGTAACGTGACTGCGGGTTCTTTCTCAAAACGTTTTGGTGTTGAAGAAGGTTTAGACTTAAAAACTCCAATCGTTGAATTTTACTACAAAAACGATGAGTTGGACGATCCATTTATCAATGATGAGCATGTCAAGTTCTTGAACATTGCCAATGATGAACAAATTGCTTATATCAAGGAAGAAACGCGTCGGATCAATGAGTTGTTGAAGAGTTGGTTTGAGCAAATTGGTCTTCGTTTGATTGACTTTAAATTGGAATTTGGTTTTGATAAGGATGGCAAGATTATCTTGGCCGATGAATTTTCACCAGATAATTGTCGTCTTTGGGATGCTGAAGGGCACCATATGGACAAGGATGTTTTCCGTAGAGACTTGGGAAGTCTGACAGATGTATATCAGGTTGTTTTAGAAAAATTGCAGGGCTTGAAGTAACCTGTTTGAAAGGGAAAAACTTCATCTTCAAGAGCGTGTTTGAATAGAAATAAAGGAACTAAAATGGATAAACGTATTTTCGTTGAGAAAAAAGCTGATTTTCGTGTAAAATCTGACTCTTTAGTAAAGGAACTACAGCATAATCTTCAGTTGAAAACCTTGAAGGATCTTCGGATTGTGCAGGTTTACGATGTCTTTAATTTAGCAGAGGACTTGTTTGCGCGTGCGGAAAAACATATCTTCTCTGAGCAAGTGACTGATACTGTTTTGGATGAAGCTACAGTTAAAGCTGACCTTGAGAAGGTTGCTTTCTTTGCTATCGAAAGCTTGCCTGGTCAATTTGACCAACGTGCGGCATCTTCACAAGAAGCTTTGCTTTTGCTTGGTAGTTCAAATGACGTAACAGTGAACACAGCGCAATTGTACTTGGTTAACAAGGATATTGATGCGAATGAGTTGGAAGCTGTCAAAAACTACCTCTTGAACCCAGTGGATTCTCGTTTCAAAGATATCACTGTTGGTATTGCGAAACAGGATTTCTCTGAGTCTGACAAGACCATTCCAAGCTTGGATTTCTTTGAAACTTATACAGCAGAAGATTTTGCACAGTATAAGGCAGAGCAAGGATTGGCCATGGAAGTGGATGACCTTCTCTTCATTCAAGACTATTTCAAGTCAATTGGACGGGTACCAACTGAGACGGAGCTTAAGGTTTTGGATACTTACTGGTCTGACCACTGCCGTCACACTACTTTCGAGACTGAGTTGAAAAACATCGACTTCTCAGCTTCTAAATTCCAAAAACAATTGCAAGCGACTTATGACAAATATATCGCCATGCGTGATGAGTTGGGACGTACGGAAAAACCTCAAACCTTGATGGATATGGCGACTATTTTTGGTCGTTATGAGCGTGCTAATGGTCGTTTGGATGACATGGAAGTGTCTGATGAAATCAATGCCTGCTCAGTTGAAATTGAAGTAGATGTCAATGGTGTCAAAGAACCATGGCTTCTCATGTTCAAAAACGAAACTCACAACCACCCGACGGAAATTGAACCGTTTGGTGGAGCGGCTACTTGTATCGGTGGTGCCATTCGTGACCCATTGTCAGGTCGCTCTTACGTATACCAAGCCATGCGTATTTCAGGTGCCGGTGATATTACAGCTCCAATTTCAGCGACTCGCGCTGGTAAATTGCCACAACAAGTGATTTCTAAAACAGCGGCTCATGGCTATTCTTCATATGGGAACCAAATTGGTCTTGCAACAACTTATGTTCGTGAATACTTCCACCCAGGTTTCGTTGCTAAGCGTATGGAGCTAGGTGCCGTTGTCGGTGCAGCTCCTAAGGAAAATGTTGTTCGTGAAAAGCCTGAAGCTGGTGATGTCATTATCCTTCTCGGTGGTAAGACTGGACGTGATGGTGTCGGTGGTGCGACCGGTTCTTCTAAAGTTCAAACGGTTGAATCTGTTGAAACAGCTGGTGCTGAGGTTCAAAAAGGGAATGCCATCGAAGAACGTAAGATTCAACGTCTTTTCCGTAATGGTGAAGTGACCCGTCTGATCAAGAAATCCAATGACTTTGGAGCTGGTGGAGTTTGTGTGGCTATTGGTGAATTGGCAGATGGTCTTGAAATTGATCTAGACAAAGTGCCATTGAAATACCAAGGTTTGAACGGTACAGAAATTGCCATCTCCGAATCACAAGAACGGATGGCTGTGGTGGTTCGTCCAGAAGACGTAGAGACCTTCGTTGTGGCATGTAATAAAGAAAATATTGACGCGGTTGTCGTGGCAACCGTGACGGAGAAACCAAATCTTGTCATGCACTGGAATGGCCAAACCATCGTTGATTTGGAACGTCGTTTCCTTGATACAAACGGAGTACGGGTAGTTGTCGATGCCAAGGTGGTTGACAAGGATGTCAAGCTTCCAGAAGAACGCCAAACATCTGCTGAAACCCTTGAAGCAGACACTCTTGCAGTCTTGGCTGACCTTAACCACGCCAGTCAAAAAGGTTTACAAACTATCTTTGATAGCTCGGTTGGTCGTTCAACAGTCAATCACCCACTTGGTGGTCGCTACCAAATCACACCAACTGAAGCTTCTGTTCAGAAATTGCCAGTCCAACATGGCGTGACTCATACTGCCTCTGTTATGGCACAAGGATTTAACCCATACATCGCAGAATGGTCTCCATATCATGGAGCTGCATATGCGGTCATCGAAGCAACTGCTCGTTTGGTTGCTGCTGGTGCAAACTGGTCTAAGGCTCGTTTCTCTTACCAAGAGTACTTCGAGCGGATGGATAAACAAGAAGAGCGTTTTGGTCAACCAGTAGCTGCTCTTCTTGGATCTATTGAAGCTCAGATTCAACTTGGTTTGCCATCTATTGGTGGGAAGGACTCTATGTCTGGTACTTTTGAAGAATTGACAGTACCACCAACCTTGGTTGCTTTTGGGGTGACAACAGCAGACAGCCGTAAGGTTCTTTCTCCAGAATTTAAGGCTGCTGGTGAACATATCTACTACATCCCAGGTCAAGCTTTGGCCCAAGAGATTGACTTTGATCTCATCAAGTCGAACTTTGCTCAATTTGAAGCCATTCAAAAGGCTCACAAAGTGACAGCCGCATCAGCTGTCAAATATGGTGGTGTCCTTGAAGCTCTTGCCCTTGCAAGCTTTGGGAACCATATTGGTGCCACTGTTCAATTAGCTGATCTTGACACTAGCTTGACAGCTCAATTGGGTGGATTCATCTTCACTTCACCTGAAGAGATTGCAGGTGTGGCCAAGATCGGACAAACAGTTCCAGACTTTACACTACTTGTCAACGGTGTAACGCTCGATGGACACAAGCTTGACAGTGCCTTCCAAGGTAAGTTGGAAGAAGTTTATCCAACAGAGTTTGAACAGGCTACTGAACTGGAAGAAGTACCTGCTGTAGCATCAAATCCTGTGATTAAATCTAAAGAAGCAGTGGAAAAACCAGTGGTTTACATCCCAGTATTCCCAGGAACCAACTCTGAGTATGACTCCGCTAAGGCCTTTGAAAAAGAAGGTGCAACAGTCAACTTAGTGCCATTTGTCACATTAAATGAAGAAGCGATTGTCAAGTCGGTTGACACCATGGTTGACAACATCGAAAAAGCCAACATTATCTTCTTTGCAGGTGGCTTCTCAGCAGCGGATGAACCAGATGGATCAGCTAAATTTATCGTGAATATCTTGCTCAATGAAAAAGTACGTGCAGCCATTGATCACTTTATCGAAGGTGGTGGTTTGATCATCGGTATCTGTAATGGATTCCAAGCCCTTGTTAAATCAGGTCTCCTTCCATACGGTAACTTTGAAGATGCAAGCAGTACCAGTCCAACCCTCTTCTATAATGATGCTAACCAACACGTGGCTAAGATGGTGGAAACACGGATTGCTAATACCAATTCACCATGGCTTGCTGGCGTGGAAGTTGGTGACATCCATGCCATCCCAGTATCACACGGTGAAGGGAAGTTTGTCGTGACAGCTGAGGAATTTGCAGAGCTTCGTGACAATGGTCAAATCTTTAGCCAATACGTCGACTTCGATGGGAAACCAAGCATGGATTCTAAATACAATCCAAATGGTTCTGTCCATGCGATTGAAGGAATCACTAGCAAAAACGGTCAAATCATTGGGAAGATGGGACACTCAGAACGTTTCGAAGACGGTCTCTTCCAAAATATTCCAGGAAATAAAGACCAGCATCTCTTTGCATCAGCGGTTCAATATTTTACTGGAAAATAAAAGGTATATAACATGACATACGAAGTAAAATCTCTTAATGAAGAGTGTGGAGTCTTTGGGATTTGGGGACATCCAGACGCTGCGAAACTCACCTATTTTGGCCTTCACAGTCTCCAACACCGGGGACAAGAAGGGGCAGGAATCCTGGCCAATGATCAAGGAACCTTGAGACGCCATCGGGATACCGGTCTACTTTCAGAAGTCTTTCGAAATCCTTTAAATCTGGAAAAATTGACAGGAAGTTCTGCTATTGGGCATGTTCGCTATGCGACAGCAGGGGAAGCTTCGGTGGATAACATCCAACCCTTCCTCTTCCGCTTTCAAGATACCCAGTTTGGTCTGGCCCATAATGGGAATTTGACCAATGCCCAATCGCTCAAATCTGAATTAGAAAAAAATGGAGCCATCTTTAGCTCAACCTCTGACTCAGAAATTTTAGCTCACTTGATTCGTCGGAGCCACAACCCTTCCTTTATGGGAAAAATCAAGGAAGCACTCAATACGGTCAAAGGTGGTTTTGCTTATCTGATGCTGTTTGAAGATAAGCTAATCGCAGCTCTGGACCCAAATGGTTTCCGTCCTCTTTCTATCGGGAAAATGGCTAATGGAGCCTTGGTTGTTTCTTCTGAAACCTGTGCTTTTGAGGTTATTGGAGCGGAATGGATCCGAGATGTGCATCCTGGTGAGCTCGTTATCTTTGATGAAAATGGCATTACCTATGATCGCTATACGGATGATACCCAACTGGCGATTTGTTCCATGGAGTATATCTATTTTGCCCGTCCCGATTCCAATATCCAAGGAGTTAATGTCCATACGGCTCGCAAGCGGATGGGAGCTCAGTTGGCACGAGAGTTTAAGAACCAAGCAGATATTGTAGTGGGGGTTCCAAACTCCTCACTCAGTGCTGCTATGGGCTTTGCGGAAGAATCTGGTTTGCCAAATGAAATGGGATTGATCAAGAATCAGTATGTCCAACGAACCTTTATCCAACCGACTCAGGAATTACGGGAACAAGGGGTGCGGATGAAGCTCTCTGCCGTATCCGGTGTCGTGAAAGGCAAACGGGTTGTCATGATTGATGACTCTATCGTGCGTGGAACCACCTCTCGTCGGATTGTGAAATTGTTGAAAGAAGCAGGGGCTACAGAAGTCCATGTGGCAATTGCTAGCCCAGCTCTAGCTTATCCATGTTTCTACGGAATTGATATTCAGAGCCGTGAAGAGCTGATTGCAGCCAATCATACAGTAGAGGAAACTTGTGAGATTATCGGTGCGGATAGTTTGACTTATTTATCTGTTGAGGGCTTGATTGATTCTATAGGGATTGATACCGATGCACCAAACGGTGGTCTTTGTGTGGCTTACTTCGATGGGAAATACCCAACCCCTTTGTATGACTACGAAGAACGCTATTTGGAAAGCTTGAATGAGCAGACTTCTTTCTATTAAGAACAGTGCAAAAGAAAAGGAATGAATAAAATGACGAATAAAAATGCTTATGCGCAGTCTGGTGTGGATGTTGAAGCGGGTTATGAAGTTGTTGAACGGATCAAAAAACACGTAGCACGTACAGAGCGTGCAGGTGTCATGGGAGCTCTTGGTGGATTCGGTGGCATGTTTGACCTTTCAAAAACAGGTGTCAAAGAGCCTGTTTTGATTTCAGGTACAGATGGTGTCGGTACTAAACTCATGCTTGCTATTAAGTACGACAAACACGATACTATCGGTCAAGACTGTGTCGCTATGTGTGTTAACGATATCATCGCTGCAGGTGCTGAGCCCCTTTACTTCCTTGACTATATTGCAACTGGTAAAAATGAACCTGCTAAATTAGAGCAAGTCGTTGCTGGTGTTGCAGAAGGTTGTGTGCAGGCTGGTGCAGCCCTTATTGGTGGTGAAACTGCTGAAATGCCTGGTATGTATGGTGAAGACGACTATGATTTGGCAGGTTTCGCGGTAGGTATCGCAGAAAAATCTCAAATTATCGACGGCTCAAAAGTAGCTGAAGGTGACGTGCTTCTT
>OGYN01002960.1_pt1 | contig 11981 bp, 9 predicted proteins | sample 1576551 | NCBI WGS metagenome assembly OGYN01 (sample SAMEA3541589, study PRJEB24748) | human gut metagenome | biome: human gut; feature: human-associated habitat; material: faeces | place: China | collected 2012 | reverse complement strand
AAATCGTCGGGCACATAGGTTCCTGCCACAAAATGGATCGGGTGGCGGTCTGTCTCCTGTTCCCACTCTCCATTGAATTCCCGGATCAGACGTTCCTGCTCCGATGTCCGCTCCTCGTACTCTGATGGCGGATAAATATTCGGGTTATAATAAAATACCGTGATCTCAAAATATCTGGAAAGATATTCCAGAACATAACTGCTGCAGGGCGCACAGCAGCTGTGTAGAAATAAAGTGGGAACCTTTCCCTCTTTCTGCAGTTCTTCCAGTTTTTTATCTAATTCCTTCTGATAATTTCTCTTATTCATATGATCTCCCGGCAGGCTATGCTGCCCCGATGCTTCAATCCCCTGTGTCTCCTTCTGTCTCAGCCTTCTGCCCGGTTGCCGTCACCGGCACTTCACCATTACAGGATACCGGCAAAAAGACCGCAACGGAAAAAGGCAGCCGGATCTTCTCCCGCTGCCTGCATTTCTATTTTCACCGAATCCGTTCAGTCTGCCCCCAACGATCCGCTTCCAATATCCTTTTCCCGGTCTTACAGGAAATCCCGGATCCGTTTGCTGCGGACCGGATTTCTGAGCTTTCTCAATGCTTTCGCCTCGATCTGGCGGATACGCTCTCTCGTTACGTTGAACTCTTTTCCAACTTCTTCCAGAGTTCTCGGATGTCCGTCTTCAAGACCGAATCGAAGAACGATGACCTGACGTTCTCTCTCTTTGAGATCACCAAGTAATGCGTCGATGTGCTCACGTAACATTACGGATTCCACGTTTCCTTCCGGAGTCACCGCGTTGCTGTCCGCAACGAAATCGCCGAGGTTGGAATCGTCCTCCTCACCGATCGGAGTCTCTAAGGATGCTGGCTCTCTCGCAATCTGCATGATCTCCATCACCTTGTCCTCAGACATCTCGAGCGCTTCCGCAAGTTCTGTCACGGACGGCTCATAACCAAGTTCCAGAGTCAGCTTTCTCTGCATCTTTGACATCTTGTTAATCGTCTCTACCATATGCACCGGAACACGGATCGTTCTCGCCTGATCCGCAAGGGCTCTCGTCACAGACTGACGGATCCACCAAGTCGCATATGTACTTAACTTATATCCTTTTGTATAGTCGAACTTCTCAACGCCCTTGATCAGACCAAGGTTTCCTTCCTGTACAAGATCCAGGAAACTCATTCCACGTCCAGTGTAACGCTTTGCGATACTTACGACGAGACGAAGGTTTGCCTCGATCAGACGCTCTTTTGCAGACTCATCTCCCTCTGCCTTTCTCTTCGCGAGACGAAGCTCCTCATCCGCGGAAAGAAGCGGCACGGTACCGATCTCCTTTAAGTACATGCGGACCGGATCCTCTGTTCCGATACCTTCCAGAAGATCGATGGCGTCTAAGTCAATGTCCTCTCCGTCCTTGTCCTCACGGTAGTCATCATCCAGATCATCCAGAAGCATGGAATCATCCGCAAGCATTGCGTCATCAATTACCGGCACAACGTCGATATTGCTGTGCTCTAAGTAATTATAAATTTCATCCATCTGCTCCGGTCCGAGGTTATCTCCGGCAAAAAAGTCGTTGATCTCTGTCGCGTCAAGCGCGTTCTGTTTTGACTTGCCCAGTGCGACAAGTTTCTTAAGTTTGTCTAAAAATACTTCTTTTTCCACTGAATAACGTCCTTTCAGGTTGGGGCTGCTCAAACTGCTCCACGATAGTTCATTATATACTATCCAGCGACAATTTTCAATGCTTTTCTACGCCTTTTTTGTTGAATTTTAACATTTTATTAGCACTTTTTGTAATTATTCAGCAGGTCTGCGCACTTGCCGCCCCTGTCATCCCGCCGTCTTCTCCTCCTGCTTCTCCGGCTCCGGGCTGCAGCTTAAGGTCACTGCTTCCTTCACATTCTCGATCTTTGCCTCAGTAACCGATCCGCCAAACTCACCGTCGAGGACCCACGGGATCTCTTCCTTGGCGGTGACCGTAAACTTTGAAGATTTCACGCGGATCACGTCCTTATTTTCCTGTTCCGGGAACAGAAGCAGACCACTTATAATATTCGGAAGATCCGCCGGAGTCTTCGGTGTCCGGATAAACACGCCCTCAAACAGGCCGTCATGGAAGGAAACATCCTTCGGCGCAAGTCCTCTGAAGCCTCCGACACTTGTGGTGTTCGTCACCATTCCGAAAATGAACTCTCCATCCGTCTCACCGTCATCCCATGTCAAATGCATCCTGTAGGATTTGAGATTTCCCAGTGCCTTGATGGACTCCAGGATATATGCCTGATGCCCAAGAACGTTCTTGATGTCCTGGGGCGTGCTGTACGACACTTCCGTGAAAGCGCCAAATGCGGCGATATAAACAAAATACCGCTCATCCCCAAATTTTCCGATGTCGACGCCGTAGGACTTTCCGCTCACCACATCCTGCGCCGCCTTCGTGAGATTCGCCGGAATCTTTAAGCTTCTCGCGAAATCATTCGTGGAACCTGCCGGGAGATATCCGATCTCCGGGCGTTTTTCCAGCCTCATGATGCCGGAGATCACGCTGTTCAGCGTTCCATCCCCGCCGCTGCAGACGAAAAGTTCCACATCCTTACCGTATTCCTCGGCAATCTTCGCCGCATCCCCCGGTTCCTGGGTCACATAGACAGAGGGCAGATAGCCTGCTCCACAGAAAATCCCGAGAATATCGGACAACTGGTTCTTGATGGCTTCCTTCCCGGAACGGGGATTAAAAACAAATAACATTTTTTTCATTTTCATCATGAACACGCTCCATAAAAGACGCCCTTATGCGCCATAATACTAACAAATGTCAATACTTTCTATTTCTAATATGGGACACTGACAGATGCATCGGTACTACTGTACGGAATTTTCAGTTCAGAAAATTCCTACCCGTGTACAATAATGATGCATCTTCTGCATTCTGTCCGCCCTGACAAACAATATCTGTGGGTTCAAGAGAATTTACAGCCATTATATCATGACTGGCTTTCCAGCAGCTTTCTATACGCCGCAAACGCGTTCGGGATCGGGTACTTCTCCTTCAATTCCCCTCTGTCCGCAAACAGCATTCCCGGGATCTCTTCCCCTGCCTTCACCAGGTACCCGCTCATATGCCACTCCACATGGCTAAAAATGTGCTTTGCCTCCGGCAGTTTTTCCTCCACCGATGCCCCGCCACCGAGGCGTTCCAGTACCTCTTTCTCTGAAAGTTTTCCTTCCAGATTCGGAAATTCATACAGGGATGCCAGCAGTCCGGTGTCATCCCGCTTTCTAATGGCTATTTTATCCCCGTATTTCACTAATAATACGGTCTTTTCCTCAATTTTCCTTTTCTTTTTCGGTGCCTTCACCGGGATCGCAGAGATCAGGTTTCTTTTTCTCGCCTCGCATACCGTATAGAATGGACATGGAAGATCGCAGAGAGGGGCACCATTGGGGACGCAGACGATGGCTCCGGTCTCGATGAGCGCCTGGTTGAAATCTCCTGGCTCATCCTTTTTGAGTGTCTTTAAGACCTCTTCGACCGCAGCTTCTGTCTTCTTCTTTACCGCTTGTTTTAAGATATCTTCGTAGCTTCCGGCAACTCTCGAAAGGACCCGCATGACATTTCCGTCCACCGCTGGGATAGGGAGTCCGAAAGCGATGGATCCAATGGCACCCGCCGTGTAGCTTCCGATTCCCGGAAGCGCAAGAAGCGCTCTGCGATCTGCCGGAAGTTCTCCGCCGTACTGGGAAACGATGATCTTGGCCGCTTTCTTCAGATTTCTGGCCCTGCTGTAATATCCGAGACCTTCCCAATACTTGAAAAGCTCTTCTTCCTCACACTCAGCCAGTGCCTGCACCGTCGGAAAACACTCCATAAACCGGGCAAAGTAGGGCTTTACTGCCTCCACTCTCGTCTGCTGCAGCATGATCTCCGAGATCCAGATCCGGTAGGCATCCTGGTTCTCCCGCCAGGGGAGATCTCTTTTATTCCCCCGATACCAGGAAAGGAGCGGTCCTCTTGCGGCTTCCAGACGCTCCGTCAGGGTGAGGTCTTTCTCATCCGGAAAGATTTTCTGGAGACCGGAATAAAGATCCGCCCCCGAAACATTCATTTCTTCCTTATACATATCCATAGACTCCCCGGAGATAATCTCCTTTAATGTGCCATCGGAGAGACGGACTAAAAGTGCGCCTTCCTTGTTGATTCCCTCAGAGACACCGCGGTACTCGCCCGCCGGATCCAGAACGCACACCTCGTTGCCGAGATTTACAAGGTTTGCGTTGTACTCTTCAATAAGTCCCGACATGTCCTGTGTCTCGATGAAGGTGTCATAATATCCCTCAAATGCCTCCATGATCGCCGCGATGATCTCACTTCTCTTCTGGATCTTTCCGCTCTCGATCCGCAGGGAAGTCGCTGTTGCCTTGATATCATCCGGAAATTCCATCTGGTTTACGTTGATGCCGGTTCCCGGGATCACGTACTGGATTTCCATGAGCTCCGTGCTCATCTCCGTTAAGATTCCGCAGATCTTCTTCTTATTCAAAACAAGATCGTTCGGCCATTTGATCTCAGGTTTCAATCCTGTCGCCTTCTCGATTCCCCTTCTCGTGGACAGCGCCATGACGAGCGTCAGCATGGAGGCCGCCATGGGATCGATCTGTGGTCTTAAGAGCATGCTCATCCAGATCCCAACGCCCGCCGGAGATGTCCAGACACGACCTCTTCTGCCCTTTCCGCCGAGCTGGCGTTCCGCGACAGCCAGGGTTCCGTGGGGCGCGCCCTGTTCCGCGAGACGGCGGATCTCATTGTTCGTGGAGTCGGTCTCCTCGAAGAACGCCACCTGCGTTCCTGCCCATTTCGTGTGGATCGTGCTTTCCAGCTCTTCCTTTGAGAGCACATCCGCCGATCCCTTTAAAATATATCCTTTATTCCGGACGGCCTCGATCTCGTAGCCCTCCTCCTTTAACTGGTTGATGACCTTCCAGACCGCCGTTCTCGAGACACCGAACTTCTCGCAAAGCTCCTGTCCGGAAATATAGCCATCTGTCTCCTTCAATAATTTCAGGATCTCTCCCTTCATCTCATTACCTCCACCAGATACTCATTGCGCTTAAAAATGTAAAGATCAGCAGAGTCGTTCCGAACACCATCTGGAACACTGCCGCCGTTCTTCTCCGCCTCTCCCGTTTTGCCCGGGACAGCCAGTATTTTCCTGTGACCAGATTTAAAACTGCCGCCAGGAAAAATATCGCCGGAAAGAGGAACATATACCTCTCCGTGTCAAGGAACGAGATAACTGCCATCACCACCACAGCGATGCCGATGATGATGTGCATGGCATCAAGAGCCATGGACTCGCTCCTGACTTTTCTTCTCTTATTGTTTTCCGCCATATTTCAGCGTTCTCCTCATATTTTCTGCCGGATCTGTCGTTTTCCCAGGATCAGCCGTGCTGCCTGGTACTTTTGAAAGACTTCCGATGTGCTGCCACGCTTCCCTATCCTATCGTCAGCCTGTCTGAAAAAAGTTCATGGATCTTCCCCACGATATCGTCCGGCGTGTAAACCTCGTAGACTTCCATCTGCATCTTTTTCGCGAGCACTTCCAGGACTGCCCCGTAGAGATCCCTGTAATCCCATTCCGGCCGCAACCGAAGTTTCCTGGCAAGAAACGGAAATATCTTCTCCGTGTATACACGATAGCCTGTGAGCTTCGCGAATTCAGGTTCCTTTACATAAGGTCTCAGACACTCCTTAAACATGTCAAGTTCCGACATGATCCTGCCAAAATAATACGCCTCGGAATATGGCATGTCAAGATAATATTTCCTTCCGCAGAGTCCGTAGAGGAATCTCAGCCCGTCAAAATAGCCGAGCTTCATGTTTTTCCTCGTTCTCGCACTGTCAAATTCCAGGATCCCACCGAGATTTCTTCTTGGTGCGATCTCGTGGACCGTCACGTCCTCCGGGATATCCATGAATCTTCGTCGGTCCACGCCGATCCCGTAGAGGCGGATCACGATGATATCCTTATATCCCCGGTCCGTCAGGAGATCCACCGGCACATTGTTGACGCTGCCGCCGTCAAGATACGTCTTTCCACCCAGCTTTTCCTGCTTAAATCCTGGGAAATAGGCGCTGGCCATCATTATATCCTTTATGGTCCCCGGCGGTGCTGCCTTCACATCGAAGTCCTCCTCCTTCCGGTCCGTGACTGAAAAGGACGCGACGCAGAAATCCCGTGGTGAGCGTCTGATCCGCTCCTCATCCACCGTCTCTTCCAGAAGTTTTTTGAGCGGGGCGATATCTAGCCCCTTGTCTGAAAACAGCCGTCTGAATTCTGCCGCCGCGTCGGTCACTTTCATGGATCGCACGCCAAATTTCTTTAATTTTCCGATCATGGAATCGTCCACATTGAACACGGTGGAGTAGGTCATGTTTCCCCAGATCTCCTCCGCCTTCCCGAGATCATCCATGCAGATCAGGGCGCCGTTTAACGCCCCGACGGACGTTCCCGCGACACCCTTTATCTTCATGCCGGCTTCCCGGAGCGCTTTCCAGACACCGATCTGGTATGCGCCCCTGGCACCGCCGCCCTCTAAAACGATTCCATATTCCTTTTCAAGATCAATTCTCAGTTTCACTCTTTTTTGCGATCTCCGTTACACTTGTCACAAGACCTGCGAGGGATTGGATCTCAGACGGGATGATGATCTTTGTTGCCTTGCCGTCTGCCGCCTTCGCGAACGCCTCAAGACTCTTTAACTGCAAAACTGTCTGGTCTGCTCCGGCTTCCTTGATCATGCGGATACCATCGGCGTTCGCCTGCTGGATCTTGATGATCGCCTCCGCCTGGCCTTCTGCCTCGCGGATCCGTTTCTCCTTCTCCGCCTCCGCGTGAAGGATCGCTGCCTGCTTATCTGCCTCCGCGTCGAGGATCGCGGACTGTTTCTTACCCTCTGCCACGAGGATCGTGGACTTCTTCTCACCTTCCGCACGAAGGATCGCCTCACGGCGCTCACGCTCTGCCTTCATCTGTTTCTCCATGGCATCCTGGATCGCTGCCGGCGGAATGATATTCTTTAACTCCACACGGTTTACCTTGATGCCCCACGGGTCCGTGGCAACATCCAGGGCGGAACGCATCTTTGTGTTGATGGTCTCACGGGAAGTTAAGGTCTGGTCGAGCTCCAGGTCACCGATGATGTTTCGAAGCGTGGTGGCTGTCAGATTCTCGATGGCCATGATCGGGTTCTCAACACCGTATGCGTAGAGCTTCGGGTCTGTGATCTGGAAGAACACGACCGTATCGATCTTCATGGTGACGTTATCCTTTGTGATCACCGGCTGCGGAGCGAAGTCAACGACCTGCTCTTTTAAGAGGACCCGCTTTGCAACGCGGTCAATAAACGGAACTTTGAAGTGGATTCCCACATTCCATGTCTCAAGGTACGCGCCGAGTCTCTCCACTACCATCGCCTGTGCCTGGGGCACGATGCGGATGCAGGAAACGAGGATCAGCAGAATGATAAAGATCAGTACTAATACTAAAATTGTTGGCATCTTTATGTCCTCCTTTATGTTTTTGTGGGGGATTATCTTTATCCCCCATTTTTTTCTTCAGCCCATTCATATTACTATGAGCAAGCCGGAAACTTTTTATCAGTTCCTATTCTCTGTTTCTGGAATCATCTCCACAATGAGCTTCACGCCCCGGACTTCCTTTATGACCACATGGGTCCCCACCGGGATCGTCACCGCTTCATCCGCGGATCTCGCCGTCCACTCCTGGCCGTCGATGACAGCGGCCCCGGACGGCTCATTGTTGTCGATTTTTTTGATCACTTTTGCCCTTCTTCCGATCAACCCGTCCACATTCGTCTTCACGGTCTCCCGGTTGACGAACCGGATAGCGAGCGGTCTTGTAAAGAGAAGAAGGACAAACGATACGATCAGGAACACCACAAGCTGCGTCTGTATGGAAAACCCAAGTACCGCAGCAAAGAACGCGAATACGGCCCCACCCGCAAACCAGATCGTCGTGAGCGCCATGGTCGCCGCCTCGATTCCGATCAGAATTACAAAGGCCACCAGCCATCCGATCATATCCATAAAATCACTCCTTTATGCGCGCCGCTGTCTTGCCGTCTCAAACATCAGGATCGATGCTGCGATGGCGGCATTTAAGGACTCCACCTTTCCCTCCATGGGGATCTTCACCCAGGTGTCTGCCATGTTGGAAAGCTTTTCCGTCAGCCCGTTTCCCTCATTTCCGATCAGGAACGCCGTATTACCAGTATAATCTTCCTGCTCGTAATTATTCTTTCCTGCGAGATGGGCCGCAAATACCCGGATCCCCCGCGCTTTCAGATCCAGAACGGTCTGCTCCAGATCGTCCGTGTAGAAGAACGGGACGCGGAACACGGATCCCATAGTGGAACGGATCACCTTCGGGTTGTAGATATCCACAGTATCACGGCTCATAATGAGTCCCGTGATCCCCGCGCCCTCTCCGGCTCTCAGGATCGTTCCCAGGTTTCCTGGATCCTGAAGATTTTCCAGCACCATCAGATGAGCTGGACGGTCACTCTTTAAGAGCTCGTCCATTCCGTAGGAAAACTGTCTGACAAGTGCCAGCACACCCTGGGGCGTCTGCGTGTCGGACATCACCGCAAACACAGAGTCGCTGACAAGTTCGTATCCCGGGTACTCCGCAAGAATTGCGGCATTCTCCGGATTTTTCGCGAAAGTTTCAGAAACATAGATACTTTTAACCTGATCCTTCGGGAGCTCAGCGGCCATCCGCACTCCCTCGACGACGAAAAGTCCCTGCTCATTTCTCGCTCTCGCTTTTTTCTTTAATTCAATGACTGCTTTTACCTGGTCATTTTTTGTGCTTGTGATCATCTCCCTTCCTCCGGGTCAAGTTTCTCCACTTCATCCATCCAGATCCGTCTCGCTGCGTCGCTCGGCATTCTGAGATCACCTCTCGGAGAAACCGCAACAGATCCGACCTTCGGGCCGTCCGGCAGGCAGGAACGCTTGAACTGCTGTGCGAAGAACCGGCGGTAGAAGGTATTTAACCACTTGTAGATCACCTTGTCCTCGTAAACTCCCGCGAAAGCGATCTTCGCCAGGCGGTAGATCTTCGCCGGATGATAACCGTAACGGAGAATATAATAGAGGAAGAAATCGTGAAGCTCGTAAGGTCCGACCAGGTCCTCCGTCTTCTGGGAGATCTTTCCGTCCTCCGGCGGCAGAAGCTCCGGGCTCACCGGGGTATCGAGAACATCGTTGAGTACATCTGCCAGGGCCTTGTCGCCGCAGGTATCCGCGTAGTAGCGGACAAGATGACGGACAAGCGTCTTCGGAACAGACGCGTTCACGCCGTACATGGACATGTGGTCGCCGTTGTAGGTCGCCCAGCCAAGAGCCAGCTCAGACATATCTCCTGTTCCGATGACCATGCCGTTCGTCTTGTTCGCGAGGTCCATGAGGATCAGGGTGCGGTATCTTGCCTGGGAGTTCTCGTAAGTCACATCATGGATCGCCGGATCATGTCCGATATCCTCGAAGTGGGTGGAAACTGCTTTTCTGATATTTACTTCTTTTAACGTCGCGCCCAGCTTCTTTGTGAGTATGACTGCGTTGTTGTAGGTTCTGTCCGTAGTTCCGAAGCACGGCATCGTGACGGAGAGAATATTTTCTCTCGGAATGCCCAGCATATCGAAGGCTCTCGCTGTGACAAGAAGTGCCAGGGTGGAGTCGAGTCCGCCGGAGATTCCTACAACTGCGCTCTTGGCACCGGTGTGGGCGAGACGTTTCTTTAAGCCCATGGCCTGGATCGTTAAGATCTCCTCACAGCGGGCGGTTCTCTCTTTCTCGTTTGACGGAACGAAAGGTGCCGGATCGACATAGCGTTTTAATGTGAGCTCCGTTTTGTTTAAGGTGAAGTCCATGTAATCATAGTCCTCAGTCTCCGCACCCGGCTGACATGTGGTCATTCTTCTTCTCTCGTTTTTAAGTCTGTAAAGATCGATGTCCGCCGTGATCATGCCGTTTTTGAAACGCTCGGATTCCGCAAGGATATTTCCGTTCTCGGCAATGATATCATGTCCGCCGAAGACGAGGTCCTGGGTGGACTCGCCCTCTCCGGCATTGGCATAGATGTACGCACATACGAGGCGGGCAGACTGTCCGGCGATCAGTGTCTCACGGTATCCCGCTTTTCCTGTGGTCTCATCGCTGGCGGAGCAGTTTGCGATCACGGTAGCTCCGGCTTTCGCGTGGGAGACGCTCGGTGGATCCATCGTCCATACGTCCTCGCAGAGTTCTGCGGCGACTATGAGTTCCGGGATATTCGTGCAGCGGAACAGGATCTTGCTTCCAAACGGGATCAGGCTCTCTCCCCACTCTACCACATCCGGTTTTACCGGACCCGGGTTGAAATGGCGTAGCTCATAGAATTCAGAATAGTTCGGAAGATGTCTCTTCGGAACAAGGCCTAAAAGCTCGCCATCCTTGATGGCAGCCGCTACGTTGTAGAGTTTTCCGTCCTTCATCCACGGAAGTCCGATGAAGGTCAGCATATCCATATCCTTTGATGCGTCTAAGAGCCATAAGAGTTCTTCCTTCGCCTGATCGATCAGGGTGTCCTGCAGAAACAGGTCACTGCAGGTGTATCCGGTGAGACCGAGCTCCGGGAACACCAGGATCTTTACATCCTGGGATGCTGCCTCCTGCATCATCTTCCAGGTCTGTTCCCGGTTAAACACAGGATCTGCAACCTTTAAATCTGGGGTGGCCGCCGCCACCCGGATAAATCCGTCTTTCATTTTGCTCTCCTTATTACATTCCGACTTTGATAGCCGCGCTGCAGCGCAGAATTTCAGTCAGTTTTGGAATATATGCCGTTATACAACAATTCAGTCATAAACGGGCTTTCTATTGTTTTGAAAATTTCCGTATGGCTGAATGATTACTTTTTATTATACACTTTTTTTCTGAAAAGGGCTATGGATTTTCATCTGTTTAAGAAATATTTCATGAATAGTCCGACCATGCGTCAGTCTGGCAAATATGTGTGCGCTGCACTCTTGCCTGCATAAGCACTCACATTCGCTGAACTGCATACGGGCAGCGCTTAAACGGCGAAAGGCTGTGCTCCCCCACTGAGCACAGCCTTTCATTCACGTACAATTTCCTTGCATTATACAGTTCCTCGAAATTGATACCCCTTCAATTTCAATGCTTATGCAGTATAACAAAATATTACCGGAAATGCTATGGTAAATATAGTTAAATTTGCACAATTTTATTGTATATATTTACTATCTTTCGCACAAATGTCCGCTGGGGAAAAGCAGATTCGTTGTTTTTACAAAAAAACAATCTATTCTATGGTGGTTCTGCCCAGTGGAATTGGGACTTTGTATACAGTACGCATTTTCGGCGGTTTGCAGGCCGCAGGTATGTCCCGTATAATTTCATGTTTTTTTGAAATAATATCTGCAAAATATCGTCTGAAGGAATCACTCCCCCTTCACGTGACTCATGACTGCCCCTTTCGATTATTGATCACCGGGTCTGCTTTTTAAAAGAAATGTACCTTGGCACATTCTCGCACCGAGCGCGGTCGCTTGCAACACTCTACATCATCATAACTCTTGAAAGGACATGATATCCATGAACATTTCATCCAATTTCGATCAGAACATCTCCCGCTTTCACGAGATCCTGGATGTCCAAAAAAACTTCGATATCGTCTACCACACTCTCACTATTGCGGACAAAAAAGCCTGCCTGTACTTCATTGACGGCTTCACAAAGGACGAGATCCTTCTGCGCCTGATGCAGGATTTCGCCTCCGTAAAACCGGACTCGTTCCCATCATCTGCCCATGATTTCGCAAAGCAGTACGTCCATTACGGCGAGACCACCGTGGAGACCGATGATAAAAATATCTTTACACAACTCCTCTCCG
>OGYN01002954.1_pt1 | contig 11999 bp, 4 predicted proteins | sample 1576551 | NCBI WGS metagenome assembly OGYN01 (sample SAMEA3541589, study PRJEB24748) | human gut metagenome | biome: human gut; feature: human-associated habitat; material: faeces | place: China | collected 2012 | reverse complement strand
TTCACTAACCATGACAAAATCATGATTAAGAAGTCACTTAGAGCATATATCACCGCTGCTGAGCTTGTATTTTTTATACTGCTTCACCGCAAAGCAATTCGGCTTGCGCTGCTCCAGCCCCTTGAACATATAGTCCACGGCGTTGAGGAAATCCTCATCATCCTCCTTGACCTCCATGCCGGAGATCATGTCCACCAGCGTATTCAGGTTCCGATCTTCCTCGGCTCCCTCAAAAATGATGTAGCCCAGCAAAGCGCAGTACAGCAGCGTTTCGGCCTTCGTCCAGAATGGATCGCCCTCTTTGCCCTCGCCCTTGGTGTTGGAGATCAAAGCGTTTACAAACTTCAAAATGTCCGCCTCGGTCTTGATATAGGCCAGCGGGTTATAGTGCATGGACTTGGGAAAGTCGATGCTGTTGAATACCTTAATTTTGTATCCCCGCTTTTGGAGAAAGCTGCCCACTTGGGAGAGCACCCCGCCCTTGGGGTCAACCACCACATAGGACGAATGGGCTTGCAGAAGCTGGGGCGTGAGCCAGACTCCGACACATAGCAAGCACATAAATGTTCCTCTTACATTCATCTTTTCTCTTTTTAATTGCTTTTTGCTTGACAAAGTTAAGAACAAATAACCAATTTAAAAAAAATTCCATTCATTATCAATGACATTCAGCCATAAATATTCAAATGAATAAAGTTTAGAATAAAACGGTTACCGTTCTAAACAAGAAAAGAATGTTCACCCACTTAATCACATATTACGACCACATAATCGCAAAATGCCACAAATAGTACATTAGCGTCTAAAACAGCCTTGTAGGGCTACACACATTTTCATAAATTTGTAAAACATGTTATACTTCTATATATACAAATAATGTAATCTTTTAAAATATGAAAAAGACTTTATCCATTTTAGTATTCTTATTTAGTTCCATAGTAATATTGGCACAATCAGTAGAATATCAAACATTTATTTACACGAACGATGATTTAGCTAATGAAATTCAAAGTTTGTGTGAAGAAAGAAATTCCACCCGCAGTTATATGGGAGATTTGTTCAATGCCAGTAAAGAGTCTGTCAAAGGCATTGCATCCGGATATGTGACATCCTTCATTGATTTAGGAGTAAATGCCATAGGTTCTTTATTGACACGGAATTCTCGCCTAAAAAATGAGTGGGAAGAAACTATACGTACTGAAAATGTTTATACCACTAATATCAGCACTATATCAGAAATAAACGATTTTTATAAAGAGACCTCGTTCGACGGAGCGTTAGACCCTAAAGGCATGAAATTTGACGGAATAGGATGCCTGCGAAAAGAAGGGAATGATACGGTCTTTTACATTTCATGTCATATTGATCGTAACAAGATTAACCGTATCATAAACCACTCTAAATTTGAATTAGCACTCGACACCCTTATCATCTGCCCAACCCGCTCTAACTTGCCTAACTCTGTCTTAAATATTCCTTTTTCATTTGAAGAAAGAAAGAATTTCTGCTTTTCTATGACAATGAAGTTGACTTCTTCTTGGATGAATGAAATCGTACAGTTACAAAAAGACCAGGAATTAGGACAATTTTCATTAGAAATACCTGTAGATTCCAGCCAGCTTGACCGCAATGGCTTCTTCCGTTATATACGAAAAGACAATGAAGTCGCCAAATACAAAATCAGAGGCGAAAGTTTTATCGTTCCTCGCTCTTACATGGGTTTCCGTGATGAAAATGACGAATACAGAATCAGCTTCGGTACTATCCATCGAGTTGAAAGAAACCTGCGACGCTACAGACCAATACCGGAAGAACTGGAAAGAAGACCGGAAGCGCAGAAAAAAGTTGGAACCATCCGAAGACATTATGACACGTAGCTGGCAAGTTGTCTCCAGCCAGCAATGGAATGAGCTGACCAAACAATGGGTCATTACAACCTTAAAGGCACCGGCAGATATTATAACACAAGATGTAATTGACAAGTTGGGACTCGAGGCTGAAACAAGCTATTAGAAATATCAGTTCACCTCTGCCCATCATTATCCCCCAATAATTGTACAATTATAAAAACCTATTTTATGTAGCATAAGACTCATAAGTAGCATCAAAAATAGGAATGCATATGAACCGTATTATCATTTTGGTCATTTTTCTAAGTTTCACTACATCTCTTCAAGCACAAAGTGTCGAATCGGATGAATTGTTTTCCAAAGGGGTAGAATTGTACAATCTTAAGAGATATAATGAAGCCATCTCCTATTTCAACAAAAGCAACAATATTGACAAAGCACAATTAGATACGACTAACTCCCGGCGCTATTACTCAGAGATGTGGCTATCCAGCTGTTATATGCAATTAGGGAAAATAAAGGAGGCCCAAGCCATTAGCCCCGATTATTACATGGTACCTCCTATAGATAGGAGGCTCACCGTAGAGTCAGACCGTTTCTCTGAACTATCCAACATGTTTGCACAAGCTGGAAATCTGGAACGTGCATTGGAGTATGCTCTACGCTGTGCAGACATAGAAAAACAAGTAGCAGGAAAAGAACATATTTGGTATGGAAACAGTACCATTATCATAGGGAACCTATATTATGCATTAGGGGACTCTATCAATGCAGAAGAAAACTACCTGATAAATAAAAATATATGCAAGCATACTTATGGTGAATACTCTGAAAGATATGTTGATGCCCTTCTGTCGCTTGCATCTGTAAATACAGACTTCTCAATGAAAGACGGATTGGACAAAGCTACTCGTTATCTAGATGAAGCCTACAGCATAGCTCATAAACGATACCCTTTACTCGAAGCACAAATTGTCAACCAACAGTCGGTCATTGCATTCAGGAACAAAAACTACGAACAGGCCAAAACTTTGATGATGCAAGCATTATCTCTATGTGAACTAGCAGAAGGAAAAACATCAAACAATTATGAGATTTTATTGTCCAATACCATTGACTTATACCAAATGTTCGGACAATATGACGAAGCTATCACTCTGGGACAAGATTTTTTAGAGGCTTGTAACCAAGCTAATCGCAGCGATTCAATACCGGCATTTATTATGGTAAAAATAAGCCAAGCCAATATTGCCAAGGGAGATATAAACAATGCCCTAATTCAAATAGAAAAGGCTGAAAACATAATGCGCCAATATGGCACGGCAAAAGTAGATTATATCAATATTCTAGGAATTATGTCAACAATATATTCCAATGCCGGAAATAAGCAGAAAGCCATCAGCCTTAATTCCAAAGTTTTGGAGTTTTATGAGAAAAAAGGATGGTTACAAGAGATAAGCTATATAGCTGCACTCAACAATCAGGCTCAACTATTCACAGATATCGGCGATTATGCCGGAGCAGTACAACTATACGAAAAATCATTAGAGCTCACTAAGACAATATGGGGAGATAAACATTTGCAATACTTATGTACAATCATCCTATGGATAGAACCCTATATACTCTTGAATATCGGAAACACAAATAAACAGGCCATATTTCAAAATCGGGTAAAAAAAGTCTTTATTGATATCCAGGCACGCTCACTATCACCTACTGATATAGCTCAAGAAGTAGATCCGGACAAATTCTATATGGCAATAGAGAAATTCCTACATCTATATTTAATGGACGCCCCTCCTCAACAAGAAATACAAAGCCTTAAGGAATTTATCAGCAACCTAATAAAGAATGATTTAACACCGAATTTAGGAGAAGAACATCCCATCACCATACAGTACGAAAATGATTTGGCCCATATCTTATTTCTTCAAGGAAATTATAAAGAAGCCATCCTAATCAAAGAAAAACTACTTGAGAGTTCAAAAAAAATATATGGAACGGTTAGTAGCAGTAATTTAGCAGACATCGGAACATACTATTTATACAACAACGATATTTCCAACAGTTGTATCTACTTTGAGCGCTGTCTGCAACAAACACAACAACAGATATTCTCTGACTTTCGATGGCTTACTGCCAATGAAAGAGCCTTATATTGGGCACGATACAAGAATATGATTGAAAACATCATCCCCATGTCCTATAAAGCTCAAGGGTATGCACGCTTCCTACCATTAAGCTACAATGCCCTACTTTTATCCAAGGGTATGTTACTCAATTCGGAAATAGAGTTGCACAAGCTCCTTCAAAGCAAAGGGAATAAGAATATAAGGGAAAAACTGGACAAATGGCGCTCACTGAACATGCAAATTGACCGTTTATCCTCACAAACCTCACGACCTCAACCTGAAATCATCGAAAAGCTTACTGCTGAAGCTAATGCAATAGAACGCGACCTATTATCTTCTTCCAAAGAATTTGGAGATTACACTCGTGCATTGGCAATAACATACGAAGACGTACAAAACAGTCTCGGTCAAAATGATATTGCTATTGAGTTCGCGGCTTTTTATACTCAACCAGACTCTTTACTTTATTGTGCCTATGTCCTTGATAAACTCCATCAACCCCGTATGGTCATACTAGGTACGCAAAAAGAATATGAAGCTACCCTAAAGGAAGCCTATTCAACACCGGCATTTTACAACCTCGTATGGAAACCTATCGAAGAATACATGCCTGAAAATGGAAATATCTATTTTTCTGCATTCGGTATCTTTCACAAAGTCGGCATTGAATACCTACCCAAGGCAGAACAACGCAACATGATCAGACTTTCTTCAACGCGAGAATTGGCACTGGCACATAAGAATAATATCAAGAAGAAAGCAGTACTTTACGGAGGATTAGAATATAATATGGGGGCAAAAGATCGTGACCGGATACGATTAGCTTATTATAATAGCGAAAGCACTCCTGACTTAGTATTCAGAGATGCTCCCAATATACAAGACTTACGGCAAAAACGCAGTAATCTCAGCTATCTAAATGGAGCAGAAACAGAAGTATTATCTATAAGCCAACTATTAAGAGGCAAAAAGATAACTACACTGTTGCAAATGGGTATGGATGGAACTGAAGAATCATTTAAAGCATTATCTGGCAAACAAATCTCCTTATTACATATTGCCACTCATGGATTTTATGAAGAGCCACAACCATTCATCTCAACATCACCGTATGACAATGATTATAGAACTAAACATACTGAAGAGAACTCTCTTTCACGCTCCGGACTATATTTAACTGGAGCTGCCGACTATTTAACCGATAACAATCAATATAGCCCTACAGACATGGAAGATGGAATTCTTACTGCTAAAGAATTGTCACGCCTTGATTTTCGAGGACTTGACTTAGTCGTTCTTTCTGCTTGTCAGACGGGGCTGGGAGACATTACCAGTGAAGGAGTTTTCGGTCTGCAACGTGGATTTAAAAAAGCAGGTGCACAAACTTTATTGATGAGTTTATGGAAAGTAGATGATACAGCAACTTTATTGTTAATGACCGAATTCTATAACAAACTGATAAATGGAAACAGTAAGAAGCAGTCACTCTATAAAGCCCAACAATATTTACGTACTTATCAAAATGGAGTCTATGATAAACCAGAATATTGGGCGGCATTCATCATGCTGGATGGCATAAATTAGAAAAACAATGGCGATGAAAGCATCATATATCATATACATATTATTCATCCTTTTACCAAATGTTGTCACCATGGCACAAAGCGTAGAATCAGATGAGCTGTTTTCTAAAGGAGTCCATCTATATAATATGAAGAAATACAAAGAAGCCATTCCCATTTTCCAAGAGAGCGACCGATTGGATAAGATAGAGATGGACTCAACTCATAATCGACGGGACTATTCCGCCATGTGGCTTGCAAGTTGCCACTACCAACTTGGAGATGAAAAACAAGCTCAAAAAATATCTCCATATTACTACAAGCTCTCCCCCATAGACCGCCGTCTAACCATTCAATCGGACTCGCTATCAGCCTTAGCAGATAAAGCATTCGAACACCAGGACTATACAAAAGCACTGAAATTATACAAACAATGTGACGCTATAGAAGCAACTATTTTAGGTAAAAATCATATCTGGCGTATGACAACAATAGCCAATGAAGGTTATTGTTATTCACAATTAAGCGACTCAACCAATGCTATAAAATGTTTTGAAGCACACCAGGCAGCTTGTCAACAACTGTACAATTTAGAATGCGATGCCGCAATGAACACCCTCTTTGCCTTGGGACATGAATACTACAACCATCAATTTGAAAATCACTACCCCAAGGCGTTAAATGCTTACTTTCAAGCTTACGAACTGGCTAAGAATCTCAATGATTCCATCAATTACAACTCCTCCCTATACTGCATCTCTCTCTGTTACTTCAGTCAATCACAAGAAAACAACGGCGATGAGCAAGGCAAGTATCTTGAAAATGCAGAAGTATTTGTACGCGAACTAAGAAACGACAATGAAGAAGACCGATATTTAAAAAATCTAATTTACGACAACCTAGCTAATTTTTATAACAAGAAATCAGAGGAATACCTGCAAGATTCCATCACGCTGCAACAAGCGTTGGATTATAGCCAAAAAGCCCTTGAAACATATCAAAAAAAACCGGATGCAGACCAAGGCGTAAAAAGACTATTAGAAATATACAAGATGGATTGCCTGATTCGCTCAAACAAAATACAAGAAGCGATAGAATTGGGAGAAGATTTATATGCAGCTTTCCTACCCATACGGCAACAAGAGAGTGAAAACTACCAGACACTACTACAAAATCTATCCTATTCTTATAAAGTTTTGGGAAATGAAGAAAAAAACATCTTTTACTTAAACTTACTGAGTACCTCATACACTCAATCCAACCAAACACAAAACGAAAAGATACTTGATGTCTTTTATGAGCTATCGCAAGCCTACTATAGAACTTCTCAATACAAAGAGGCACTCCACTATGCTAAAACAGCCAAAAAGATTTGCAATCGGGAAATATACCCTGAAAAATACCCCTACATATTATTCAATCTAGCACAAGCCTATTTAGAAAACGAACAAACCAACAATAGTTTAGCATGTATCAATGAGATACTATCTATCACACAGCCAGATGTCGATATATATATACATGCGTTACGGTTAAAAACCAGCGCATACAACTATATCGATTCTTCACAAGCACTTGACGCTTGTTTGCAATGTATAAAACCTGCAAAGAAGCTATATGGCGAACATTCATCCTTTTATCGGGCATTGCTATATGACATAGCCAACCTTTATTATAACTTGGGAGATGCATTTAGTGCCTTACAATATGCAGAGGAAGAGATGAGGCTAAATCAGCAATATGCAGACACATTAGATATCATCTATTTAAGAAACCAAACAACATTGGCAAACTTATATAGTCACTACGACCTCGGCAAAAGTGCAGCCTATTTCACTTCCGTAGTAAGAAAAATAACCCATAACGAATTTCTGACAGAACAGCATTGGACTTACCTACAATGGCCGATGGAAAAGCGTATCTCAGAGTTATTGTTCCTCATCCAAGTATTCAATAACATCTTTGATACCATAACATCGCTTCCCGATATGGAAAATAATCCTGAATACCGTACACAAATGGACAGTACACGAAACGAATTCTTAAGGTTATGGAATAAGAGTGCAAGAAATTTTGAGGCGAACATACCCAAAACTACAAGCAATAGCCATACTTTACGTGCTTCTATATGCAATTCTTTAGCAACCACCTATTACACTTTATCCATGAAAGACGAAGCATTAGACTATGCTACTAAAGCTATGGTATATGTACCAAGAAAAAACAAGGAGACTTACTCATCCATTCTGTCTGATGCTGCATTTATCTACTACAAGTATGGATTGTATGACAAGATGATTACCCCTCTCAAAATCAGCCATAATATTGATAAGTCAATGTTAGTAAATACATTCAGAAATGTTCCCAAATCTGTCAGAGAACGATATCTCGCAATGATGCAATCCTCTTATAACTTTATTATAGAAGCTGCCGAACATACTCAGATGAAAGAGCTTTGCAGTATGGCCTATGACGTAAATCTGTTCCTGAAAGGATTAATGCTCAACACAGACATTGAATTTGAAAAACTGATATACGAATCTGGCAACGACTCATTGCAGACAGCATATAATAAATGGAGAGACCTAAGTCTATTCAACGATAGACTATCAAAACAAGATACCCAAGATTCATTATTCTCCGATTCTCTGATGCATCTGGAACAAGAACTGGAATATCGCCTCATCAGAGAATCGAAAAAATATGGCAGTTATGTCAAGGGGTACTCTACAACCTGGAAAGAGATATGGAAGGGATTGAAGAAGGATGATATTGCCATTGAATTCTGTACATACTATTCGAATAATACTGAAGAATATGCTGCCGTTTTATTGGAGAAAAAAAGCAAGTATCCAACCGTAGTTCGCCTATTTTCTCAAAAGCAGTTATCAACGATTCCAACTACCGATTATTACAATACTACAGCGCTATCCAATCTCATTTGGAAGCCTCTACATCATTATCTCGCTGAAAAAAAGAATGTCTATTTCTCACCCTCAGGAGAATTAAACAATATTGCCATAGAATACATACCACTAACAGATAAGAAAACATTTGCCGAATACTATAATACATATAGGCTATCGTCTACTCGCGAACTCATCAAAAATAAGAGAGAGGACATACGAACAAAAGCGGTTCTTTACGGTGGTCTAGAATATGAAAGAGGACAAGGAGACATTGAGGCCATGCGGAAAGAACTGCAAAGTGCAGAATCCCTAATAGCATTCCGTGATGTCCCGGAGATAGACTCTTTAGTATTACGCAAAGGAATCTCTTTTTTGGAAGGAACAGAACGAGAAGTGCAGACGATAGATACCCTATTACGCAACAAACAAATTCCGGTAGCCTTGATGAGCGGCATGGCTGGGACCGAAGAATCATTCAAACAATTATCCGGTCAATCCATCACCTTGCTTCATGTGGCAACACATGGTTTCTACAGTCCACTGACCGGCCACTACACTGCCCAAAGAAGCTTTGAAGAACAAGCTCTAAGCCGGTCTGGTCTGTTTCTGTCCGGAGCAGCCGCCAGCCTTAACATGAAGAAAATCCCGGAAGATATAGAAGACGGTATATTGACTGCCAAGGAGCTTTCTAAGTTAGATCTGTCAAACCTCAATTTGGCTATCCTGTCAGCTTGCCAAACGGGGTTGGGAGAGATCGTAGGGGACGGCGTTTTCGGATTGCAACGAGGATTCAAAAAAGCCGGAGCCCAGACACTCTTAATGAGTTTATGGAAAGTAGATGATACTGCCACCCAGCTACTGATGGCAGAATTCTATAAGAACTTGGTTTCCGGACAAAACAAAAGAGCAGCTTTTCTAAATGCCCAAAAATATCTGCGTAGCTATCAAAACGGAATCTACGACAAACCAGAATATTGGGCAGCCTTTATTATGCTAGATGGAATTCATTAACTAAATAAAACACCATGAAAAGAGCCCTAATCAGCATGTTATACTTGCTTACCTTTTTAACAACATGTTTTTCACAAACAGCCACATTGTCAAAGAAGATGGCAACCTATCGGAATTTTTGTTTGAAAGTCCGCGAAGGAGTAGAACTGAAAAATGTACAAACCTTGAAAGAGTGTATAGCAGAGTGGACCGGTGACATCAATACTATCATATATCAGAATGATACGGTCAGAATTACCGACTTTGACCGATTCTCCGTAACGGATGGCAGTAACGAAGTGGGGCTAAACAAACACTTACTATACCGTCCCGAATTTATTGATTCATTGATTGTCTACGACATAAGCTTTGCCAATAACTACATTGAGAAACCCTTACTCTTACGAGCATCCTACGACTGTAAACTCGTACATCGCGCGCTGGCACCACATAGTAAAGGTACATACTCATCCAAAGGTTCCGGAAAGAGAGAACTTCTGGTTGTAGCAGAGAATGGTGGCACCGTGAACCTTTACGTCAACGACGAAAAAAACGGCATCCATGTATCAGATACATCTCCTCAAGGAAAAGCCGCCGCTTGGGTCTGCTGGGAGATGGATAGTTTCGGCATATATACAATAACCGTTGAAAACACTTCCGATAAAGAGATAAGTTTCGTGATAACATCCAACTAATTATGAAAATATTCATTGCATTATTACTACTGCTGGGCAATGTTTATATACATGCGCAAAGCAACTACAATGAACTGTTCACCCGTGGGGAAGAGTTCCGTAGTAAAGGTTTATATACAAAAGCACTTCCATATTACGAAAAGGCAGAAAAGGTAGTAAAGGCCAATAGTCATAAATTAGCCCTATGGAGAGTGATGGCAGAATCCTATAAAGAAACGGCAGATTATAATAAATCTCGCTTGTACTACGAGCAAATACTCCATACGTTCAAAAACTTTCCTTACAAAGACGACGTCTTACTGAATCTCAGTGACATTTATCTACTGACCGGCTATTACGAAAAAGTCATCGAGCTACTATCTCCTCTCAACTTAAGAAAAGGCGAAGACAAACGCCTGATTAATCTGTCCAATGCTTACGCACAAACCGGTAACTCCCAAAATGCATTAGCACTTTTGGACACAGCCATCAGTCAACATGCAACAAGCAAAGACAGCATCTTCAGAAGTGCCATCCAAAATAAAGGATACATTTTGTGGAATATAAAACGCCATAAAGAAGCTTTCGAGTTATTAAGCTCCGCTTTGTCTCTATATACAGAAAATGATGCCGATCGCTATTTATGTTTGGGTAATCTGGCCATCGTAGAAAGCGAATTAGGAGATTCAGCCAAAGAGCAGTCTTATTTCAAGAAAGCGTTGGCACATATAGACGAAGCCATATCCTGGCAGCAGATAAATATCGGAAACACCCATCCAGACTATATTATCTCATTGCGGAAAAAAGCAGAAATCCTACTTAAGATGAACGCTCTTCCAGAAGCAACAACTCAATTCAAAATATATTTTGAGAAAGAAAAAGACTACATCATCTCCAACTTTGCATACATGACCGAACAAGAACGAATTAACTTCTGGAATACAAAAAAGAAAGTATTGGCAGAATGTTATGCAACGGAAGGCTTTGACCCCGACTTTTTGTTTGATGTAGCTGTATTCTCAAAATCTGTACTATTACAAACCAACATCAATATATGGCAATTGGTATCTGGCAATCAAGAATATACACAACTTTATGAAAGGCTCCATGAACTACGACTGTTACTCCGCTCATCAACCGGTAAAGAGAGACAAACTCTACAAAAAGAATATGAACAACAAGAACGCCTATTAATGAACCGGGTAAATGCTTATAAATTCTTTCTTGACAATTTGAAAGTCAATGGAAAAGACATAAGCAGAGCACTGACAAATCAGTCGGACAAAGCCATTGAGTTCATACAATATCTCAAGAATGACACAACACGTTATGCAGCATTGGTTATGCAGAAAAATAAAGCAGTTCGCTTTATTCCCATGTTCACCTTGGAAGAAATAGAACAATACACAATACAGAATAAGAAGAACTTCGGTACGCTAAAAGAGGCTATATATTCCAGAAAAATCATAGATAAGAACCACCTTTATTCCGACACGATTTTAGGGAAAAAGATATGGGATAATCTTCTTGGCGATACACCCTCCAAAACTAATATTTATTTCTCACCGGAAGGTATATTCCATCTGCTGGGTATAGAATACCTCTGCTTTGACCGCCCCGACTGCAAAATATTCCGTCTGTCATCTACCAGAAGACTATGTGAAGACAGAGGAACAGCATCCAAGCCTTCTCTGTTACTACTCGGTGGATTAAATTACAATGATGACTCTGCCGTCATACAGCACCCCGATACCCTGCCTGATCGCAGTGCCAGTGAGATATTAGGTAGAGATATGTTACCACCCGTGGTAGGGCAAGGATATACATACCTCAATGGCTCGCTGGCCGAAGTAAACAAAATTCGTACGCTTATATCACC
>OGYN01002950.1_pt1 | contig 12009 bp, 8 predicted proteins | sample 1576551 | NCBI WGS metagenome assembly OGYN01 (sample SAMEA3541589, study PRJEB24748) | human gut metagenome | biome: human gut; feature: human-associated habitat; material: faeces | place: China | collected 2012 | reverse complement strand
GGTTCTTATTTTAATATCAAGCAAGGAACTTCTATCTGCTATTTGAGGAAAGACGTCGATCGGCGCGCCGCCGGGATACGGCAGGCCGAGCACACGCGCGGATTTATCAAAGCATTCGCCCGCGGCGTCGTCGCGCGTCTGGCCGAGAATGCGAAGATCGGTATAGTCGCGCACGTCCACGAGCATCGTGTTGCCGCCGGAGATGGCAAGACAGAGGAACGGCGGCTCAAGCTCCGGATAGGCAATGTAGTTTGCGGCGATGTGGCCGCGGATGTGGTGCACCGGAATGAGCGGGATGCCGAGCGCCGCCGCGGCGCTTTTGGCAAAATTCACGCCCACGAGCACCGCGCCGATGAGTCCCGGCGCATACGACACCGCCACGGCGTCAAGCTCGGACTTTTTCACGCCCGCCGCCGCAATCGCGCGGTCAGCCAGCCGCGAGATGACCTCCACATGGCTGCGCGAGGCGATCTCCGGCACGACGCCGCCGTATACGGCGTGCAGGTCGGCCTGTGAGAAGATCTGGTCGGTGAGCACCTTTCGTCCATTTTCGGTCACGGCGACGGCGGTCTCGTCGCACGTGGATTCCACGGATAATATCAGCATTGCGTTACTCCGCCTCTTTTTGGAAGAATTTCGACATCAGAATAGCATCTTCCGCCGGTTTTTCATAGTAGTTTTTTCGTTTTCCCACGATCTCAAAGCCGTTTTTTTCATAGAGCCGCCGCGCGGCGAGATTGCTCTCGCGCACCTCGAGCTGTAAAACGGCGGCGCCGCGCCGCTCGCTTTCGGCAAAAAGCGCTTTCAAAAGCGCCGCGCCGATCCCGCGGCGGCGAGAGTCCGGCGCCACGGCCACGTTGCCGATATCGCCCTCGTCGAGCACGAAGCGCGCCCAGACGTAGCCGAGAAGGTCATTCCCTTCTTCGGCGGCGAGGATGACGCCGCCGTCCGTTTCCCAAAGGCGCGCGAGCATTCCTTCGTCCGCGCCGTCCGGAAATTCGGCGCGCTCGAGCGCGGCAACGGCGGGAATGTCGGAAAGCTCCGCTCTGCGAACGATCATGTTCCGTGCGCCTCCGCCCAGTTTCTGCCCCAGCCGGCGTCCGCGGTGAGCGGCACGGTGTAAGCTGCGGCATGTTCCATTTCCTCGCGCAGCACCTGCACGGCCTTTTCCCGCTCCGCTTCCGGGCATTCGACGATCAGCTCGTCGTGCACCTGCAAGATGAGCTTTGCCTTCATGCCCTCGGCGCGGAGCCGCTTGTCCACATGCACCATGGCGAGCTTTATAACGTCCGCCGCCGTGCCCTGAATCGGCATGTTGAGCGCGACGCGCTCGCCGAACGCGCGCAGCGCCGGAACGTTCAGTTCCGGCAGATACCGCCGCCGGTGGAAAAGTGTTTCGGCGTAGCCGAGCTCCTTCGCGTGCCGGACGGCTTCCTTCTGGTAATCGCGCACGCCGCGGAAGCGCGCGAAATAGGCGTCCATATACTCCTTCGCCTCGCCGTAGCCGACGCCGATGTCCTGCGCGAGCGAGAAGGCGGAAATGCCGTACACGATGCCGAAGTTCACGGCCTTCGCTCTCCGGCGCTCCTCGGCGGTGACGTCCTCAAGCGGCACGCCGAACACCTGTGAGGCCGTGACGCGGTGGACGTCCTCGCCGGAGAGAAACGCCGCGCGCATCGCCTCGTCGCCCGAGATGTGCGCGAGCAGGCGAAGCTCGATCTGCGAATAGTCCGCGTCCACGAGCACGTTGCCGGGCGCGGCGACGAACATTTTGCGCAGTCCCGCCCCCAGCTCGCGCCGGACGGGGATGTTCTGCAAGTTCGGCTCGGTGGACGAGAGACGCCCCGTCGCCGTGACGGTCATCTGGAAATTGGTATGGATGCGTCCGTCCGCGCCGATGACCTTCAAGAGGCCATCCGCGTAAGTGGATTTGAGCTTGGTGAGCTCGCGGTATTCGAGCACATGGCGCACGATGGGCTCATAGCGGAGCTTATCGAGCACATCGGCATTGGTGCTCCAGCCGGTCTTGGTCTTTTTCCCGCCGGGGAGTCCGAGCTTTTCAAAAAGCACGGCGCCGAGCTGCTTCGGGGACTGGATGTTGAACTCCTCCCCCGCCTCGGCCCAGACCGCTTCGCGCAGCGCGTCGATGCTGCCCGTAAGACTCTCACCGAAGGCGCGCAGCGCCTCCGCGTCGGCAAGGAAGCCCTCGTTTTCCATTTTGGCAAGCACCGCGCAGAGCGGCAGCTCGATCTTTGTAAAAAGCTCCTCCATCTGCGTCTCGCGCAGCTTCGGGAGCATAACTTCCTCGAGCGCCGCGACGCTCGCCGCGCGCGAGGCCATCTCGCCGAGCCGGTCGGCGAGCGTTTTTCCCTCCCCGCCGGAGAGGTCAAGCATGAGCTGATCGCCGCTGTCCGCCGCGCCGGACGAGGTATGCGGCGTGAAGCCGCAGTAGGCGAGCGTGAGCTTTTCGATCTCGTACCCGGCGGCGGTCGCGTCGAGAAGATACCCGGCGAGTGCGCTGTCGAACACCCAGTTTTCGAGCGCGTCCACGCCTCGCGCGAGCAGCGCGCGCTGCAGATTCTTCACGTCGTGCCCCGCCTTGTGGCGCTCGGGCGCAAAGAGCAGCGCGAGCGCCGCGGTATAGCCGTCCCGGTATGCCTCCGGCGTCAGAAATACCGCAAGCGCGTCATTTTCGGAAACGCTGAAATGCGCGAGCGTCTCGCCGCTTTCGGCATCAAACCAGTAATAGGCGACGGCGTCCCCCGCCCGCTCCAGCGCGGCGCGGAGGTCTTTTTCCGTTTGCGGCGTCACGCTCTCGCATGTGCCCTCAAATACGGTCTCTTCCTTTTTCTCCTCCGAGGCCGGCTTCAGGCCCCACTTTTCAATGAACTTCTGGAAGCCGAGCCGCCGGAAAATTTCATACGCCGCGCCGCCGTAGTCTGCCGGGCGGCGAAGCTCGTCGGGGGAAATATCGATGGGCGCCTTGCGGTCGATCGTGGCGAGATAGTACGAATCCTCGGCGCTCTCTTTGCCGTTTTCGAGCTTCGTGCGCAGCGAGGCGCGGATGTCGGGATCGCTGATATGCTCGTACACGCCCGCGAGCGAGCCGTACTTCCGCACAAGCTCGAGCGCCGTCTTCTCCCCCACGCCGGGGACGCCGGGGATGTTGTCGCTCGTGTCGCCCATGAGGGCCTTGAGATCGACCATGTGCGGCGCGTCAAACCCGTATTCCTCGCGGAAGCGCTCGGGCGTATAGTTGACGGTCTCGGTCTGGCCCATACGCGTTTTGACGTTGAGCACGCGCACATGCTCACCCACGAGCTGCAAAGCGTCCTTATCGCCGGTGACGACGACGCACTCCCAGCCCTGCTCCGCTCCGATGCGGCTCACGGTGCCGAGAAGATCGTCCGCCTCCCAGCCGGAGAGCTCGCGCCGCTCGATGCCGAGCGCGTCGAGCACGTCCTTCAAAACCGGCATCTGCGCGGCGAGATCGTCCGGCATGGGCTTGCGCGTCGCCTTATACGCCTCGCTGTGCTTGTGGCGGAACGTCGGCTCGCGGCGGTCGAACATGACGCAGAGCGCGTCCGGCTTTTCGTCGTCGAGCAGGCGCTGCAATATATTCAGAAAGCCGAAAACGGCGTTCGTCGGCGTGCCGTCGGGCGCGGAGAGCGGGCGCACGCCGTAATACGCGCGATTTACGAGGCTGTTGCCGTCGATGAGCATCAGTTTTGGCATAGAGTTTCCTCCTTAAGTTCCTTGGCGAGCGGGCGGTACACGGTGAGCATAAGCGTTGTGAACGCCGCGCCCCCGCCAAGCAGATCGCTGATCGGCTCGCTCCAGTACACACCGTCCGCCCCGAGACCGAATACGCCCGGGAGCAGCAGCATCAGCGGCACGACGAGCACGATCTTGCGCAGCAGCGAAAAGAAGATCGCCTGCCGCGCCTTGCCGAGCGAGCGGAACGAGTTTTGCGCAACGAATTGGAGCGACATGAACACGAACCCGCAGAAATAAATGCGCACGGCGCGCACCGCCACGGCGATGAGCGTCTCATCCGGCGTAAAGATGCGGATGAGCGGTTCGGGGAAGAGCATGAACACCGCCCACACGAGCAGCGAAAACGCCGCCGCGCCGAGCGTGCTGAACCGGATCGTCTCCAGCACGCGCTTTTTCTGCCCCGCGCCGTAGTTAAAAGCGAGCACCGGCTGGATGCCGGAGCCGAAGCCGTGGATGATCTCGGTGAAGATCGTCCGCAGCGAGTTTACGACCGTGATCGCGCCGACATAAAGATCGCCGCCGTACAGCCCAAGCTGGCGGTTCGCCACGGTCTGAATGGCGGAGTTCGTCGCCCCCATCACGAAATCGGCCACGCCGAGAGACATGATGCGTCCCATGATCTTCTTCCGCGGCGCCATCGTCCGCCACGAAAGCTCGAGCGGCGTTTTGCTGCTGCGCAGAAAGAGGAAGCACCACGCGGCGCTCAGCGCCTGTGAGAGCACCGTAGCAGCCGCCGCGCCGCGCACGCCCATGCGGAAAACAAAAATGAACAGCGGGTCGAGCACGATGTTCGCCGCCGCGCCGAGCAGCACCGTGAGCATGCCGCGCGTGGCGAAGCCCTGGGCGTTGATATACACGTTCATGCCGAGCGACACGAACGAAAACGTCGTCCCGATGAGATACACCGCGAGATACTCGCGCGCATAGGAGCTTGCCTCCTTGCCCGCGGCGAACACCGTTATCACCGGATCGAGAAACGCCCATGTGAGCAGCCCGAGCGCAACGGACGAAACGAGCAGCATGGAAAAGGCGTTGCCCATCACGCGGGAGGCCTCGTCGTTATCCCCGCGGCCGCGCGCCATGGAGCAAAGCGGCGCACCGCCCTGTCCGAACAGGCCCGCGAACGCCGAAAGGATCGAAATGACCGGCAGCGCGATGCCGACGCCCGTGAGCGCCATGCTGCCGACATTGGGAATATGGCCGATGTAGATGCGGTCCACCACGTTGTAGAGCACATTTACGAGCTGCGCGGCGATGAGCGGCAGCGCCATGCGCATGACGACCGCGGGGATATTCCCCTTGGAAAAATCGTTTTGTACGTTTTTTTCCGCCATGGTCACTTCTCCCCGCGCAGCCGGATGATCTGATCGCGCAGCACGGCGGCATATTCGTATTCGAGCATCTGCGCGGCTTTGCGCATTTCTTTTTCCAGCCGGTCGATCTCGGCCTTCCGCTCGCGCTCGGTCATGCGCATGCCGCGCTCGTCCTTTGCCGCGGGGCCGGTGATCTCAAGAAGGTCGCGGATGCTCTTTTTGATGGTTTTCGGCACGATGCCGTGCGCCTCGTTATACGCCGTCTGGATGGCGCGGCGGCGCTCAGTCTCGTCGATGGCGGCGCGCATGGAGGGCGTGACCGTGTCGGCATACATGATGACGGTGCCCTCGGCGTTTCGCGCCGCGCGGCCGATCGTCTGGATGAGCGATGTTTCGCTCCGGAGAAAGCCCTCCTTATCCGCGTCGAGGATCGCAATGAGCGATACCTCGGGAAGGTCAAGGCCCTCGCGCAGAAGGTTGATGCCAACGAGCACGTCAAATTCGCCCCGGCGCAGATCGCGGATGATCTCCATGCGCTCCATGGCGCCGACGTCGTGGTGCATGTAGCGCGTTTTGATGCCGGCGTTGCCGAGATACGCCGTTAAGTCCTCCGCCATGCGCTTGGTGAGCGTCGTGACGAGCGTGCGCTCGCCGCGCTCGATGCGCGCGTGGATCTCGGCGATGAGATCGTCGATCTGTCCCTCGATGGGGCGCACGTCGATCTTCGGGTCGGTAAGCCCCGTCGGGCGGATGATCTGCTCGGCGATCTGCCCCGAGCGCGTGCGCTCGTACTCGCCGGGTGTGGCGGAAACGTATATGACCTGATTTACCCGCTGCTGGAATTCCTCAAACTTCAGCGGGCGGTTATCGAACGCCGACGGCAGCCGGAAGCCGTATTCAACGAGCGCCTCCTTGCGCGCGCGGTCGCCGTGGTACATGGCGCGCACCTGCGGCAGCGTGACGTGCGATTCGTCGATGAACAGGAGAAAGTCCTTCGGGAAATAGTCGAGCAGCGTCATCGGCGCGCTCCCGACCGGGCGGCCGGAGATGATGCGCGAATAGTTCTCCACGCCGGAGCAGTAGCCCAGCTCCTGGATCATCTCGATATCAAAATTCGTGCGCTGCGCGATGCGCTCGGCCTCGAGCGGCTTTTCGTGGTCTTTGAAAAACTTCACCCGCTCGTCGCACTCGCGGCGGATCTCCTGCACGGCGCGCGCCATTTTCTCCGGTGGCGTCACGTAGTGGCTCGCGGGGTAAATGGCCGTGTGGCTGAGCGTGTGCACCGCAGCGCCCGTGAGAGGGTTGATCTCGCTGATGCGCTCGATCTCGTCGCCGAAGTATTCCACGCGGATGGCCTTATCGCGCCAGTAGGCCGGGAAGATCTCCACCGTGTCGCCGCGCACGCGGAACATGTTGCGCTCGAAGGCGATGTCGTTCCGCTCATACCGGCAGTCGATGAGTTTTTTTAAAAGCTCCTCCTGCGGCAGACTGCTGCCGGGGCGGAGAGAGATAGCCATGCGCGCAAAATCGTCCGGCTCGCCGAGACCGTAAATGCAGCTTACCGACGCCACGACGATCACGTCCCGCCGCTCGAACAGGCTCGACGTGGCCGAGTGGCGCAGACGGTCGATCTCGTCGTTGATGGAGGCGTCCTTTTCGATGTAGGTATCCGTGTGCGGGATGTACGCCTCCGGCTGGTAGTAATCGTAATACGATACAAAATACTCCACGGCGTTGTCCGGAAAGAATTCCTTGAACTCGCTGCAAAGCTGCGCGGCGAGCGTTTTGTTGTGCGCGAGCACGAGCGTCGGCTTCTGCACGCGCTCGATGACCTTCGCCATCGTGTACGTTTTGCCGGAGCCCGTGACGCCGAGCAGCGTCTGCTCGTCCAGCCCCGCGGCCACGCCCTCGGCGAGCTTTTCGATCGCCTGCGGCTGATCGCCCGCGGGCGAATATTCGCTTACCACATGAAATTCCGGCATAACGCGCTCCTTCTAAAATAATTTCTATAACTGATTTATTATACCACGCCGCGCCGCGCCGCACAAGCGATTCGCCCGCCCCGTGCGTAAAAACTCCCTGCCCGGTGGATTTCCGCTGCGGGATATGCTATACTGACAATATAATGATTTTAAGGGGGTGCTTCCCTATGAATAAAACTCTGATCGCGTATTTCTCCACCAGCGGTGAAACGGCAAAGCTTGCCAAAACGCTCTCCGCCGTGACCGGCGGCGACCTTTTTGAGATCCGTCCCGAGACGGCGTACACCTCCGCCGATCTGAACTGGATGGACAAGAAGAGCCGCAGCACGCTCGAGATGAAGGACGAGCACAGCCGCCCGGCCATAGCGGGCCGCGTGGAGGACATGGCGCAGTACGGCACCGTGTTCGTCGGCTTCCCGATTTGGTGGTATCAGGCGCCGCGCATCATCGAAACGTTTCTTGAAAGCTACGATTTCACCGGCAAGACCGTGATCCCGTTCGCCACCTCCGGCGGCAGCGGCATGGGAAAGACGGCCGATATTCTGCGCACTGTCTGCCCAGCGGCCGACATTCTGCCCGGCAAGCGCATGAGCGCACAGGAGAGCGCCAGCTCTGTGCGCGCGTGGGTCGAAACGTTCGGCAAGTGATCCGTCTCGGCGCGCCGCAGAATATCCATTCCATAAAAAATCTCCGTATAACCCGTTTGACCGGTTATGCGGAGATTTTTTATATGCCGCTCTCTTCCTTCTGTATTGGAGCGCTTCGGCAGGTTTTCACGCCGAAAACAAAATAGATCACATGCCCGACCCAGACGCAGGCGAGAATGATGCACAGGATATAGAGCTCCTTTCGCATCATCAGCGCGAAGCCGACGGCCATGAGCGCCGTAACGGTGAGCATGATGCGCCGTTTCGCCGCAGCGGTCATGCCCTCGCCGCGCACATAGCTTTCGAGATTGTTTTTATAAAGCTTCGTGCCGGTGAACCACGTGTGCAGCCGCTCAGAGCTTTTGGCAAAGCCGAGCGCGGCCAGCAGCAGGAACGGGACCGTCGGCAGCAGCGGCAGCACCGCGCCGAGAGCGCCAAGCGCAAGGCCGATGCAGCCGAGGCAGAGCCATAAGATTCTCTTTATCTTCATTTACATTCTCTCCTCTCTCCCCGCGCGCGGCAGGGGGAACATCCGGCCGTTTTTCACGCCGTATACCCGATCGGCGATCGCCATCGTGGACTCGCGGTGCGACACGAGGATGATGCCCTTCTTATTGCGCAGCCGGCGCAGCGCCTGCAATATGATGCCCTCGTTGATGCTGTCAACGTTGCTCGTCGGCTCATCGAGCAATATGAGAGCGCTGCCGCGCAGCAGCGCCCGCGCCAGACCGAGCCGCTGCTTCTCGCCCGTGGAGAGATTGTCGCCGAGCGCGCCGACGCGCGTTTCGTACCCCTCCGGTAGCGAGAGGATGAAGTCATGGATCGACGCGAGTCGGCACGCCTCTTCGATCTCGGCGCGCGCCGCGCCGGGCCGGGCAATGCGGAGATTTTCCTCGATCGTCTCATCAAAGAGATACGTTGTCTGGCTCACCATCGTCACATTGTCGAGAAGGCTGGCCGTTTCGATTGCATCAATGTCCGCGCCGTTATAAAGAATTTCGCCGCCCTGCTTCTGCCAGAAACGGAGAAGCAGCTTGAGGAACGTGGACTTGCCGCAGCCGGATTCGCCGACGATACCGACGATCTCGCCTCTTTCGGCGTACATCCATACATCGCTCAACACATTCGTCACGCCGTCGTAGGAGAATGTGACGCCGTCTGCCGAGAGATGGGCAAAGCCGTCGATCTTCTCTCCCTCTCCCTCTTCCACCTCGCGCACGGCGCTCTCCTCTTCCAGAAGGTCGAGCACCCGCTCGCCCGAGGCGAGTGTCTGCGTGAGATTGCCCGGCAACGCCGAAATGGCAATGACCGGCCCGAACGATCCGAAGAGCGCCGCGACGCCAAGGAGCATCGCGCCAGGCGTAAGCGCGCCCGTCACGGTGAGCGCCGTCCCCACGGCGAGCCCCGCAAGGATAAAGAGCGACACGCAAAGCTCCGTACCCGCGGCGGCGCGAGCCGTTTCGTGCTTCATTTTCTTCGTCTCAGCGAGAAGCACCTCCGAACGCCGGCCAACTTCCGCGGCGCGCTGCGCGCCCGCATTATGGAGTACAATGTCCCGAATGCCGCGGATACTGTCGAGGAAATACGCGCTGAACGAAGAAAACTCCGCGCGGTAGGCCTGTCCCGCGACGCGCACACGCCGGGAGAATACGAGCGGGACAAGAACGCCGATAGTAACATACCCCGCCGCCGCAGCGAGCGCCAGATACCAGCTCGATACGCAGCCGATGAACACCGTCATTCCCACGCTCAGCAGCACCGCAATGCAGATCGGCGAGATGGTGTGTGCATAGAACACCTCCAGCGTTTCAATGTCCGAGGTGATCATCGCAATAATGGCGCCCTTCTGCCGGGTTTCCAGCTTGGCCGGGCAGAGACGGCGCAGCGCCGTGAAGATCTTGTCGCGCAGCACCGCCAGCAGACGGAAGGCAATGTAGTGGTTGCCGTACTGCTCGGCAAACCGGAGCAGGCCGCGCAGCACGCCGCAACCGACGGCCAACGCGATGAGCGCGCCGTAGGAAAGGGAGATTTCCTCGCCGAGCGCCCTGGCGATGGCCGCAGCGCCCGAGAGCGTCACGCCCATGGCGCACAGAAAGCCCGCCGTGCCGTTAATTACGGCGAGCAGCATAATGTACACGAGCGAACCGAGCAGAACGATGAGCTGCGCCATGATCTTCGCGCCGCTGCGGCGCGGTTTCGTTGTCGTATTCATTCCTCGTCCTCCCGGTATCCCTCTTCGAGCGCCTTCTGCGCCGCATAGAGCTTTGCATAACCGCCGCCGGAGGCCATGAGCGCGGCGTGCGTGCCGCATTCGGCAACCCCGCCAGATTCCATGGCATAAATTTTCTCCGCCGGAACAACGTTTGCAAGCCGGTGCGAGATGAGAATGACCGCCTTTTCTTTTGCAAGAGCGGCAACGGCCTTCATAATAATCTCTTCGCTTTCGATATCGATGTTGCTCGTTGCCTCGTCCAGAATATAAATGTCCCGCTCCGCCGTGAGATTCACCGCGAGCGCGAGCCGCTGCTTCTGTCCGCCGGAGAGATTGGCGGCATCCTCGGCAATTACCTTGTCCAGCCCGCCGTTTTCCCGGACGAACGACGCGAGATTTACCGTTTCGAGCGCCGCCCAGATCGCCTCGTCCGTTACGGCGGCGTTGGCAAGACGGAAGTTGGCGCGGACGGTGTCGTTAAAAATGTGACTGCCGCAGCTCACCACCGCGAGATGGGCATAGTAGCTCTCTCGGGAAAGGCTCTCCATGCTCGCTCCGCCGAGCGTAACACGCCCGCTCTGCGGCCGGAGTGCGCCGGTCAGAAGCTTCACGACCGTGGACTTTCCGCACCCGGACGGCCCGACGATTGCCGTCATACCGGTGCGGGGAAAGGCCATGGATACGTCGTGCAGCACATCGCGCTGTCCGTCGTAGGAAAACGAGACGTTCTCCAGCCGCAGTTCGACCGGCTGTGCCTCCGCTCTGCCCCAGACCGGCTCCGGCTCATCGAGCAGGGAGAGGATCTTTCCGCCCGCGCTCACGCCGTTCATCGCCACATGAAACGCTGCGCCGAACGCGCGCAGCGGCAGGAAAAACTCCACCGCCGTCAAAATCAGAAAGAGCGCGGCGAACGGCGAAAGCCCCCGGCGCAGCACGCCCGTCACCGCCACGGCAATGCCGGCGCCCGCGCCGCCGTAGGCCACAAGATCCATGATCGTTGTGCTCGCAAGCTGCATGGTGAGCACCTTCATCGTGATGCGGCGAAATTCTTCGCTCGTTTCGTTCATCTTTTTCTGCCGCGCGGCGTCGGCGCGGAAAATTTTGAGCTCCCGCATCCCCTGCACGCTGTCGAGAAAGGCGTCGCCCATGGAGGTATATTTGCCCCAGTACTTTGCAAAGATCTTCTTTGCATATTTTGAGACCGCGATGATCGAAAGCGGAATGAGCGGCACGCACGCGAGCAGCACGAGCGCCGTGCGCCAATCCACCGGCGACGTAACGCAGAAGAGGATGACCGGTGCGGCCATCGCATAGAAAAACTGCGGGATATACGAGGAATAATAGAGATCCAGCTGCTCCACGCCCTCCATAGCCACCTGCGTGAGCCCGGCCATGCTCATGCCGTCCGCCGAGCGGACGCCGAGACGGACGATCTTGCCGTACACACGCTCGCGCAGCTCCTTCTTTGCCCGGCGGCCGAGCGTATCGCGCAGTTCCCCCGCGCCGCGGGATGCGGCATACCGCACCGCCGCGCCCGCCGCAGCAATCGCCGCCGGAAGCAGAAAGACGCGCGCAGTTTCGTATTGTTGGAAATTTACCGCCAGCTCAATCGTACGGCAGATGGCCGCCGTGATGCTGAGATTGGCAAAAAGGCCGAGGATCATCAGCGCGACCGTATAATAGATGTACTTCTTGTTTGCGCCCAGAAGGGCGAGGAGCTTTTTGTCGATCATGCGTTTTCTCCGTTTGTTTATTGGTTAGCACGCGCTAACGCTTTAGCAGAAAAGAGCAGCGGCACGCTTTGCGTTACCCGCTGCTTACTATCATATTTATATACCCATTTTTCGCCGCATTGTCAATCCGGTGAAGAGGAAGAAGAAAGAAAACGTCGTCTTTTGGCAGCGGCGGGCACACCTGTGCGCTGCGCGCCGCACATTTTTTCGCGCCGCTCTTTCGCGCCGGGAAAAACTGTGATAAGATTGACCCGTGAAAAATCATCGGGGAGGATCATCCCAGGGGAAGAAAAGAAGCGCCGCGCCGTGTCGCCGTGATCGGCGGCGGCGCGGGCGGGCTCTGCG
>OGYN01002941.1_pt1 | contig 12030 bp, 8 predicted proteins | sample 1576551 | NCBI WGS metagenome assembly OGYN01 (sample SAMEA3541589, study PRJEB24748) | human gut metagenome | biome: human gut; feature: human-associated habitat; material: faeces | place: China | collected 2012 | reverse complement strand
TTTCAAGTTTTCCTAATTTCTGTTCGATAGCATCCTTTAATCCCGGTGTTACCTCGATGTTTTTTCCGCTGATAATAAATTTCATGCTGCTCAACTCCTTTGTTCAAATTATACAGAAGAATGATTAGATTACTTCTGTATCATGGTTATATTATAACATGAAAAAGATTTTCTGTATACAATAAATCGTCCTAAAATTATGAAAATTTTCAAAACTTTAGGACGATTTTAAAATTATCAGATAATTAATGAATACTATTTTGATCAGCGAGCATAAGTTTCAAACACGAATATTATTTATTGATCGTGCTGCGTTTTCTCATTCTGGAATCCAGAATCTTCTTGCGGATACGCAGATTTTCCGGTGTTACTTCAAGAAGTTCATCGGTATCAATAAAGTCAAGTGCCTGTTCGAGGCTGAGAACACGCGGAGGTGTCAGACGAAGTGCTTCATCTGCGCTGGAAGAACGTGTGTTAGTAAGATGTTTTGTCTTACATACGTTCAGTTCGATATCTTCAGCTTTACCATTCTGTCCGATAACCATACCGGAATATACTTTCTCACCGGCTCCGATGAAGAGAGTACCACGCTCCTGGGCACTGTACAGACCATAAGTTACGGATTCACCAGTCTCAAATGCGATCAGAGATCCCTGCTTACGATACTGGATATCTCCTTTGTATGGTGCATATCCTTCAAAGCTTGTGTTGATGATACCATTTCCTTTTGTATCTGTCATGAACTCACCACGGTATCCGATCAGTCCACGTGCCGGGATAAGGAATTCGAGACGAGTATATCCACCGTTTGACGGAGTCATATTGCGGAGTTCACCTTTTCTCTGACCGAGTTTTTCAATAACAATTCCAGTGAACTCATCAGGAACATCAATATAAGCAAGTTCCATAGGCTCAAGTTTTTTGCCATTTTCATCTGTGTGATACAGAACTTCAGCTTTACTTACTGCAAACTCGTATCCTTCACGACGCATATTTTCAATAAGAACAGAAAGGTGAAGCTCACCACGGCCGGATACTTTGAAGCTGTCTGCATTTTCTGTCTCTTCTACACGAAGGCTGACATCTGTGTTCAGCTCACGGAAGAGACGGTCACGCAGATGACGGGATGTAACGAATTTACCTTCCTGTCCTGCAAACGGGCTGTCGTTTACGATAAACTGCATGGAAATTGTTGGCTCAGAAATCTTCTGGAACGGAATGGCTTCCGGATTCTCAGGAGAACAGAGAGTATCTCCGATGGAAATATCTGCGATTCCGGATACAGCGACAATAGATCCGATCGTAGCTTCTTTTACTTCCACACGGTTCAGCCCGTCAAATTCATAGAGCTTACCAATCTTTACACGCTGCTGTTTGTCAGGATCATGATGGTTTACAACAACCATATCCTGGTTCACGGAAATTGTACCGTTTTCTACTTTACCAACTCCGATACGACCAACATATTCATTGTAGTCGATCGTGCTGATCAGCATCTGGGTCGGAGCTTCCGGATCACCTTCCGGAGCAGGAATGTAATCAAGGATTGTCTCGAACAGTGGTTTCATATCCTGTTTCTCGTCAGAGAGATCAAGGACAGCAACACCAGCTTTTGCAGAAGCATATACAAAAGGACACTCAAGCTGCTCATCTGAAGCACCGAGATCAATAAAGAGTTCAAGAACCTCATCAATTACGGCATCCGGTCTTGCTTCCGGACGGTCAATCTTATTGATACATACGATAACAGGAAGTTCCAGCTCAAGTGCTTTTCTCAGAACGAATTTTGTCTGAGGCATAGCACCTTCAAATGCATCAACAACAAGTACAACACCATTTACCATCTTAAGAACACGTTCTACTTCTCCACCGAAGTCAGCATGTCCAGGTGTGTCAATGATATTGATCTTAACACCATTATAATGAACGGCAGTATTCTTAGAAAGGATTGTAATTCCACGTTCACGCTCAATGTCATTAGAGTCCATGACACGTTCTTCTACTTCCTGATTCTCACGGAATACACCGCTCTGTTTTAAAAGCTCGTCAACCAGAGTTGTCTTACCATGGTCAACATGGGCGATAATTGCAACATTTCTCACATCTTCACGTTTTGTTTTCATAATCTAAACACTCTTCCTTATTATACAAAAAATATTTATCTGTAACATAACTTCATTATTTTATCACAAAAAATGAAATTTACAAGAAAAAGTTTGAATTCGATTTTAAGTACGAAAAAGGTCGAATGTTTTTTCTGTAAAAAATAGTTCTATTTCATTACAATAAGACATACATTAGGTAATGACTTAAAATACCAGCCAGAGGAAGGGAGAATTATAAATTATGTCAGATAAGATTATTGAAAACAACCAGGTGACAGTTATTGGAGAGGTGGTATCAGAGTTTACATACAGCCATGAGGTCTTTGGAGAAGGTTTCTATATGGTAGAACTTCTTGTAAAGCGGTTAAGTAACTCTTGTGACCGGATTCCGGTCATGATATCAGAACGTCTCATTGACGTAACACAGGATTGCCGTGGAGAATATTTAATGGTGTCTGGTCAGTTCAGATCCTATAATCGTCATGAGGAGACAAAAAACAGACTGGTTCTTTCTGTGTTTGCGAGAGAAATAGAATTTATCGAGGAAGAACCGGATGGAGCAAGAACAAATCATATACTTCTCGAAGGATATATGTGTAAGCGTCCGGTCTACAGAAAAACACCTCTTGGAAGAGAAATAGCAGATATTCTGCTGGCAGTGAACAGACCGTATGGAAAATCTGATTATATTCCATGTATCTGCTGGGGGAGAAATGCAAGATATGCTTCAAACTTTGATGTAGGGGAACATGTCAGAATATTCGGAAGAATCCAAAGCAGAGAGTATGTGAAGAAATTGTCAGAGACACAAACAGAGACAAGAATCGCATATGAGGTCTCCGTCAGTAAACTGGAGTGTGTGGAAGAATTCTAAGGGTGGATTGTTTCATTATTTAAAACTTTGTGAAAAGGATATCATATATTGAGATAACAACTCAAATGTGATATTCTTTTTTATATGATATTTCGGAAAATAAGAGTGTAATGAAAGAAAAAACAGGTAATGCTGATAGACAGTAGTTCTGAAAAATCATGGAATACTTGAGGTTTCATACAGGAGGAAGATACAGATGGTTAAGATATTAATGCACGGATGCAATGGAAAAATGGGACGCATGATCACAGAAATTGTGAAGAATGAAGAAGATGCAGTGATTGCGGCAGGCGTCGACAAGTTCACAGGAATTCCAAATGATTATCCGGTATTTGAGGAGATTGCACAGTGTGATGTGGATGTAGATGTAGTGATTGATTTTTCCAATGCGGGAGCAGTGGATGAATTGTTAGATTACTGTGTGAAGAAGAGTCTTCCGGTTGTTCTTTGTACAACAGGGCTTTCAGACGAACAGTTAAAGAAGGTAGATGAGTGTTCTGAGAAGATTGCAGTTCTTAAGTCTGCAAATATGTCAATGGGAATCAACCTGTTACTGAAACTTTTGAAAGATGCTGCCAAAGTACTTGCACCGGCAGGCTATGATATTGAACTTGTTGAGAAACACCATAATCAGAAGCTGGATGCGCCAAGCGGAACGGCACTTGCATTGGCAGACTCTATTAATGAAGCAATGGGAAATGAATACGAGTATGTGTATGACAGAAGTCAGGTGAGAAAGAAGCGAGACGCAAAGGAAATTGGTATTTCAGCAGTTCGTGCAGGAACAATCGTAGGAGAACATGAGGTGATTTTTGCAGGAACAGATGAAGTGATTGAATTTAAACATACTGCATATTCAAGAAGCGTATTTGCCAAAGGTGCAGTTGAGGCAGGAAAGTTCCTTGCGGGACAGCCAGCCGGCATGTATGACATGGGGGATGTTATTCAGTTTTAGTACTGGATGAATAATAGCCGGTAAACCGGCGGGAACAAGATCCGGTAAATAGATCCCGGTAAGGGGAAGATTTCGGGTCTGGAGGAGATTGTATATGGAAAATATGGAAAACCGTTATTTAGACAGGCTGTCGGATCTTTATCCGACAATTGCAGCTGCATCTACGGAGATTATTAATCTGCAGGCAATTTTGAACCTTCCGAAGGGGACAGAACATTTTCTGACGGATGTACATGGAGAAGATGAAGCTTTTTCCCATGTTCTGAGGAATGGGTCTGGTGCCGTGAGAAGCAAGATTGAAGATGTTTTTGGTAATACAATGAGTGTAAAGGACAAAAAAGCACTGGCAACATTGATTTACTATCCGAAAGCGAAGATGGAACAGGTGAAGCGGACGGAGTCGAATATGGATGACTGGTATCGAGTGAATCTGTATCGTCTGATAGAAGTAAGTAAGCGTGCAGCAAGTAAATATACAAGATCTAAAGTGAGAAAATCACTGCCGAAGGATTTCTCTTATGTGATCGAAGAATTGATTACCGAGAAAGCGGAAGTCAGTGACAAAGAGTCCTATTATAATGAAATTATTTCTACAATCATCAGGATCGGACGGGCAGAAGAATTTATTGCAGCAATTTCAGAACTAATCCAGCGTCTGGTTGTGGATCATCTGCATATTGTCGGTGATATTTATGACAGAGGACCGGGACCGCATCTTATTATGGATAAGTTGCTGAAATATCATTCTGTTGATATCCAGTGGGGAAACCATGATGTTGTATGGATGGGAGCAGCGGCCGGACAGTTGGGCTGCATTGCAAATGTGATCCGTATCTGCGCCAGATATGGAAACCTGGATATTATAGAAGATGGTTATGGTATAAATCTGCTTCCACTGGCTACATTTGCTATGAGGATGTACAAGGATGATCCATGTACCTGTTTTAAATTGAAAGGTACTGACAGACCGGAATCTGATGAGATGCAGATGAATCTGAGAATACATAAAGCGATTTCAATTATCCAGTTTAAAGTAGAAGGTCAGATTATAGAGAGGCAGAAAGGATTCCATCTGGAGAATCGTGCGTTACTGCATAAGATTGATTATCAGAAAGGTACGATTAATCTGGAAGGAAAAGAATATAAGCTCCTGGATACAAATTTCCCGACAATAGATCCAAAGAACCCATATAAACTGACTTCTGAAGAGGAAGAAATTATGGATCGTCTGGTGCATGCTTTTGTGGGATGTGAAAAATTACAGGAACATATGCGTTTTCTTCTTGCGAAAGGTGGTTTGTATAAGGTATATAACAATAATCTGTTGTATCATGGATGCGTACCGTTAGATGCGAAGGGGAACCTGAAAGAAGTAGAAATTTTCGGAAAGAAATATCGTGGAAAGGCCTTGTATGATGTGTTGGAAAGTTATGTGAGAAAAGGATTTTTTGCATTGGATCCAAAGGAGCGGGAAGATGGAAAAGATACGATGTGGTATATATGGCTACATCCGGACTCACCGTTATTTGGAAAGAATAAGATGGCGACTTTTGAAAGATATTTTCTTGCAGAGAAGGAAACACATGTAGAAAAGAAAAATCCATACTATGCTCTGCTTGAAAATGAGACAGTTGTGGATAATATCATGATAGAATTTGGATTGGATCCAAAAGAGGATACACACATTGTAAATGGTCATGTGCCGGTTAAGAGAAAAGATGGCGAGAGTCCGATCAAGTGTAATGGTAAAGTAATGGTTATTGATGGGGGATTTTCAAGAGCATATCAGAAAGAAACCGGAATTGCAGGATACACGCTGGTTTATAATTCGTATGGATTACTTTTGGTAGCACATGAACCATTTGAGTCTACAGAAGCAGCAATTAAGAAAGAAAATGACATTCATTCAGAGACAGTGGTAGTGACCAGAGTGAACGAGAGACGTCTTGTTGGCGACACCGACGCTGGAAGGAAATTAAAAGAACAGATTAAAGATCTTGAATGGCTGCTGGCGTCGTACAGAAATGGTCAGATTATAGAAAAACTGTAAATAATTGTTTATGCTGATTATAGCCTCCGGCAGGATTGCAGAGGTGCGCAGTAGAAGTATGTCATGCAATTGCATGACGCGCACCTCGCAGCAAGAATGCCGAGGCATTCTTGAATTAGGACTGAAGATAGAAAGGATTACTAGAATGGAAAAAGACTTAAATCTTCCGGAAGGAACAGAAGTAACAGAACCGCTGAAAATCTATCTGAATGAGATTGGACAGATCCCTTTGCTGTCAGAAGAAGAGGAAAGAGACCTTGGGTGTAAAAGTGCTTCAGGAGATGAGGATGCAAGGAGAAAGCTGGAAGAGGGGAATCTACGCCTGGTGGTATCTCTCGCAAAACATTATACTGGAAGAGGGATTACACTCATGGATCTGATCCAGGAGGGAAATATTGGTCTCATGCATGCGGCAGAGAAATATGATTATACAAAGGAAAATCGATTTTCCACATATGCATCCTGGTGGATCAAAGAAGCAATGCAGCGGGCAATTGATCAGCAGTCACGAGAAATCCGTGTGCCGGTTCATGTTGCAGAGAATATGAAGAAAGTACAGAAAATTTCAAAAGATCTTCAGCAGAAATTTGGAAGAGAGGCTACACCGGAAGAGATAGCAGAAGAGATGAAGGATAAATCACCGGAATTTGTAAAAGAGATTTTGTCATATCTTCAGAATCCGGTTTCACTGGAAACTCCGGTAGGAGAAGATGGGGAGAATAATCTTGGTGATATGGTTGAAGATAAGGATGCAACAACGCCGGAAGATGCTATGAATCAGCTTGTGCAAAAAGAAGAAGTACAGGAATTGTTAGAGTCTCTTAATGACAGAGAACGTCAGGTGATCCGCTTGAGATTTGGTCTGGAAGATGGAAAAACACATACGTTGGAAGAAATCGGTGATGAACTGAATGTGACAAGAGAACGCGTACGTCAGATTGAAGCCAGAGCGATGGAGAAACTTCGCAGCAAAGCGACAAAACTGTAAAAAATTTCTTTTGAATAAATATTGAAAAATTGCAGATAGTAAAGACACAATATTTATTTGAAAGGAAGATAAAAAATGAGGAGAATAAGAAAATTGCTTGTCTGTGTGATGTGCGTACTGATGCTTTGCAGTCTCGCTGGTTGTGGAAACAACACAGGAACAGCGAATGACAATCTCAATGATGCGACATCCGGTGAAAACTATGATGAAAGTGGAGAAAATGGTAATAATACCGGAAATAATGCGAGAGACCAGAATGGAGATAGTATCCTAGATGACGCGGTTGACGATGTAACGGATGGCGTGGATGATGTTACAGACGATATCACAAATGGTGTCGATGATGCAGCCGATGATCTGACGCAGGAGAATGGCGTGCAGAATAAGATGCAGAATAACGAGTGATCAATATGCCGTAGGCCGGAAACGGAACTGCGGCATTTTTCTAAAAGAAGGAGAGACAGGATGAGATTCAGACCATGTATTGATATACATAATGGAAAAGTAAAACAGATTGTCGGAGGCAGTCTGAAAGATGAAGGAAATCAAGCCAGCACAAACTTTACGTCAGAACTGGATGCAGCATGGTATGCAAGACAGTATCAGAAAGATCACCTGAAAGGCGGCCATATAATTCTTTTAAATCCAGTTGGATCAGAATACTACGAGGCGACGAAAAAGCAGGCGATGGGAGCTCTGGCGGCATACCCGGGTGGAATGCAGATCGGTGGTGGAATTACAGCAGATAATGCACAGGAATATCTGGATGCCGGAGCCAGTCATGTGATCGTGACTTCATATGTGTTTCAAGACGGGATTTTTCATGAAGAGAGACTGCAGAAATTAGTAAATGCAGTTGGAAAAGAACATGTGGTTTTAGATCTTAGCTGCAGGAGAAAAGACGGTAAATTTTACGTGGTTACTGACCGCTGGCAGAAATTCACAGAACTTGCGCTGTCTCACGAAGTGTTAGATCAGCTTTCAGAATACTGCGATGAATTTTTGATCCATGGCGTAGATGTAGAGGGTAAAGGCGCCGGAATGGAAACGGAATTAGTAAGAATGCTTGGAAGCTGGGAAGGAATCCCAATCACATATGCCGGTGGAATCGGATCACTGGAAGATTTGGAAAGATTCCGAAAAGAGAGTGGCGGAAAGGTTGATTTTACAATTGGAAGTGCTCTTGATCTGTTTGGAGGGAAAATCCCATATGCAGAAGTTTGTAAATCCGCAGAATGTTAACACTCTATGAAGTTGTTGAATTCGCAGGCGGATAGTGATAGAATGTAGAACAGAGTGGAATTTCAGACCAAAATCAAAATTCAGAGAAGGAGTAATTGCGGAAATATGAATATTATAGAAAAGATTTTCGGAACTCACAGTGAGAACGAGCTGAAACGAATTTATCCGATCGTAGATCGCATCGAGGCACTGGGACCGGAGATGGAGGCGCTTTCAGACGAAGAACTTCGAGGAAAGACAAAAGAATTTAAAGAACGACTGAAAGAGGGAGAGACTCTGGATGATATCCTTCCGGAAGCATATGCTGTAGTAAGAGAAGGTGCTTACAGAAGTCTTGGAATGCGCCATTATAGAGTACAGTTGATTGGTGGTATTATCCTGCATCAGGGACGTATCGCAGAGATGAGAACTGGTGAAGGTAAGACTCTTGTGTCCACACTTCCGGCATATTTGAATGCCTTGGACGGAAAAGGTGTTCACATCGTCACAGTTAATGACTATCTGGCGAAGCGTGATGCTGAGTGGATGGGAAAAGTACATGAGTTTTTAGGACTCAAAGTCGGTGTTGTTCTCAATGAGATGAACAATGACGAGAGACGAGAGGCTTATAATTGCGATATTACTTATGTAACGAATAATGAACTTGGATTTGATTATCTGAGAGATAACATGGTTATCTATAAAGAACAGTTGGTTCAGAGAGGATTGCATTATGCAGTTATCGATGAGGTCGATTCTGTTTTGATCGATGAGGCAAGAACACCTTTGATTATTTCCGGACAGAGTGGAAAGTCTACAGCTCTGTATGAAGCCTGCGATGTTCTTGCAAAACAGCTGGAACGAGGTGAGGCAAGCGGTGAATTTTCCAAGATGAATGCCATCATGGGAGAAGAAATCGAAGAGACTGGTGATTTCATTGTTGATGAGAAAGAGAAGACAGTTAACCTGACAGAAGATGGTGTGAAGAAAGTAGAGAAGTTCTTCCACATCGAAAACCTTGCTGATCCGGAGAACCTGGAAATCCAGCATAATATTATCCTTGCACTCAGAGCACACAATCTGATGTTCCGTGATCAGGATTATGTTGTAACTCCGGATGGTGAAGTTATGATCGTCGATGAGTTTACAGGACGTATCATGCCGGGACGTCGTTACTCTGATGGTCTGCATCAGGCAATCGAGGCGAAGGAACATGTGAAGGTAAGAAGAGAGAGTAAGACTCTGGCAACAATCACATTCCAGAACCTGTTTAATAAGTATGACAAGAAGAGTGGTATGACAGGTACCGCGCTGACAGAGGAGAAGGAGTTCCGTGAGATTTATGGAATGGATGTAATTGAGATTCCAACCAATCGTCCGGTTGCGAGAAAAGACTTGGAAGATGCCGTATACAAGACAAAGAAGGAAAAATTCAATGCAGTATGTGATGAAATTGAGAAAGCACATTCAAATCATCAGCCAGTGCTTGTTGGTACAATTACAATTGAGACTTCTGAACTTTTAAGCGGCATGCTCAAACGAAGAGGAATTAAGCATAATGTATTGAATGCTAAGTATCATGAACTGGAGGCTGAGATCGTGGCGCAGGCAGGTATTCACGATGCTGTCACGATTGCAACGAATATGGCCGGTCGTGGTACAGATATCAAGCTGGATGATGAGTCAAGAGAAGCTGGCGGATTAAAGATTATCGGTACTGAGCGTCACGAATCCAGACGTATTGATAACCAGTTACGTGGCCGTTCCGGACGTCAGGGAGATCCGGGAGAATCTAGATTCTACATTTCTCTGGAAGATGATCTGATGAGACTGTTCGGTTCTGAGAGACTGATGCAGGTGTTTGAGGCGCTTGGAGTAGAAGAAGGCGAGCAGATCGAGCATAAGATGCTTTCCAGTGCGATTGAGAAAGCTCAGCAGAAGATTGAGAGCAATAACTTTGCAATTCGTAAGAATCTGTTAGAGTACGACCAGGTTATGAATGAGCAGAGAGAAATCATCTACGAAGAGAGAAGACGTGTGCTGGATGGCGAGAATATGCGTGATTCCATCTTCCATATGATTAACGATTACATTGAGAATACTGTAGATGCTGAAGTTTCAGTAGATCAGGACTATGAGGACTGGGATCTGATTGAATTGAACCGTGTAATAGGAGCGGTCATTCCGATGGCACCGGTGACACCGGATGATGTCAAAGGCATGGGACAGAAAGAGCTGAAGCATCTGTTAAAAGAGCGCGCAGCAAAAGCATATGAAGCAAAAGAAGCAGAGTTTCCGGAGCCAGAGCATATCCGTGAGCTGGAACGTGTCGTGCTTTTAAAAGTTATTGATGCAAAATGGATGGATCATATTGATGATATGGATCAGCTCCGTCAGGGAATCGGTCTTCAGGCTTACGGTAACCGTGACCCGAAGATTGAGTATAAGATGCTTGGATATGATATGTTCGGCGAGATGACTCAGGCAATTACAGAGACAACAGTCAGAACTTTGATGCATGTAAGAATCGAGCAGAAAGCTGAGCGCGAGCAGGTCGCAAAAGTAACTGGAACCAATAAAGATGACACAGCTCTTCGTGAGCCGAAGAAGCGGGAAAACAAGAAGGTCTATCCAAATGACCCTTGCCCATGTGGAAGTGGTAAGAAGTACAAACAGTGCTGTGGAAGAAATAAATAACAGACAAATCTAAAAAGGGATGAATCTCCCGTTGCGAAAAGTGACGGGAGAAATGTCGTTATGCAGTAAGTTAAAAATATAAAAAAGAAAGAGGTGAGGCAGTGTGATTGAATTAGAACAGTATAAGGGAATTATGAACTCCTATGAAGAACCTCTTGCCGAAATGAGGGATTCACTTTGACGTTGCAGGGAAAGAGCGGAGAATCGAAGAACTGGAACGAAAGATAGAAGAACCTGGATTCTGGGATAATCCGGAAGAATCACAGGAACTGATGAAAGAATTGAAGAATCTGAAAGAACTTGTGGAGACAATCCATAATCTCTACAGTTCTTATGAAGATATCGGTCTTTTGATTGAGATGGGATATGAAGATGAAGATCCGGAGATGGTAAAAGAACTGGAGGAAGAGATCCATACATTTGAAAAAGTGTTTGAAAAGCTGAAGATCCAGACACTGTTGTCAGGCGAATATGATTCCTGCAATGCGATCATGACGATACATGCCGGAGCCGGCGGAACAGAATCCTGTGACTGGGCAGGTATGCTTTACCGTATGTACAGCCGGTGGGCAGAGAGAAAGGGATTCACACTTCAGGTGCTGGATTTCCTGGACGGAGATATCGCCGGAATTAAAGCAGTTACATTTGAAGTGAATGGTGAGAATGCCTATGGCTATCTGAAATCAGAAAAAGGTGTCCACAGGCTGGTGCGTATTTCACCGTTTAATGCGGCAGGAAAACGCCAGACATCTTTTGCATCGTGCGATGTACTGCCGGATCTGAAAGATGATATCGATATTGAGATTGCAGATGATGATCTGAAGATTGATACATACCGCGCAAGTGGTGCCGGAGGACAGCATGTAAATAAGACGTCTTCCGCAATACGTATTACGCATCTGCCAACCGGAATTGTGGTACAGTGTCAGAATGAACGGTCACAGCACCACAACAAAGAAAAAGCAATGCAGATGTTAAAAGCAAAGCTGCAACTCATGAAAGAGCAGGAGCAGGCTGAAAAAGTATCAGATATCCGGGGTGAAGTGAAAGATATCGGATTTGGCAATCAGATCAGGTCTTATGTTATGCAGCCATATACACTGGTGAAAGACCATCGTACAAATGAGGAAAACAGTAATG
>OGYN01002938.1_pt1 | contig 12038 bp, 8 predicted proteins | sample 1576551 | NCBI WGS metagenome assembly OGYN01 (sample SAMEA3541589, study PRJEB24748) | human gut metagenome | biome: human gut; feature: human-associated habitat; material: faeces | place: China | collected 2012 | reverse complement strand
AAAGCTTCATTTCCGAACTCGTTTTTATACATATATAATATAATATCAAATTTATGTTCAGGAGCTGGCTGACGTAGCCTTCGGCGGCATGCCACGGGACGCCGCACATGGGAATGGGGGCTTCCGCGTTGGGATTGCGCGAGGTCAGCGCGATTTGAAGCTCACGCGAGGCGACTTCGGCGTCCTCGAAAAAAAGTTCATAAAAGTCGCCCATGCGATAAAAGAGCAGGGCGTCAGGATAGCCCTCCTTGATGCGGAGGTACTGTTCGAACATAGGAGTAAGGCGGGGAGATGCGGGCTGTTGGCTCATATGCTGCAATAATGCCCACGCACGGCCCCGCGAGGGACCATCCGTGGGCATTATGAAAGATTAAGGGTTACGCCTGTTCGGTGAGCGCTGAAGCGGACTTTTTCGCGTTTTCGACATCTTCGGCGAGCGCCGCGTATGCGGTCTGCAGCCCGGTCCAGATTTCTTCCTGCGAATAGCTCCACAGGCCGTCTTCCAAGTGGCTGGCCCAGCCGTAGTCGCCGGCTGCGATGGTGGTGTACGTGTCGTCGATGAGCACGGCCTTGATTCGGGTGGAGCCGAATTCGATGCCCAGACTCGTCTTGCCAGCGCGGATTTTCTCGGCGGTCAGCGCGATGCGATCGTCAAGTCCCTGCTCTTGCGCCATAGTTTCAAACTCCTTGCATCCGAGCGCCTCACAACCACATTGTCGACGGAATGTTAGCGCTCACTGTTAACGCTCACTATTCTAAACAGAAAGTGGCGACTATACAAGTTCGACGTGTCACGCAATCGTCAACGTACTACCGGCAGATCGTCAGCCGATTTTCTTGATATACCGGCATTACGAAATCCGGCAATCGCAGCACATGCGGCAAAAAGAGATACGAGAATCACAAGAAATACAAAAATCGCAGGAAATATTCAGCGACGGCTGGCGGTGCCCAAAGAAGTGCGGCCGATCACCTTCGCGGGAATCAGGCCGACGCCATGCTGCGACGAGGCGAACGAATTCTCATCGCCCTCCCCCAGCAAAAACAGCGTCTCACGCATGGCGGCAACGCCAAGCTGTTCAAAATCCGGGCGAACCGTGGCCAGCGGCGGGTACATGTTGTCCATGGCGGGCATGTCGTCGAAACCGACCAAGCTCACATCCTGCGGAATACGCATGCCATGTTCATGCAGCGCACGAGACACACCAACCGCCTGGCTGTCGTTCGCACACACCATGCACGTCGGCAGATTTCCGCCGGTACGACCGATGTTTTCGAGAATATGGTTCATCTTGCCATACGCTTCGGTCGATTCCCAGGTTTCGCATTGCACGGTGACGGAACTCACCGCATTGGCCGCGCACAGCTTATTCCACGCCATCAAACGCGTGGCGGCGTCACGCCATTCCTTCGGACCTGCGAAATAAAGCACGGAACGATGCCCATGCTCGACCACCAAATGCATCACGTCGGCCATGGCCGACCATTGGTCCACTCCCACTACGGATACTCGGCGACGGTCGGCCGGTTTCATCAAGCGCAAACCATCCTGCACGCTGATGCTGCCGTGCGTGGAGGTGACGATGACGCGCGGCTGCGTGATCTGCGCACGGCAGGCGGCGGAAAACATAACATCCGTCGGCGTGAGGAAAATGAACGCGTCCACGTTCATCTCATCGAACGTTGAGCACAATTCGTCGAATTCCGTCTGCGAGCAGAGCGCCTCGTGCACCATGCTCACCGACATGAACAGGCCATGCTGCCTCGCCATCGCCTCAATCGAGGAAATCGCGGAAATCGGACCATAAAAGCGTTGCCCGCCCGCAACCAAGCCGATGGTGCGGGAGCGATGCGAAGCGAGGGCACGCGCGGAATTGCTGGGACGGTATCCAAGCGCGTCGATGGCTTTCTGTACTTTTTCGCGAGTGGCATCAGACACGTCGGGGGAATGATTGATGACGCGCGACACCGTTTGATGGCTGACACCAGCCATTTTCGCCACTTCGAACATCGAGGGGCGTTTGTTTGCCGCATTGCGCTTGCCTGCCATGCTCCGTCGCCTTCCGCACACTACCGTTGTTACTTTCGACTATTCTACACGCAACTTCGGTTAGCGCTAACAGACGCTATTTTTCAGCCATTTGAGCGAGTCGCGCAGCGAAATTCGGCCAGTCGGTACGCATGGCGGTCAACAGTTTACGATTGGGGACTTCCTCAATCGGCACCCATTCGATTTCCATGCTTTCGTCGTCGTTGGCCTTCGGCTCCACGCGGTGCCCCGGCTTTTCGAAAGCGAACACGGTGGTGTAGGCCCACGGTCCGTGGTCTTCGCAGTATGATCCGACCACGTCGATATCTTCCGGCGTGATGTTGGCTTCCTCGTACGATTCGCGCAGCGCGCCCTCGATCGGGCTTTCACCGTCGGCGGTGGCACCTCCTGGAATGCCCCATGTGCCACCTTCCGCGCTCCACACCGCGCGATGTTGCATGACAACGTGCGTCACTTCGCCGGTCTGTTCGCTTCGGCGGGCCAAGAGCACGCCGGACGCGCCGTTCGTGCCCCAATGCTTGCGGCCGCAATCGCAATCAATCCAACCATCACCCGGCTGATGCACGTTTTCCTTGGGAGGAAGCGGCTTCGCGGCACCGGTTCGCGAATCGTGTTCGACGTTCGGTTCTTGATCGGCTCGCGTCACATTCCACAGATCGGTCCATTCCACGCCGAGCTCGGCGGCCAAACGGCGCGCCAGCGGAAGGCTCAGGCCGATAATGCCGTGCGGATCGCCTTCGATGGAGTCGATGAATGCCCCGCCGAAGCCCTCAAGCGTGAAGGAACCAGCCACTTCCAACGGTTCTCCGGTGGCGATGTACCGTTCGATATCGGTGTCGGAATATTCGCAGAAGTGCAGCGTTGCCCTGCTCGCGCCTCGCGCGATACGCCCGGTGGCGAAGTCGATCAGGCAATGGCCCGTCCACAATTCACCGGTGGCGCCACGCATGGCACGCAGTCGTTCCCGAGCCACCTCAGCGCTATGCGGCTTGCCGTAACATTCGCCGTCAAGCAGGAACATGGAATCGCAGCCAAGAATCAGCGGACCGACTTTCGCACGGGTCAGGCTCGGCTTGCCATCAACGAAATCAGCAATCGATTCGGTGATCGTAGGAATGGTGACTCCCGAAAAATCGCGGGTCTTCACATCGGAGGCGGACTGCACTTCGTCCGCACGCAACGTAACACGATGATGTTCTAAAGATGCGGAATCCCCAGTATTTTCAGCATTATCCGAATGTTCGGAAGATTCGGCAACGGCTTTCAGCGGAAATCCGACCACACGATCGCCGTGCGCCGCCGCAGCGGTGGCGGCAACGTTCCGATACGCCTGATGTACGGCTTCGGCTTTGGCCGTAGCGAGAATCATCACCCGCTGTTCCACGCTCAGATCGCTTACGGCAACGCCCATGGCGGCCGCCTCACGTTCGAGCGCCGCCGGCTCGTCCACGTTCGATACGCGAATCGTGGGGCAAATGCCCGCCGAGAAAAGCACGTCACGGCGAGGCTTGGATTTGGAAGCGAGAATCAGCGGAATGGAGTTGTTCATGCGCGTTCCACCTGCACACCCTTGGTGTCGACGCCCAAATGCAGCACACGCCAATGACCGGAAGCGAGCTCTTCGGAAGCAAGCTGTCCCAGCTGTTCGCGAGCGTCGCCATGATGCAGCACGAGCACGCATGGGCCGGCGCCGGAAACCATGGAAGCGAAACCATGGGAACGCAGCTTTTCGATCAGCGTCCACGACGGTTCCATCAAAGGAGCGCGATACGGCTGATGCAGACGATCCTGCGTGGCGGCGAACAGCAACGCGTTGACGTCCTGACGCTGACCAGTCGCCAGCATCGCAGGATTCATGGCGGCCGGCAGCAGGCTCACGCGAGACACATTGTGCACGGCATCCTTGAACGCCAGCTGGCCCGGCAGCGCCCGGCGTGCCTTTTCGGTGGACAGCTCATAATCCGGCACGAACACGGCGGCGGTCAGATCGTCGGCAACGCGATAGTTGATGGTATGGAAGCCCTTATGCAGCGGTTCGCCGCCCGGAATCGGCACGGAACCGACACCTTCGGGGGTTTCCATGTCCCAAGACATGGTGAGCCCGCCGTACACGGCCGGAGCCACGTTGTCCGGATGGCCTTCGATGGCCGCAGCAAGCTCAAACACGGCATCACGGTTGAGTTCGTCGTCCTGCGCGAAGGCGGCCGCGGCTGCGATGCCCGCCACAATGGCCTCTGCGGAAGAGCCCATGCCTCGTGCCTGAGGAATGTTGTTGTGAGCCTGAAGAATGAAGCCCACACGGCCCAGACCAAAGGTCTGGCATGCGCGGCGGAACGTGGAAACCACCAAGTGGGTTTCGTCACGCGGGAGAGTATCGGCGCCTTCGCCTTCGATCATCACCTGAGCCGCAGTGTTCACCGGATCGGCGCTCAGCGTGAATTCAAGTTCGTCGTGGTAGTCCAGAGCAAGTCCGACCGTATCAAAGCCAGAACCAAGATTGGCGCTGGTAGCCGGAACACGCACACGCACTTTACGAGTAACTGGAGTCATATCTCGTCGTCCTTCGTCACATCTTCTTTACAAATGTAGCACCGTATACCCGAAAGGGTACAAGAGTCAAATTCAAGCCCATAATCATCGGGCGATTGAGTAAACAATCGGCAAGCAATTGCCCAACACAGCAGCCGGAATATGAATAAAGAGACGGCCGCCCAATCGCAACGATTTGAGCAGCCGTCTCATAACTGTTAGTTGAGCACGCGGAGGATGGAAGGCTCGCCAACCACGCAGTCGAGTGCGCACACGTCTTTCACGGTTTCACGCAGGGTAAGCTCGTCGGTCATGTGCGTGACAAGGCGCAGCTGCTGCAGTTCGCCGTCGTAGCCCGGATCCTTCAGCGTGGGCTTGAGATCCTGGTTCACACCATTGATGGACACGCCATGCTCGGCGAACTTGGCCGCAATGGCCGCAAGCACGCCCGGATTGTCGTGAATCACGAAACGCACCGCGAACTCGGCCTTGGAAGCCTCGATCGGAGCCTTCTTCAAATCCTTATACAACGGAATGGTCGGGCCGGTGCAGCCCTGTGCGATGTGACGCGCCTCGGTCACCACATCGCCGACCACCGCAGAAGCGGTCGGAGCGCCGCCAGCGCCACGACCGTAGAACATCAGATCGTCAGCCGCTTCGGCCTTCACAAACACCGCGTTAAAGGAACCATGCACGGAAGCCAGCGGATGCTCGTTGGAAATCAGCGCCGGATACACGCGGGCAGACACACCGGCCTCGCCATTCTCCACCACGGCCAGCAGCTTGATGACCTTGTTTTCGGCGGTTGCGGCAGCAATATCGTCGGCGGTGATCTTGGTGATGCCCTCAACGGACACATCATCGATGGTCACGTTGGTGTGGAAGCCGAGCGTGGCCATGATGGCCGCCTTGTTGGCCGCATCGTAGCCTTCGATGTCCCCGGTCGGATCCGCTTCGGCGTATCCCTTGGCCTGAGCGTCCTTCAGCACGTCGTCGAAATCAAGACCCTTGGTGGTCATTTCGTCGAGAATGTAGTTCGTGGTGCCGTTGACGATGCCGAGCATGCTCGTCACCTTGTCTCCGACGAGGGATTCACGCAGTGGCTTGAGGAACGGAATCGCACCGCCCACGGAAGCCTCGAAGTAGATATCGACGCCCTTGGCTTCGGCGGCGGCATAGATTTCCGGACCATACTTGGCCAACAGCGCCTTGTTGGCGGTAACCACGGAAGCGCCGGATTCGATGGCCGCAAGCACGAACTTGCGGGCCACGCCGGTTCCACCGATCAGTTCGACCACAATGTCAGCATTGGTGGCCACGCTCATGGTGTCGGTGGTCACCACGGACTTGTCGATCCACGGGAACGGGTCGGTTTCCGACGGATCAAGGCAGGCGACGCCGGTCAGTTCGATCGGTCGTCCGATGCGTGCGGCGAGCTCATCCTTCTGCTCCACCAGCAGGCGTGCGGTCTGAGAGCCGACCGTGCCCGCGCCCAACAATCCAACGCGAATCGGCGCAACATCTTCCTGTACCAAGGCATCCTCCCTTGAATGTGAAGTATTGGTGTAACCCTGCCTATTGTACGGTCCCGATATGACGTAAGACCGCGAAATCATACGAAAATGGACGGTTTCCGAGCTTTGCCCCGAAAACCGCCCATACTGCATCCACGCTGCATCCGTAATTTGAGACGAATCGCCATGAACAATACGAAACACGAGCGAAACGCCACGAATCGCTATTCGCTCACATCCCAATCCAGCAGATCATCGACCGTCTGACGGCGAATCATCACATGCGCGTCTTGCTCGGATACGGCAACAACCGCAGGAATCAGCGCCTGATTGTAGTTGCTGGCCATCGTGCGACCGTATGCACCCGTAACAGGCACCGCCAGCACGTCACCACGCTGAATATCGGCAGGAAGACGCACCTCGTTGACGATGATATCGCCCGATTCGCAGTGCATGCCGACCACACGGCACAGCTTGGTTTCGCTGGAACCCTCACGATTGGCGATTCTCGCAGTGTAATCCGATCCATACAATGCCGGACGAATATTGTCGCTCATGCCGCCGTCGACAGACACGTACACGCGTTCCGTAACCGGATTGCCAGCCTTGTCTTTCGCGGTTCCGGCAAGCTGCACCGGCTTGACCGTGCCCACACGATACAGGGTGACGCCGGTCGGGGCGACCGTCCAACGGCCCGGCTCGAACGAGATGACCGGAGCGGGCATGCCGAGCGCACGGTTCACGGTGGTGACCGCATCGGCAAGGCGGACAAGTTCCGTATCGAGATCCATGGAATCCTCGCCATCGGTGTAGGCCACGGAATAGCCGCCGCCCAAGTCGACCTCCGGCAGGGTGTATGCGTCGGTGGCGTAGAAGGTCTTGCGCAGCAGCATCATGCGCTTCGCGGCCTGGATAAAGGCGTCCGCATCGTGAATGTTCGATCCGATATGCGAATGCACGCCGACCAGTTCGAGCACGTCCTGATGGCGGTAGATCTCCTTCAATACGGCGAGCGCGGGGCCATCAGCCACCATGGTCATGGCTTCGGCGAGTTTGCGGTCGCCTTCGGAAACCTTCTCGTGGCTCATGTCATACGGGTATTTGATGTCGTACTGCAGTTGGCGTTCTGCGCTTTCGCCCGGAGTGGCTTCGCTTTCGCCTAGGCGTGCGTTCGACCCTGCGGGGGTCACGTCAGCCAAATCGTCGAGCACGTTCAGCTTGCTTGCATCGGCACCAACCGGCAGCAAGGCGACACCGAACTTCTGGTCCTCATGCGCGGTAGACACGAATTCGTGGCCGCCCGCATGAATGCCGGACGTAACACGCAACATCACGCGAGCGCGCTTGCCGAGACGCTTGGCGATTTCGGCGATGCGGGCCGGCTCGTTCGGCTCGTCCACCACGATTTTGGCGAAGCCTTCGGTAATGGCGAGTTCGATTTCCGCATCGGACTTGTTGTTGCCGTGCAGCACGAGTCGCCGTCCGGGAACGCCCGCGGCGAGCGCGATGCGCATCTCGCCCATGGTGCAGGTGTCGATCAGCATGCCGGATTCGGTGACGATACGGCAGATTTCCTTGGAAAGCAGTGCTTTTCCGGCGAAGCTGACGTGGGTTACGGTGTTGTTGAACGCATTTGCCGCGGATTTGACGAATTTGGCGGCGCGGGCTCGCACGTCATCGGTGTCGATGACGTAGAGCGGCGAACCAAATTCGTTCAGCAGGCTTTCGGCAGTGCGGCCATGGAACGTGATTTCACCTTGCTCGTTCACGTTGGAGCCGGCCGGCCAGATGGGGGTGACTGCCATGGCGATCACATCCTGTCTGGGGCTGCGACGCCAAGCAGGTCAAGGCCTTCGGCGATAACCGTCTTAACGGCGTCATTGAGCTTCAAACGTGCGGCTGCACGAGCCGGTTCCGGAGCCTTGGCGATGCGCAGGGCTTCAGCCTGTTCGCCGCGAGCTTCCGGATCGGTGAGCTCCATAGGCACCACGCGTTCCACGTTGTACCACTTGTGGTAGGTGGCGGCGAGGTCTTCCAAGTAATGGGCTACGCGATGCGGGGCGCGCAGGTCTCCGGCTTCGCGCAGCAGGGCCGGCCACTGGGCGAGCGCGGCAAGCACTTCGCCATCGGCGGCGGTGTCGAGCAGGCTCACGTCGGCACCCTCGTAGGTGATGCCGGCAGCAGCCGCATTGCGATCCACATTGCAGGAGCGGGCGTGCGCGTACTGCACGTAGTACACCGGATTCTCGTTGGAATGCGAAGCGAGCAGGTTCAGGTCGATGTCGACCGGGGAATTGTAGTCGGTGCGTGCCAACGAATAACGGGAGGCATCCACGCCGATAGCGTCGGTCAGATCGTCGATGGTCACCACATTGCCGGCGCGCTTCGACATGCGCACTGCCTTGCCGTCCTTCAGCACGTTGACGAGCTGGCCGATAAGAATCTGCATGTTTTCGCCAGGTTCGTCGCCGAATGCGGCGCACATGGCCATCATGCGGCCGATATAGCCGTGATGGTCGGCACCCAGCATGTAAATGGCGATGTCTGCCGGATCGTTGTCACGATGACGCTTGTTGCGATAGTAAGCAATATCAGCTGCGAAATACGCGTAGTTGCCGTCGGACTTGATAATCACACGATCCTTGTCGTCACCATGCTTGGTGGATTCGAACCAGGTTGCGCCATCCTTTTCGTAAATGTCGCCGCGTTCACGCAGATCGGCGATCGCCTTGTCGACTTCGCCATCGGAATACAAGCTGTTCTCATGGAACCACACGTCGAAATTCACACGGAAATCCTTCATGGATTTGCGGATTTCGTCGAACATCATCGGCACTGCACGCTTGCGGAATTCCTCACGCTGTTCGGAATCGCCCTCACCCAGCGGATTGCCATCGTTGTCAACGCCACCGTCGACGCGCGGCAGGTCGAGGATCGCAATACCGTCGGCTTTTGCCTCATCGATAACGCGACGTGCGATCTCATCGATATAAGCGCCCTTGTAACCGTCGATCGGGGTTTCCTCACCGTGGGCTGCCGCGACCAGCGACTTGGCGAAACGGTTGATCTGCTCGCCGTGATCGTTGAAATAGTATTCGCGCACCACCTTGGCACCGTTCGCCTCAAGCACGCGGGCCATGGAGTCGCCGACCGCGGCCCAACGGGTGCCGCCGATATGGATCGGACCGGTCGGATTGGCGGACACGAATTCAAGATTCAGGGTTTTGCCGGAAAGATGGTCGTTCTTGCCGTAGTTCGCACCCTCGTTAAGCACAGTGTCAACCACGGCTGCGGCGGACGCGGAATCAAGCACAATGTTAATGAAGCCGGGGCCGGCCACTTCCACGGACTTGATGCCATCGGCATTGGCGAGTTCCGCGGCGAACAGTTCGGCGAAATCGTGAGGCTTCATGCCGGCCTTCTTGGCCAGCTGCATGGCCGCGTTCGATGCCCAATCGCCATGTGCGCGGTCCTTCGGACGCATGACGGCGAATTTGGCCTGCGGAGGGATGAGATCGGTGGTCAGGGTGCCAGCCTTGCCTTCATTCACAAGGTTGTTGGCAATATTGAAAATCAGTTCACTAAGCGCTTCTGGACTCATTCCTCCAAGTCTACCGATTATGCAGACAGAATCAGCCTTGCGTATCGCCCCGCGTATCATCCTGCAGTTCGCCATGCTTCCTGCGCCAAGCCACCGAAGCGTAATAGCCGATATAGCAGATCGCAACGAACGGAATCATATACAGCAATGTGGAACGCTGCGACGAATCGCAAATCACCAAAACCAACGCGCCGATGCACATCACAATCGCAGCAATCGGCACGAACGGGAAACCGGGGGCACGATACTTCAAATCGTCAGCCGAATGCCCTTGATCAAGCCACTGCTTGCGGAAACGCAAGTGGCAGACGGAAACCGACGCCCACACCACCAGTGTGGCCAAGCCGGAAACCGCAACCAACGCCAAATACACCGTCGAAGCGGCAACCACGGAAGACAACAACGCCAACAGCGATCCAGCCATGCTGAACAGCACCGCGAACACGGGCACACCATGGAAATTCGTCTTGCCGAGCACGCGCGGGATCATACCCTCCTGCGCAAGCGACCAGACCATGCGCGAGCACACGTACAAGCCGGAATTCGCAGCGGAAAGCACTGCCGTCAACACCACGAAATTCATCACATCGCCGGCAAACGGCATGCCGATCGACTGGAACACGAGCACAAACGGACTCGTGTCGACGCCTGACCGATGCCACGGAATCAGCGCGGACATCACCGCAATCGAACCGATGAAAAAAATCGCAAGACGCAACACCGTGGTATGCACGGCCTTCGGAATCGCCTGCGCCGGATCCTTCGTCTCCCCCGCCGCGACACCAACAACCTCAGTGCCGGAAAATGCGAACACCACCGTCAGCAGCGTCGAAAAAATCGGCAGCACACCATTGGGGAACCAGCCGTCATTATAGAAATTCTCAAACAGCGGTGCGTGATCGTAACCGGCAATCGGAATCGCACCAAACATGGCAAGCAAGCCGATCACAATGAACACGATAATCGCAAACACCTTAATGGATGCGAACCAGAATTCCGACTCGCCATACAGCCTCACCGACAGAATATTGAGCATGAACACCACCGCAATGAAGGCGGCGGACCAAATCCACGCGGGCGAATCAGGAAACCAACGTTGCATCAGCAGACCGGCTGCCGTGAATTCCGAAGCGAGCGCCACCGCCCAATTCAGCCAGTACAGCACGGCGATGGTGAACGCGGTGCCGGGGCCGATGAAACGCTTCGCATACAGGTGAAAGCTGCCCGCATACGGCATGGCCACCGACAGTTCGCCAAGGCTGAGCATCACAAAATACACAAGCATGGATCCGATGCCATACGCGATGATCGCGCCAAGAGGGCCGGCTTGGTGAATCGTGTAGCCGGAGCTGAGGAACAAGCCCGTACCGATCACACCACCCAGCGAAATCATGGTCAGATGGCGGGTTTCCATCTTGCGTTCAAGACCGCCCTGCTCGGCTTCAGCGGATTCAGCGGCGTCAGTGTCTGCAGTGGATGCGTTGACTTGCGATTCGGCCATGCGCGACTGCTCCTTCATATTTGGATGGGCGCGTTCTTGCGTTCTTGCGTTTGCATGCGTTTGCACAATACCCAATCGCATTACTATACGGAAATCGGTGGAATCATGTTGCCTGCCGTTCACTTTTAGCGGCAATCCTGAGATTGCATAAACAAAAACAGGCTCGCATGCAGCGTAAGAAACCGCATACGAGCCTGAAAAAGGATTTTCTGGAGATTTGCAATCAGCGCACTGAAATCAGAGCACGGCGATGGCGTCGATCTCAACGAGAGCGCCCTTCGGAATGTTGTTGCCGCCGAACGCGACGCGGGCCGGCTTCACGGAGCCGATGAAGGTCTGCGCATACACGTCGTCGATCTCGTGGAAGTCTTCGACGTTCTTCATGTAGATGGTGGCGCGGCAGACGTGTTCGATGCCGGTGCCTGCGGCGTCAAGAATATGCTTGATGTTCTTCAGTGCCTGGGCTGCCTGCTCGCCGGCGGTTTCGCCAGCCAGTTCGCCGGTGACTGGGTCGATGCCCAGCTGGCCGGAGACGAACACGAAACCGTTGGCCTTCACGGCCTGGCTGTATGCGCCCAGCGCCGCCGGGGCTTCAGAAGTCGCAACCGCTTCCATCTTCTCGCTCATAATGTTCTCCTTTGAAGAATGTGTTATGCATGTTGCTTGCGTTCAGGCCGCGGCAAACCACGACAACGCAATCTCAAGCAATCACTGTACCCATGGAATCGACACGCATTGTCCCATGTTCCAAATACCGGCTCCCTGCCCCGGCCCTTCACTTGTCTTTGTGGTGGGCTTGATGGGGATCGAACCCACGACCTTCTGTTCCGGAGACAGACGCTC
>OGYN01002937.1_pt1 | contig 12048 bp, 14 predicted proteins | sample 1576551 | NCBI WGS metagenome assembly OGYN01 (sample SAMEA3541589, study PRJEB24748) | human gut metagenome | biome: human gut; feature: human-associated habitat; material: faeces | place: China | collected 2012 | reverse complement strand
GGGGGGCTTCCGGGCTTCTTCACCGCGCAGACCGCACCGTACTAGCCCCGTCAAGGCGGGTGACCGCCGATGATTATACGGAATATGGCGAAGGCCACCAAGACCATCGTATCGAACGGCAATTCATTCCCCGGCACCGTGGAGGGGCAGACCTACACGGCGACCGAGGACAATCAGCTCTTGCGATTGTGGGGCAACATCGTCATTCCGGCGAAGGACGGAGGCATGTGCTCGGCTGTCCTCGGGGATGTGCAGGGGCGTGTGGAGCCGACGCGCAATGTCATGTTCAGCGGCGGTCTGGCAATCGTGAAGAACGAAAACCTGTGGAGCAGAGGATTGCTCATGGGTGCCGGTGCGAAGGTCCTGCTCGCATGCCGAGGACTCTTCTCGGACGACGATTGGACTGTCCTCCAGGCGGTCGGCGTCAACTGCTTCGACAAGGATACGGCAATCTATTAGCCCTCAGTTTGGGGGTGGCCGCGTGAGAATCAGGAATCTCTACGATCCGCCGGCGTTGAAGGACCGTGCTCCGGTCGTTCCGTGGTGTCTGGATGGTTCGTCCGCCTCATCGAAGATCACCGACGAGGGCTGTGAGATAACCGTCACCGGCGAAAATGATTGCTGGTTGTGTCCGCCAGGACCAAGCCCTGATGGACTGGCGAACGTCGTGTGGCAGAAAAAGGACGGCTCGTATCTCATAGGCATCTATAACTTGACTGTGCCGATACATGTGGGCGTGACGGTGCTGACCCGCCTGTGTGGTTTCGATGACCGTTCACTCGTGACCCTGCTGAAAGATGCCGGATTGCCGCTCACTTTCGCTGCCTCTGACCACACGTATTAACCAATACCACAGCCCCGCCGTGTGCGGGGCTTTTCCATAAAGGAGATGTAATGTGCTGCAGAATTTTCTAGCCGGTTTCGGGGGAGTGGGGGGCGCGTGCGCGCTCATCACGCTGCTGCTCAGAATATGGCCGGGCGCATTGGACGCGCTGGCAACCGGATTATATTCGCACGTGCAGCCGGAACGCTTGCCCTATGACAGTCCACTTTCCCAGCATTTCGCAAAAACACGGACCTTGGGAGAGCGGACATCGAAAATTGACGACCGTATGGACGAGCTATGCCGCGACACCATCAAAAACACGATCATCAGCCTGATCTACGGTGACCAGTCGCACGACCATTCGGAGGCAGTCCGATACGAGCTCGCCAAACTCGCCAAACTCGACGCGCAATGCTGGATCGTCAACGCCGCCGAAAAATACTTGGAGGACCGACAATGACGGCCAGCATGATCGCTTTGACGTCCGCGGCCGTCATGTTCGTCGCGCTGCTGCTCGTAGTGGCGTGGCTGCTGTGGCATGGACGCGACGTGCCTGTATGGCTCGAATGCGTAGCGACGATGCTTCTGGGCGCGTTCACACTCGTCTGCGTCGTCCTGCTTATGCTGCCGCTCCTACGCCTGCTGGAGATGGCCGTCATGATATGGACGCTCGTCTTCGCATAAAAAACCATCAAAAGGAGGAAACATATGAAATCATGGGAGAATCTGGAGGCTGACGAGGATCTCATTCTCTCCACGCACATGACCAAGGGCCGCCAAGGCCACAAGGTCGACAAGATCGTCGTGCACCATAATGCCGGCAATCTCACCGCACGCCAGATCTACGACGTGTGGCAGACCCGCGAGGCCAGCGCCCACTACCAGGTGGACGCGAACGGCCGCATCTCGCAGCACGTGTGGGATACCGACACCGCGTGGCATACGGGAGATTGGGCGTCGAACCTGACCAGCATCGGCGTGGAGCACGCGGACATCTCGTCCAGTCCGTGGATGCTGAGCGAGGCGACGTTGGACAACGGCGCGCACCTCGTGGCCGCATTGTGCGTGCATTACGGGCTCGGCAGGCCGCAGTGGCGCGTGAACGTGTTCCCGCACTCCGACTTCACTTCGACCTCATGCCCGGCCAGCCTCGCCGGCAGCCAGAACGCGGCCTACATGGCGCGCGCACAGGCATGGTACGACAGGATGACCGGCACGGCAGCGCCGCCGTCCAACGCTCAGCCGACGCAGTCCGCCACGGCATCGTCCGCCGCGAACGTGTTGCATGGCGCGTACCTCGTGGCCGTGGACAAGCTCAACGTCCGCGACCAGCCGAGCGTTTCCGGCAATGTGGTCGCCACCTATTCCAACGGCCAGACCGTCAATCTGGATCATTGGGGCACGGTAGCGGACGGTTACATCTGGGGCCGCTACACGGCTTATAGCGGAGCAGTGCGCTACATCGCGCTGGCCCCGGCGGACAAGTCAACCTGGTATCTCGTCAAAGCATGAAAGGGAGGTGGCATTAATGGCTCAACATGCAGCTCCGACGACTTTGGAAACCACCGTCAATAATCTGACCAACGAACGTGAGGATGGTCAGGACAACCAGCCGCCGGACGCGTATACTCCGGTTTTCAGCAAGCAGGTGCGCACCGTGGTCTACGTGCTTGGCTTGATCGCTTCATGCGTCGGCCTTGGCTTCATGACCTTCGGTGACGCGGCCATCGGCGGGTACATCAGCACCGTCGCCGGCTTCCTCGCGTCCGGTTTGGGCGTCGCCTACAACCCTCTCCGCAAAAACTAAGCGTTGTCACGGAATCATCGACAACACTTAACCGTGATTGAGTTTCGGGCGTGAGACTCAAACTCGCGCCGGAAACTCAACATCGGGTGTGGAAAAATTTGCGGAATTATAGTGTCCGTGGAATTTTTTACACCCGTTTTCTAACTTTTACCCCTTCTCCGTTTGGAGTAATATACAACTCGGGCGTGTCGCGCACTAGAATTAGAGCGTCTGTTTTGCTGACACAAACGGACAAGGCGGAGCCGGGCAATGCAAGGCTCCGCCTCTCTTATAATCGGCCATGTCAGCAAAAAGGAGACCAGCATGGCCTACACCATCCGCCAATACGCCACCAAAGCCGGAAAAAGATACGAAGTCAGATACCGCAAACCGGACGGCACGCCGACCGGCAAACGAGGCTTCAAACGCAAAATGGACGCCGACGCATGGGGCGCAGCGAACGTTACCACCGCGAAAAGCGTCGGAGCCTACATCGACCCACAAGCCGGAAGACGCTTGGTCGAAGACTTCTGGGAGCCATGGCTGGCCGCCAAAAAGACCAAGGCCAAACCAAGCTACATCAAGTCATTGGAGGATGCTTGGCGCGTGCATGTCATGCCTCAATGGGGAGTACGCGAAGTCCAGTCCATCACAAGGGACGAGGTGCAGCGGTGGGTCACCGATCTGGCTGGCAGGCGCAGCGCGTCAGTGACCATCCGTGCCGAAAACCTCCTGCGCAGTCTCATGGGAAGAGCCAAGGAGGACAAGTGCATCCACGACAACCCATGCGACAACATTGAACTGCCGCGCAAACAGCGTCGACGCCACGTGTATCTGACAGCCGACGAACTCTCGCAGGTGGCGTTGCATTGTGGCTGGCGTGAGCCTATCGTGCTCACGTTGGGATTGTGCGGCATGAGGTGGGGTGAGCTGGTCGCGTTGCGCGTCGAGGATGTTGACCTGCAGCGATGCAGGCTCCATATCTGGCGCAGCATCACCAGACTGTCCAGCGAGATGGTGGAGACGGATCCGAAAACCCATGAGGGACGCTCCGTCATGTTTCCGCGGATCCTGCGGCCGCTGCTTGAAGAGCAATGCGGCGGACGTGGCTCGGCAGATTTTCTTTTCACGGCTCCAGGCAAGCCGTTGGACGAGCCCATGACGAACGGTTGGAATCCGACCAGGAGCGACGGCTGGTTCGCGGTCGCGCTGCGCAGGGCCGGCATCGAGCGCGGGCATATGACGATCCATGACCTGCGGCATACCGCTGCGAGCCTCATGGTGCAGTCTGGCGCGAATGTCAAGACCGTGCAGCGGCAGCTCGGACACAAGTCGGCAGCGATGACGTTGGACGTGTACGCCGACCTGTTCGACGATGATCTGGACGACCTGTCGGAGCGCATGGGCGGCCTGCTGTTTTCGCAGGATGTGGGCAAAATGTGGGCACAGTCGGTTTCAAGTGCTGTTGATTCGTTGGAATCGGTGGCCTTGTAGTGGTTTATGATTGCGGGTTCGATTCCCGCTGGCGGCACCGAATGACGTTGTGAAATATTGCTGGATAGCACGTACGAAACAATCCGTTATTACACTGGCGGCATTGATAACCCCAAGTAGCCGACTGGAACGGAAAAAGTATGACGTCGAAAGATATCAAGCCAGTAATCGAACAGCCCGATACGGGAATTCCGCTGATGCTCTCCCAAGCGATTATCGTCGCAGGAGTTTTGGCTGTGGGCGAACTGGCTTGTTCTCCGCTGTATTTCTCGTTGTTGAAGGCGTCGTTGGCGTTGATTCCATGGGCTATGGAAGCGGTGTTCATGGCAGTGGCGTTCACGTTCGTTGTGGGCTTTGCGCTGCTGTGGTGCGCCGAATCGTTCACGCTCAAAATGCGTGAACGGTTCCGACCGTTCGCATATGCGATTGTTGGACTTATCGGTTACGGCGTGTGGAGCCTGCTGGTGTTCTCCGCCACCATCAATTCCGTGCTTGCCATGGTGGGGGAGAGTGTGCTCACCAATGGCCAGATTGGTGCGATTGCGTTGAATGGCGCAGCTCTTGGTTTCGTCGCCTTCCTGTTCGCCAAGTTACTTGACGTTAAACTCGGCAATCGTAAAACCACGGCCATTATCATGCTGGTGGTGGAAGTTACGGCCGCCATCATTGGTTTGATCATTATGATTCTCATGTTCCGTGCATTGTATGCAGCCTGAGCAAGGCACCTGAGAAGCAAGGCGACGATTGGTATGTTCAGTATTCTCGAAATGTTCAAGATAGGCGTTGGACCAAGTTCCTCACATACTGTTGGTCCGATGGTGGCGGCATGCAAATTTGTCGAATCGCTTGAACATACGGGAACGCTTGACCGTGTGAGCCGCGTGCGTACGGTACTGTATGGATCTCTTGCGTTGACGGGTTTGGGGCACGGTACCGATCGCGCGACTGTGGCAGGTCTGGAAGGTAACATGCCGCAAACCGTCGATACGGACCATGTGAACATCATTCGTCATGAATGCGAGTCGAGTGGGGAACTGCTGCTGGCCGGTAAGCATCGCATCGATTTCGACTATGCGCATGATGTGGTGATGGACGTGTGGCATCGCTTGGCCGCACACCCTAATGGCATGCGTTTCCAGGCATTTGACCAGCAGAACAATCTTGTTGATGAACAGGTCTGGTATTCCATCGGTGGAGGCTTCGTACGGCAAGGCAATGCCGAGGATCTGATGATCGGCATTCATGAGCGTCCGCCGGTCGGAACGTCTTTCGCCGATCAGCAGAGTGATTCCTCACTTGATGACGGCTCGGATGTGCCATATCCATTCACGTCATGCGACGATCTCATTGCATTATGCGAGAAGCACCATATGAGCATTGCCGACATTGTGTGGGCCAATGAAACGGCCATGCAGTCGGCGGTGCAGGTTCGCAGCGAACTGGATAACGTGTGGCGGGTGATGCGTCGTTGCGTACAGCACGGATGCCATACGTCGCAGACCGTGTTGCCCGGCGGTTTGAATGCGCCCCGCAGGGCACCGAAAATGTATGCAAGGCTTGCCTCGAACAGTGATGTGCTTGCGCGAGACAAGAAACGCGCGGATGCGGTGCTCGAATCGTCGGATGCGGCATGGGTGGATTTGTTCGCTTTGGCGGTGTCGGAGGAAAACGCCGGCGGTGGGCGAATCGTCACCGCACCGACCAACGGTGCTGCAGGAATCATTCCGGCAGTGCTTCACTATTACTGGCATTTCGTTGACCATGCGAACGAAGAGGGTGTTATTACCTTCCTGCTCACTGCAGGCGCGGTAGGGTACCTGTTTAAACGCAATGCCTCCATTTCCGGTGCGGAAGTCGGATGCCAGGGAGAAGTCGGTACGGCATGTTCGATGGCTGCGGCCGGTTTGTGCGCGGTGATGGGCGGTACTCCACAGCAAGTGGAGAACGCTGCGGAAATCGGCATCGAGCATAATCTGGGACTGACCTGTGATCCCGTGGGAGGTTTGGTACAGATTCCATGCATCGAACGCAACGCCATGGCTGCGAACACTGCCATCAACGCGGTTCGTATGGCTATGCTGGGAGATGGAACGCATATCGTGACCCTCGATCAGGCCATTAAAACCATGAAAGACACGGGCGAAGACATGATGTCCAAGTATAAAGAAACCTCAAAAGGTGGTTTGGCGGTCAATGTCGTTGAATGCTAGCGGTGGTTGGTGCTAGTCTAGGTGGCATTGTGCTTTTCAAGGAGGTTCACCATGGCATCTCAAATGCCCGTTGTCAATGTTGAGTTCGGCGATCGCCCGACCATCGAATTCCCGTCCGAGACCGCTCCGGCAGGTCTGAAGGTTGTGGAGCTGCTCGAGGGCAATGGCCCGATGGTTCGCCGCGGCGACACCGTCACCGTTAACTATCATGGTGTGGTCTGGGGCAAAGACACCCCGTTCGATTCCAGCTTCGACCGTCACCAGCCGGCCAGCTTCGGCATCGGTGTCGGCCAGGTCATCAAGGGTTGGGACCAGACCGTTCCGGGGCACAACGTCGGTTCCCGCTTGGTGGTATCCATTCCGCCGGAGTATGGCTATGGTTCCCGTGGCGTTCCGCAGGCCGGCATCGGCGGCGAAGACACCCTGGTGTTCGTGATCGACATCATCTCCACCCGCTGAAACTAAGCGGCATAGAGTAATTTCCAAGGTCAAGGAGGCAACATGGCCGAAGAAAAAACGCTTCTGCTGACGCAGGAAGCTTATGACAAGATGAAGGAAGAGCTCGCTTGGCGCGAAGGCGAGTATCGCGACGAAATCCTTTCCAAGGTTTCCGCGGCACGCGCCGAGGGCGATTTGAGCGAAAACGGCGGCTATCAGGCCGCTCGTGAGGCTCAGCGAGTAAATCAGGGCCGCATCGAGGAACTGACCGTCAAGCTGCGCAACGCGAAGATTCTGACCGCGCCCAAGGCCGGCGAAGTCGGCGACGGTTCTTTGGTGACGCTGGATGTCAACGGACGTGAAATGGTCTACGTGCTTGGCACGCGTGACCTGTCCATCGCCACGGACTACAGCATCATCAGCCCGGAATCCCCGATCGGCGCGGCCATCAACGGCGCTCACGAGGGAGACACGGTGTCGTATACGGCTCCGAACGGACGTGAGATTTCCGTGACCATCAAGGAAGCCAAGCCGCTCGCCTGAGTGATGTTCGTCATAAGCTGAATCTGATATTCCAGCGATATAAATACAAGGCTGGTTCACGAATACAACGGATGAACCAGCCTTTTCGTATATTTCGTCAAACTGCAATCAGATATGATCTGAACTTACGGCCATAGCTGCACGATCACCATGTAGATCGCCACCATATGGCATGCGTAACCGGCAACGGTGCCGCAGTGGAAAATCTCATGGAAGCCGAACACCTTCGGCCATGGATCGGGCTTACGTAGCGCGTATACGATGGCTCCGGCGATATAGCAGGCTCCGCCTGCGGCCAACAGCACCACAACCGCCGGACCGGCATATGGCGAAATCCAGAACAATCCCATGAATGCCACTCCGGAAACACCGAAAATAATATACACAATCACGTAAAGCCAGCGTGGGGCGCTGATCCAGATGACGTGAATGATGAGCGCCACGGTAGTGCAGATCCACATGCCCGCGATGATTGAATTGCGCCAGAACGGTTCGAGTGCAAAGGAGACCGGCGTATAAGTGCCTGCGATCAGCAGGAAGATATTCATATGGTCGATGCGTCGTAGCACATCCGTGACGCGAGGTGACCAATCGCCCAAATGGTAGCAGGCGGAATTGCCGAACAATACCAGCGAACACGTCATGAACACGGCGCAGGCCCACTTCAAACCGGTACCGTGTGCCAGGCAGATCAGCACGATGCCGGCCGCCAATGCCAGAGGAGTGGCCACGGCATGAATCCAGCCGCGCATCGCCGGCTTGGGGCGACCATGCACGTCAAGACGAATCTTACGTTCGATCTCCGTCAGAGTGATGCCTTCTATTTTCGCGGCACGAGCTTCGCCCTTGGCTATAGCCATTTTCGCCTTGCCGTCGGCCTTCTTGCGGATGTTCTCGGCCTTGTTGCGTGCCTTCACGCGAATAATATCGGCCTTGGCTTGAAGGGCCTGTTCGCGTGCCTCGGCGATGATCGCTCGTTTTTCCTCGATCTCTACGTCTGTGGGTTTCGCCATCTGTGTGCCTCCACTGTAAGTTACGGAACCGTAACCTACGTTACCGTAACTCATGGATATGTCAATATTGCTTTTCCTGCAATATGCGTCGTGCCGTGCAAAACCTCTGGTGTGATGCGTATGATGGAGCGCATGGCTGATTTCTCACATATCTTGACGACCCGTCCCGATTTCGATGACGAAGATCGTGAATGGCTGCATCATCTGGTCGCCGACTGGCAGGTGATCGCCGACCTGAGTTTTGCTGATCTGCTGCTCATTCTGCAAAATGGCGAGGGCAAATACATTATTGCCGAACAGTGTCGTCCATCCACGGTGATGAGCCTGAGGGCCGACGATGTGGTCGGCGACGTTGTCGAGGAGGAAATGAGCGCTGAATTGGATGCCGCGATGGCTTCCGAATCGGTGTTCCGTTCCACGGTGCTCCGCACTGTGGGCGAGTCCACGGTGTGCAATGTGTATGCGCCGGTGCGTCATAATGGCAAGACGCTGGGCTTGGTGGTACGTGAGACGAATATGGCCACCCGGGAGTCGAACGGACGTTACGAATCCGAAAGCATCAGCGCAGGTAAGCAGCTGTATGAGATGATTCCTCGCGGTCAGTTCCCATATCGTAATCCGATTATGAACCAGCGTCACAATGCGCGTGTGGCGGACGGCTTCATCGTGCTCACCGTCGAAGGTATCGTGCGATATGCTTCGCCGAATGCCATCAGCTGCTTCCGACGTTTGGGATCGGTCAGCACCATGCAGGGGGAGTATCTGAGCGAAATCGGCACCAAATTGCTGCGCGAGAACGATCCCGTGCTGGAAACCTTGCCTCTGGTGCTCAGTGGCAAAGCCGCCGTCGATTCCGAACTCGATGCCAACAAGTCCGCGGTGTCCATGCGTTCGCTGCCGTTGATGGATGCCAATGGCCGCGTTGGCGCTGTTGTGCTATGTCGCGACGTGACTGAGCTTCGCCGTCGTGAAAAGGAACTGCAGACCAAGGATGCGACGATTTCCGAAATCCACCATCGCGTCAAGAACAACCTTCAGGCGGTTTCCGCATTGCTGCGACTGCAGGCACGTAAGACCAAGTCCGAAGAGGTCAAGAAAGAGCTGAAAGAGGCGCAGCGTCGTGTACAAACCATCGCCATGGTCCATGAAGGCTTGAGCCAGACCGCCGATGAAATCGTCGATTACGACAAGGTCATTTCCAGCCTGTTGAAGATGGCGGTGGATTTGGCCACCATGCGTGACCAGCATATCGACATCGACTTCATCGGCAGATTCGGCATGATGCCGGCGCAGGATGCCACGCCGTTGTCATTGGTGCTGACCGAGCTGATCACCAATTCCGTGGAACATGGCTTCGAAGGTCGCAAAGAAGGTCATATCACGATTTCCGTGGGACGCGGTGGCAACAACCTCAATGTTGTGGTCGAAGACGATGGCACGGGCTTGGCCAATGAGGAGCATGATGGTATGGCACGTTCCTCCGGATCCGGTTTGGGAACGCAGATCATCAGCACGTTCGTCAACAACGATTTCGGAGGCACGGTCCGTTGGGAGCCCCGTCGTGGCGGTGGCACCCGAGTAGTACTCGATATGAAGCTGCGTGCGGCGCAGGAACGATAGGAAAGATACGAAAATGTCCGGTTGACCAGGGGAAGTCAACCGGACATTTTCGTTGTAAGTCGCTATTCGCAGAGCGTATGCAATGATGGATCTTTGAAAATTTCAGATCTGCATCTGCATGGCTTGGGAGCGGCGGGCACGCATGGCACGGCGCTTGAGCGCACGACGTTCGTCTTCGCTCAAACCGCCCCAAACACCGTAATCCTGATTGGTGTCAAGCGCGCACTTCAGGCACGCGTCAATCACCTTGCAGGTGCGGCAGACGGCCTTGGCCTCTTCGATCTGCTGATAGGCGGCGCCTGTATTGCCGACCGGGAAAAACAGCTCCGGATCCTTGTCGCGACATGCGGCCTTGGCGCGCCAGTCAAAAGCACTGCTCATATAATCGCCTTCCTCTTGCCATGTACGGCATGTAAGTCCGTTACTCAGATAACCACGAATCGCGCGACTTTTCAAGAGTCTTCGCGAAAAGAATCCCACGAATCGTTAAAAACCTTGGAATTCCACGCACTGAATAGGGCATGCTTTGGCCTGTTGCATGAGCACGCCACGACCTGGGAGGGTATAGTCGTCGGCTGCGAACCCGTCCAGAATTGCGCCGGGAATGCCGAGCATCAGATCGTTGGAACGTTCTCCGCAGGGGAACGCCACACGAGTCGGACATCGGTCCAGCAGTGCGGAAATAGGTTTTTCCACCGCGGCAATCACTGTGATATTGGGATTGGCCAACGCCTCACGCAATTCGTTCGCTTCAGGCGCAGAGGAAAAGGGATTAAGCGCTTCGTCCGCATCATCCACAATCCAGATGGTTCGCTTATGCGACGGTAAGGGTTTGCCGTCATCCGTCACCATGCCATGTTCGGTTTTGCGTGTGAAACGAATATTGGCGCAACCCGTGTCATATAGCCAGCGTGCGCAATGCAACAGTAGATTGGTTTTGCCGCTGCCGTAGGCACCGATGATGGCGATATTCTGTTGGCTCACGTCAAGAATGGCGGTATACACCAATACGCCATCGTCGGCAAGCGCAAAGGGAACGTTATGCCATGACTGGTTTGATGGGATGGAAAGATCGGATTGCGTTGCATGTTGCGTGAGAGGCTCGGAAAACAGGAGATCGGGGCGTTTGCAGGAGTGGAATCGTGCGGCCGTTCCAATATTGCGGACAAGTCGGTTGACATCGCGGACCGCGCTGCATAGGAAAGGTGTGGTGTGTTGTCCGTCATTGCAATAGGCTGCACCGGGAATGCTGGGAGGAATCAGCGCTGCGTCACGTATGCCGATCAATTCGTTCGACTGCATTTGGTCTGTAACCCGTAAGCATATGCTCAGCGAGATATTGGCTTTCATGTCGGCATGGACTTGGCCCATGGGATATTGCGTGCAGACGATCAGATGCATGCCAAGGGAACGGCCAAGTGACGCAAGACGATTCAGCCGTTGCATATAGTCGGGCAGACGGTCTCGAAGCGCATGGAATTCATCGATGACCACAACCAGTCGTGCCGGAGGCCGGACCAATTGGTCGAATCTGGAAACACGTTCGGCGCTGACCAGAGCCTCACGACGCACCAATTCCTGTTCAATGGCATTCAACGCGCGAATCGCGTGGAACAAATCAAGATCGCAGACATTGCCAACGGTGTGGGGAAGATGTTCCAAAGCGTTGAATGTCGATCCTCCTTTGAAATCCAAAAACACAAAATGCAGATCATCAGGGCTGTATTGCATGGCGAGCGACAAGCACCAACTGATGAGCAATTCCGATTTTCCCGAACCCGTGGTGCCTGCGACCATGGCATGCGGTCCTGATCGTTGCAGATCCGTGCGAAACAAGCCATGCTCCGTGACTCCTATAGGGCAGGATGATGTGGAGGAAAGCCATGTTCGTGTGATGGTGCGCCAAGGCAGCGCGTCCTCGTCCAGAGCGTAGAACCGCTCGAAACACACATGGGGCATTGCGGCGAACGGCGAATGGCTGTTTTGCCTTGCGGTCTCCACCACCTTTGCATAGGTGGTGGAGACAGGTTCGTCATGCTGCTGCTTCTGATTGGAACGCAACGCCATGGATACCAGAGACAACGCGCTGCTGATGAGTCCAGGAGCAAGCATGGCCAC
>OGYN01002921.1_pt1 | contig 12113 bp, 5 predicted proteins | sample 1576551 | NCBI WGS metagenome assembly OGYN01 (sample SAMEA3541589, study PRJEB24748) | human gut metagenome | biome: human gut; feature: human-associated habitat; material: faeces | place: China | collected 2012 | reverse complement strand
CAGTAATAATTTCGATGCTTTGTATATCCAGGTTATTGGTCGGTTCGTCCAGTATAAACATATCGGGCATATTATTACTGATCATCAGGCAACAAAAGGCAAGTCTCATTTTCTCTCCGCCGCTTAGCTTCCGGCAAGATTTATCCCATTCGGAAGCCGGAAATAAATATCGGTTTAGAATAATCTTTATTTCGTGCTCCGGCAGGTTGCGGCCATTGAAGGCATAGGCTTGTTCCAAAATACTGTTTCGATCATTGATGATCGAATATTCCTGATTCAGATATACATAGGTGAAATTTGCCTGTATGAGCGTGCCTTTCAGTGGTTGGAGTTGTCCGGTTATGATTTTCAGCAGAGTTGTTTTTCCGCTGCCATTGCCTCCTTCTATACGAAGGCGGTCTCCGCTTTTCAACTGAAAGCTGAGAGGGGCTCGCCAAAGTTGTGGCTGATCGGGATGATAACCGAAGTTAATCTCTTTTGCCGTAACCAGTATTTTACCGGTATGAAGTCCGGGACTGTTAAAGTCAGTCTTTAGTGCGGCTGTCGGCGAGAGTGAGCTTCGGAGTTGGTTACGCTCGTCAGTTAACTTCTCGGTTTTTTCCTGATGTGCACCGCTTAGTTTGGCAGTACTCTTTTCCGATTTGCTTTGCAAACCGTTCAGTACAATACGCGGGACACCTTTTTTCAGATTTCTTTTTTCACCACGTACATTTTGTTTATCCCTCCGTTCAGCTGTTTCGCGGGCTACCTTGCGGGCAGTGCGGAGCGCTTTCTCTTTTTCTTCGATGCGTTGTTGCAGGGCTTCTTGCATCAGTGTTTTTTGTTCTTTGTAAAATTCATAGTTTCCACCGTAATAGCTGATCTGATGCTTTTCCAGTTCACATATTTCGGGAAGAAGATTCAGCAGTGTACGGTCATGGCTTACTACCAACAGCGTGGAACGCCATTTTTCCACCCAGTCATACAGACGTTGTCTGCCTGACGAATCGAGATGATTGGTCGGTTCATCCATCAGTATGACAGACGGATTATGAATGTCCATACCTGCGAGGAATACACGTGTCTTTTCTCCTCCGCTGAGCAGATTCATCGGGTAGGATAGTGGGAATTGTCCCAATCCCCACGAATCGAGGGCGGTGACGGAACGTTCTTCTATATTCCAGTCGTCGTTCAATATGCTGAAATTTTCTATTGAGGCATCTCCCGCAAGGATAGCATGTAGTGCTTTCTGCTTATGGTCTATCTGTAAGGCTTGCGCGATGGTCAACGAATCATATTGCCCGAAATGTTGGGGAATATAATAGAGGTCGTCCGGTCGGACGATGACGCCGGAAGATATTTCCTCAGTCTTCTACGTAAAGAGGGTGTTAATTGTCCGGCAATAATTTGCAGCAGGGTAGATTTGCCACAGCCGTTATTGCCGACTAATCCTAACTTCTGCCCTTTACTGATGGCAAAGTTAAGGTCACTGAATAATACTTCTTTATCCGGATGGATATAGCTGATTTGTTGAATACTAATAGGCATGATGGTCTATTGGGTTTGAGGTTGAAAACTGGGTGAGGATAATCACGGGGCAGGGGAACGACAAACACAATACTGGCTAAACAACACGAATTTCGTGATGCTTAACGATAAAGAAAAAGCATAGATGAAAAGTGATGTTTACTAGAAGTGTTGTCTTACTTAGAAATTCTCATTGTGGTAAGTATATAGTTTAACTTGGGCGCAAAGATAGTACTTTCTTTTATAATATTGTTGGGTTTTGGCTGGAAAAATGGATTCTTTGAACTAATTCAGAATATGGAATAAAAAAATGAAGAGCAGAGACTACAATTAAAAAATGTCCCGCTCTTCATTTTCACTACCTACTTTATTAACTTATTACATCTTTTCCACTCGAAAATCAAACCATAATTTCATTTTAAAACCGTCATCCCCTTTTTTAATGCGAATACTGCTTGGCTGACTGTGGGGACCAAGTTCAGGAATGGATTTTCCGGAACGCATGGCGGGAATATCATAAAGAAAAGAGATGTCACCTTCCGGGAATTCCCACATTGTGTTTTCACCATTACGTCGATGGACAGGTTCCAGCGGAGTAAATACACGGAAGAACAAGCCATCACTTTCAGAGTAAACAGTGAAAGGTACGCGATCTGATTCTAATGTTGCCCAATAAACATTGGCATGATAACCTTTGAATTCCGGATAGATTAAATGATCAAAACTTTCACCGGTTATGGTATTATTGTATTCTTTCTCCCAAATGCCATAATTGGTACCTTTTATACGATTCTTCCATACACGGTAAGGGCCACGTCCCATCCATTTCATGCCTTTCACTTCTTTTTCCGGAAAAGAGAAAGTGAGCCCGAGATTATATATTTTCTTATCAAAGAAGGCTCCCTCAAAACCATGACCTTTAGGATCATTCAGCAGTACAGCTTCCATACCTAATAATCCGTCTCCGGACATACGCCAGACAATTGAATCTATTCCTCCTTCATATTTGGCAATGTAACAGGCGTCATTACCTTGCATGTACTCATAGCCTTCTTTAAAATTAGCTTTCATACCGACAGGTAATGGACCGTTATTTAACGGGATGATTTCATCCTTCTGTTTTATTTCGATAAGTATCCCATTTCTAAAGGTGGCAGAGATACCATTAGCAAACAAAGTGACCTCTCCATTCTGCTTTTTAATACTTGCGGATGAAGTACTAATATGTTTATTATATTGCATTGCAAAATATTCATTGGCATATTTAATTGGCCAAGTCCAATTGCAGATAGAATGCCCCTGTTTATCATAAGCTTCCAGTTCCAGCACATCCCCTTGGAAAAAAATAGCAGGTAATTTCATATGTACCTTGCCGGTTTCACCCGGAGCAATATCCGGAAGGGGCACTGTACCTTCGGAAAGCAGCGTTTGTGTCCCCTTCTTTAAAGGTGATGAAAGGGAATAGACTCGATATTTCATACTGCACTCTTTCAGATTCGTAAAAAGATAGTTGTTACTTATCATGAAATCTCCTTTAAAAGATGGGGTGATAAAGAGGTTCTGGAATTGTATAGGTGCCCAGACTTCACGGACGGTATAAAAACTTCCTTCTTTTTCCCGTCTGGGGCCTACAATGCCATCCGGACCGTTAGGACCATCCGAGTCCAGACGCCCTCCTTGGTCGGTCCTTTTAACGGCTTCATCAACGTATGTCCATAAAAATCCTCCTGCAAATAAGGGATTAGACTTATAGCTATCCCAAAAATCATCCAGGCCGGCTCCTTGTCCGCGATCATAAAGTCCATGTAGAAATTCGGTAGGCATAAATACATTATATCCGTTTGCCAAGCGGTAAGGACCTGTTTGATAAGCTGGATAGTGATGAGTATCAAGCCCGTTGAAATCAGCCCACGGATGGATGACATGACGTTTCTGCGGATCATAATCTGCAAAGTGGGCATCTATATTTTTATTCCATCCTCCTTCGTTTCCATTACTCCACATAAAGATACAGGGATGGTTTACATCACGGTTTATCATCTCAGACAGTAATTTTAATCCTGTTTCCGTGTCATAGCTATTCTGCCAGCCGGCAAGTTCGTTCAGATAGAATATACCAAGCGAGTCACATATTTCCAGGAAATGTTTGTCGGGAGGATAATGAGAACGTACGGCATTCATATTCATTTCTTTAATTAATAAGGCATCTTGCAGGCTGAGTTCACGGTTTGTTGTACGTCCGCCATCAGGATGAAAACTATGACGGTTGGTTCCCTTTACTATAATTTTGGTTCCATTGACATAAATGCCGTCCTTGGGGCGGAACTCAATGGTACGGAATCCGATACGCTCTTCATGGATGTGGACAATTTGCTTCTGAGGATTGATAAGTTCCAGCTTTAAAGTGTAAAGATTGGGGTTTTCACAGTCCCATGTCTGAATGCCTTTCCATTCTGTAGTTATAGTTTGTATCTCATCACTGTTCAGTGAAATGATTTGCCTGCCAATACTTGTCTTACTATCTACAGGAGTAATTGTTGCCGCTACTGAATAGTCTTGGGAAATATTTTTCAGATGTAGCTCTGTTGCTAGTTTTCCATTTGCCATCGCGTTTACTGCGATGCGTTCGATATGTGTTTTGGGCATGGCTTTGAGGTATACGGGCCGATAAATACCGCCATAGAGCCACCAGTCTGCACGTCGTTCGGCGGCATTCACTGATTTATTGGCAGATTCTTTCCATACCTTTACTTCCAGATTATTCTTTTTTCCAAAATTTAGTTTATCTGTTATGTCATAGCTAAAACGATAGAAACCGCCTTGGTGAATGTCGCCTGCCGGTATGTCGTTTATTTTCACTTCAGTATCTGTCATTACTCCTTCAAAAACAATACTGACTTGCATATCTTTCCATTTAGCGGGTACCTTGAACTGATATCGGTATAGCCCGGTTTCATCGCTGGGGTTAGCTCCCTTATTCAAATAGAAACGTCCGTAAGTGTATTCGCCAAACCCTTGTAATTCCCATTGCGAAGGGACCTCTATCTTGCTCCATTTGCCACTGTTCATGCCTGCGGAACAATAAAACTCCCATGTCTTTGTGTCTTGATATCCGCTTCCCGACAGATATTGGATTTCCGTAGTCTGTGCATTTACAGCTAAGGAGAATAAACAACTTAAGATTATAAAAATAAATGTTTTCATATAGGTTCATTCTTTAATATTGATAGGTTGGTTCTATAGGGAATACATAAAACTGTCTTTCCGGTTTGAAATCAATCATCCATTGGTCTATTAATACATGATTGTCTAAAGCAGTAATGGATAGAGTGTGCATTCCTTTTGTCAGTCTGTGCTTGGTATTTCTTACTGCTTGTCCGCGAAGAACATTCTGCTTCCAGGATTCGGTACGAAAACCTTCTTTAAAGGAACATATCTGAGGCGTTTCACCATCTATGCTGACACTAAAGCGAATATCTCCTTTATCGTTCGGCTGTGTCGGGATGACGGCTGTACGCAGAATAGCCTCTCCTTCCCATGCACTTTCAAAATCAAAGGTGATTGTCTTTCCTTTTGGTAGGGATACAGCGTTCATGCTGTGTCCCAATGACTGAATGACGATCACCCCGTCTGTTGCTTTGGTATAGTTGCAAGCATTGGCAACAATACATTTGTCTTTTGATACCTCTTTCAGGGGGAGCGACTTGGTACTTTCAGGAAAAGTATATTGCTCAATTTCCTGATCAGTTAACCATATAGGGAGGGTAGGCGGATAAAATACGTATAAATCACGTGGATTGTAACACATGGAATATTTCCATTTACCACCGGCTAATTTATGATTATAATAATCTGTCAAGTCACGAATTTCCTGATAGGCTTTGATACTTTTTGCACAAGCATTCATCAATTGGCTTTCACGAGTCCACAAGTTAGTATCACAACTTCCCGGAAAAATGCAGCGCGCCCTTTGTGCTTCCAGCATTTTAGTACTCATAGCTGCTGCACCGAATACAGGATATTTAATTTGTGCAAAGAAAGCGTCTTTTCTCTCTTGAGGAATGATCGGTTCTACTTCGGACAGGATTCTTTTTATTGACTCATAAGATTCCAGATAACGGTCTAGTTCTCCACCGAATTCAGTGAGACTGAAATCTGTGTTTTTGATTGGAGACCATCCTTTTATATATTTCTTTTTATCTAGTTCTACTTGGTTCCAGCCCATAAACTCCGGCTTGCGGATACCGCACAGACGATAAAATTCCAGCATGGCCGGCAATAACTTTTCTCCCGCTTCTGTACCGAATTCGCGGCAAAGCCAATTTTTCTGATGCTGTACGAGGGTAGAGGGAGATACAGAGTTGATGTCCCATGCCATATCCAGAAAAAGCTCCAGGTCATAGGCTGCAGGTTTTAAATCATGCACATTGACAATCCACAGACGACGGGCATTGCAATCATAGGCTTGTTTCATTTCACTATAGACCAACCCCGGTTGGGTAGTGCATAGCCACATATAGTCATGCGGACGTCCCCAATAGCTGAGATGATAATATACACCGGCACCTCCGCTGCGTTTTTGCTGTTCCTGGTCACTCAGACGAGTCATGTAGCCATAATTGTCGTCACACCATATGAGTGTAATATCATCGGGTACCTGTAAACCGTTCTCCATAATCTGAAGTACTTCTTTATAGGGAACAAAAGCCTGTGGGATTTTCGCTACATCCTTTTTTACATATTTAGATAATAAGGTGCGTTGGTCATTTATAACTTGCTGCAAAGCATCGGTTTTTTCCTGAAGAGTTTTTACTCCTTCCATACCGCTGTCGTGAATACCTCTCATGCCTATCGTATAGAAGTTTTCATAGCGTCCGGCTTCTTTCAAGCGTTCTGTCCAATAGGACTGTACACTTTCACGATTCGTAATATAATTATACTCGCCTCGTTCGCTGACTTTCCATTCACCTACATTATTACGCATCAAAGGTTCACAATGAGAAGTGCCGATAACGATACCGCAGCTATCGGCAGCCTCTTTGGCTCCTAGTACAAAGTAGAAAGGAGTCGTAATTCCGTGCATACCCGGCCAGATGGCGTTGGCACGAAGACGCATCAGCAGCTTGAAAATCTCCTTATAAGTACGGGCACCGATTCGTCCTTTTGTGTCAGACGGTTCGAAGTTTTTCCAACTCCAAGGTTGTAAACTCCAGTCTTCGTCATTCAAAAAGATTCCACGATACTCTACTGAGGGGCTTTGAAAGGTTGTATAATCGGCAGGCAATGTTAATTGATTTTTCTTTATGGGTGTGACGTCTCCCCACCATACCCATGGAGACACACCGGCTAAACGGGACAATTCGAGTATTCCGTAGGCAGTCCCTCTGCCATCACTGCCTACCACCAGCAATTGTTTCTTATTGGAGCTTTCGGTAACTTTGATAAAAAAAGCATCCTTTTTACTCATAAGGCTATCTACAGGAACATCCTGTTTAAGAAGTTCTTTCAGTGCAGATCTATTCTTGTCCAATTGTACAATTTTAATAGCTGTATTTCCTGTATGAGTTTTTTGAGGTAATACTCCTGTCACTTGTTTCATGTCACCGGTAAACATATCCAGTGCAATTGTCACCACAGGAGATACGGATTTGGATACGGAATAGGTGATTGCTTGTTTCCCATTATACCAGACAAACTCACCCTCGTTGTGATTTGCCGCGGTGCAAACAATCCGATTTCCGAAAAGAAAAATAGAACAGAAGCATATCGCTATAAGCGACTTTCTGTTTCCATAAAAATTAGATTTCATAAGCCAACCTTTTTAAATTAGACATTAGAGTTTTAATGTCACAAAGGTAACCGGCTGTTAGTATTAAAGGGGGGGAGGCATTGCCCGATAAGGTTGAAAGATGTTCCTTCTACCTTTTCGGAACATCTTTCAACTCTCTTTCTTTAGAATTCAATTAAGTGTTTTTTGCCGATTTCATCGAGTATTCTGTAGGTTGCATACCGAATTCTTTCTTGAAACAGATCGAAAAATATTTAGGATCGTTGAACCCCACTTTGTATGCCAGATCAGAGATGCGGATATTCTTATTCTCATCCATGATTTTGCAGGCTGCTTTCAAACGAATGCTCCGTACAAAACTGGTTGTATTGAGTCCTGTGAGTGATTTCATCTTTTTGTGAAGTGTGGTACGACTTGTTGCCATCTCATTGACAAATTGAGTTACGTCAAACTCAGGATCATCCAGATGTCGGTTTACACAGTCAATGGCATCCTGGAGGAATTTCTCATCATCTGAAGTAATATTCGAAAAGAATTGTAGTTTGATATGGTGTACTTTGTCTGTTTCTCCTTTTTGCAGATACTTCCGATTACGCAACATAAGTCTTCGGCGTATTTCCCACCATATCAATCCTAAAAAAGATGCAGTTAGTAAAGCGTAAATAAGATATGCCCACCAGGTAGCCCAGAAAGGAGGTTCGATAAGGATTTCCATTGTCCGCATTTCTCCCCAGTCTCCATTCTCATTGGTGGCTCGTAATTCAAATACATACTCTCCCGCAGGTAATTGAGAATAATATGCATTACGGTTGGCGGCATTCACATAGTGCCAGTCTGTGTCAAAACCTTGCAGCCTGTATGCGTACTTGTTCAGTTGGGGCTGGTTGTAAGTGAGCGATGCAAAGCGGATAGTAAAATTGGTATATGCTGACGGGATGATGAGAGTCTTTGTATAATCGGCAGTAAAAGAGGATATCTTGCTTTTTTGCTGTTCCGGTATTTGTTCCAATGATTTGCCGTCTATTAATATATCCGTTATGCGCAAAGAAATATCAGAGTGTTTCTCCTTCATCATTTCGGAGTCAAAAGTAACTATTCCGCGGCTACATCCGAAATAGAAAGTTCCATTGCGATAAAAAGATGCGTTTTGATTAAAGAAGTTATCTGCTAATCCATCTGCAACAGTAAAAGTCCGTACTCTTCCTTTTTCCTCCCCGGTGATAGTCAATCTTGCCAATCCTTGATTAGTGCCTAACCAAAGGTTTCCATGATTATCTTCTTCCATACTGCCTACCATATCTCCCGGTAAATTGTATGCTTGATGGACGGATTCAAAACAATCATCTTGTACATTATACAGACAAAGTCCGCTTCCTTCTGTGCCTACCCATATTCTGCCGCTTTTATCCAATAGAAAACAAAGGGGAGTATTGACCGGTAACAGTTTGTTCTCCATACAGTAGTTTTGGCAATGTAATGTTTCCGGTTGCTCCATATTTCCAGTTACATGAACTATACCATTATTGTTGGTTGCCAGCCACAAGGAGCCGTCATTATCTTCCATTATGCAGGTAATTTCTTTAGAGAGTAAGGCATCAATGCCAGGCATACGGCTGAAACAATATTCACGACCATCCTTATATCGGACTCCAACTCCCTTATAGGTGCCTAGCCACCAATTCCCCTTATGGTCTTCATGTATCCAATATACCAGATCATGAGGAATGAAACCACAATTTGAAGTCTTATATTGGTGGATAATCTTTCCATTCTGACAAGCCATCACTCCGCCATCATGAATGGCGAGCAGCACTTCTTGGGAAGTAGGGCTGTAGGAAATGTGATAGGGACGTTTGGAGGGTATTAAAGATATCTTCTTGTCTCTCGACTGGTAATCCACTCCATATCCGAAACCAATCCAGGAAGCTCCATTCTCTTCTATATATAAGGTAGAGATCAAATCAGTAAAGAACTTCCCGTTACCACGTGGGTAGAGGACATCAAAAGAACGTGCGTGTGTATCTGTATGAAAAACTCCTGTTCCTTTTGTTCCAATCCACATCAATCCGTTTTTATCCCGAAAAACGGTGTTCACTTCGCGTACGGGCAAATAATGTTCTGGGTTCGATTCTTTGTAATTGATGAACGTCCCTTCGTTAGCCATATTCATAATGCCAATTCCATCCCGGCTTCCCAGCCATAACGAATGTGTCTGCAAGTCTTCATGGATAGAATAAATATAATCAGAAGGGATAGAGGAAATATTCAGAGGATCGTATCTGTAATTTTTTTCAATAGACAATGTCTGCTTGTCCGAAGAGAAATTAACCTTATAAAGACCATACCCGCTTGTTCCCACCCATAGAACTCCTCTGGAATCCTGAAATAATGACAAAACGGAATTGTTTTCGCTCAATGGAGGGTAATGGATGAACTTATTCTCTTTTATGTGATAACGGTAGAGCCCGTCTTGCCAGGTACCAATCAGTAAATCACCATTTTCATCTTCAAGTATGGTTTGAACATTCTTTTGTTCGGGTACTTCGCCTTTACAATTCTTGTGTGTCATCAGGACCAATGTATCCTGTCCTGCATCATAATATGCCATTCCACGGATATATCCCAGATAGACTTTGTTCTCTTTGGTTACGTGGATTTCGTTCAAACGATGTTTGTTGATTCCTTCCAGTTGCATTTTTCTCATTTGTCCCGTTTGCTTATCGAGTACACAGAGACCTTCATGAGTTCCTATCCATAGTCTGTGGGAATAGTCTTCTTCTACGCAAAGTACATTATTATTGGTCAGTAGTCCCGGAGTGTAAAGATTTGATTTATATGTTCTGACTTCATAACCATCATACCGGAATAATCCATAGAAGGTGGGAATCCAGATGTAACCGTCCCGATCTTGATAGACCTGATGAACCATACTGTTGGGTAATCCGTCCGGAGTTGAGAATTGTTTGAATTCTAAATTCTTCAGACGATCCTGTGCATGGACGGGAAACATTAATAAAGTTGTTGTAATAAGAAGTAGCCAGAATATTCTATATACCATTATACTGCATTCTATTAGATTCCATTTAACAAATATACAAGATTATCTTTAGATTCTTGCGTAAATAAATAAAAATATAGAATCCGGGAATTACAGTCTATGATTTTAGAGCCTCTATTCTCTTAGTTTAGAGGCTCTGTTTAGTACTAATAGAGCCTCTGTTTACTAGATTTGCAGGCTCTGTTTATTATTAATTTTATACGTCGAATAATTGATTCAACCCCTCGCTCATACTCGGATGTGTGAAGATGAAGTCACGCAGGAACGTAGAAGTCTGTCCCGTCTTCATAGCCATTGCAACCATATTGATCAGTTCCGGAGCATCGGTACAGAACATGGTACATCCCATAATCTTACCGCTATGGCTATTGATAATAGCCTTTAGCATCCCATCAGTCTGTTGCAAGGTACGCGAACGGACAACGGAGGTTGCCGGCAGTCGGGAGACTTTAAAAGAATACCCTTTTCTCAGTGCCTCCTCTTCCGTAATTCCGATATGTGCCAATGGCGGATCGATAAATACAGCATAAGGCAGAGGATCCCTGTCGTTGATGTCACGTTTCTTGTCCCCGAAAAGCTGATCCCGGATAATACGAAAATCATCCAGTGAGACATAGGTAAATTGCGCTCCTCCTTTTACATCTCCCATTGCCCATATATGAGGGGCATTGGTATGTAATTGGTCATTGACTACAATTGCCCCGTGCGCATCGACTTCTACACCAGCTGCTTGCAGGTTCAGTCCTTCAATCATTGGTTTGCGGCCTGTGGCAATAAGGATCGCATCACCGTCTACAAAGTAAGGAGTGCCGTCCGAAGTATCCGAATAAGTCAGAGTTACCCCGTCGTGTGTATCATGGATCGATTGAGTACGGACATTCAGACGAATCTCGACTCCTTTCTTCTCCATCACTTCCCGAACGCTTTTCGCAATATCCGAATCATTGCGGGGCATGAATCTGTTTCCTGCTTCGAGAAGAGTCACTTTACTTCCGAAGCCGGCGTACATCGAAGCAAACTCCAGTCCGATATAGCCTCCGCCTACAATAATCAGGTGCTTTGGCAGAATATCCAATTCCAGAAGAGTGGTACTGGTGTACACATTTCGACTTTGCTGAATACCCTCTATACTGGGAATAATAGGTGTAGAGCCGGTATTGATAAAAATCTCTTTTCCCTGCAGTTCGATTTCTTCTTCGGGAAGAGCAACCTTCACCGTATTGGCTGAAACGAGAGACCCTTTACCTGTGTAAATAGTCACATTAGGGCGTTTGCTTAATTTCTCGTAGTTATTTTCTCTTAAAAAAGAGGTAAGTTTGTTTTTTCTGGCAATCGCCTGCCTATACATGTTACTCTGCTTATCAAAATCATTGTGATAAAGCAGGGTGGAAATCTCTGATTCGTGAATCAAAGTTTTGGTTGGTATACAGGCTACGTTAGGGCAAGCCCCTCCGTACATTTCATCGGACTGTTCGACGACAGCGACCTGCCATCCTCTGTTGGAAAGTTCGGCAGCCAGTGTTTTTCCTGCCTTGCCGAACCCTATAATAATTGCATCATATTGTTTCATAACTTCCTTTCATTAACGATTTATACTCAGCTATTATAACACATGAAGAGTATATTTGTTTTGCGTCATATCCGGGAAGCAAAGGTGTCCGTAGCGGACAGAATCAGCTTTTTTTCAGTGTTTTGAGTACGCGTTGTGACGAGTCTGAAAGAAGCACTACGGCTCCTGCGAGAATAACGATATCTTTGATA
>OGYN01002895.1_pt1 | contig 12184 bp, 9 predicted proteins | sample 1576551 | NCBI WGS metagenome assembly OGYN01 (sample SAMEA3541589, study PRJEB24748) | human gut metagenome | biome: human gut; feature: human-associated habitat; material: faeces | place: China | collected 2012 | reverse complement strand
TATTTTTCAATTCATCAAGTACGTCATCATCTTTTACAGTGTCAAACAGAGACATCTGTGCCATATCGACTTCGTCATACTTCTTTGCTTTACTTTTTTTCTTTGCAGTATGTTCCTTTGCCGCAATCTCACTGACGCGGTTTGTAATGTCCTCATCGCTGAGTTCTTCTACGATTTCCTTCGCACGGGAAATGACAAGATCCGGAACGCCGGCAAGTTTTGCAACCTGGATACCATAACTCTTGTCAGCCCCGCCTTTTACGATCTTTCGTAAGAATACGATGTCATCGCCCTTTTCTTTTACAGCAATACAATAGTTGTTGACATTATCAATCTTTCCTTCGAGTTCTGTCAGTTCATGATAATGTGTAGCAAATAAAGTTTTTGCTCCCAACAGTTTGCTGTCGCTGATGTATTCTACAACAGCCCAGGCAATTGACAGACCGTCAAATGTACTTGTTCCGCGTCCGATTTCATCAAGAATGAGAAGACTTTTTGAGGTTGCATTTCTTAAAATATTGGCAACTTCGGTCATCTCAACCATGAATGTACTCTGTCCGGAAGCAAGGTCATCGGATGCTCCGACTCTGGTGAAAATACGGTCGGAAAGACAGATGTTCGCGCTCTCTGCCGGGACAAACGATCCGATCTGAGCCATCAGTGCGATCAATGCAGTTTGACGCATGTAAGTTGATTTACCTGCCATATTCGGACCTGTGATGATTGAAATTCTATGTTTCTTATCATCCAGATAAGTATCATTGGCAATAAACATATCATTTGGAATCATTCGCTCAACGACCGGATGACGGCCTTCTTTGATATCAAGGATTCCTTTTTCATTAATCTTCGGACGGACGTAGTTGTTGCGCTCTGCAACAAGTGCAAGAGAACTGAACGCATCCAGTGCGGCAACTGCTTTGGCAGTCTGCTGGATTCTCTCCACCTGTCCGGCAATCGTTTCACGGACTTCGCTATAAAGCTCATATTCCAGTGCATACAGTTTATCTTCCGCACCAAGGATCATGTCCTCAAGCTCTTTGAGCTCCGGTGTGATATAACGCTCAGCATTCGCAAGTGTCTGTTTTCTTGTATAATAATCCGGGACAAGATCCTTGTAAGAATTCGTCACTTCCAGATAATAGCCGAATACTTTGTTGTATTTTATTTTCAGGTTTTTAATGCCTGTTTTTTCTCGTTCATCATTCTCAAGTTTTGCAAGCCAGTCTTTTCCGTCCGATTTCGCCCGGCGAAGCTTATCAACTTCTTCGTTATAACCGTCGCGGATAATATTTCCCTCTTTCATGGCAAGCGGCGGATCCTCACGAATGGCTTTCGTGACGAGCTCGCAGAGATCTTCTAATGCATCCAGATCTTCATAAATCTCTTTTAAAAGCGGTGCCTGCAGATCCTGTAAAATATAGCGGATCGGTGGCAGCATCTCCAGAGAACCTTTGAATGCGGTGAGGTCTCGCGGATTTGCAGAACCGTAAGTGATCTTCGTGATCAGACGCTCCAGATCATAGACCGGAGATAAATATTCCCGGATCTCTTCACGGGCAATGGCCTGATTTTTCAGTTCTTCTACTGCATCCAGTCTGCGGTTGATCTCAGATTTATCAATTAAAGGCTGTTCTACATTTTTGCGAAGCGTACGTGCGCCCATTGCAGTACGTGTTTTGTCAAGAACCCAGAGAAGGGAACCACGCTTCTGCTTTTCACGTAAAGTTTCGCACAGCTCCAGATTTCGACGAGTAGAACTGTCGATCATCATATATTTTCCTGTGACATACGGTGTGATATGTGTCAGGTTGGAAAGCGAATTCTTCTGTGTCTCAAATAAATAGATCAGAAGTGCTCCGGCACTGATGATTCCACAGTCATAATCAGCAAGTCCAAGCCCTGCAAAATTCTTTACTCTGAAATGCTCAAGCAGCTTATCTTTGCAGACAGCATCATCAAAATACCAGGAATCGAGAGAATAAATCGTGATCCCAAGCTTGTCTCTCATCGCATCCAGATCCATACCGCTCATATAGAACGCTTCGTTGCAGATGATCTCAGACGGACTGAATTTATAAATCTCATCCATCAGACGGCTGCTGTCCGGAAGTTCTGTGACAAAATAATCTCCGGTAGAAATATCTGCGATTGCAACTCCATAGCGGTCTGCAATATAGACGATACACATGATGTAATTATTCTTCGTTTCATCTAATGCCTGTGTATCCAGATTCGTTCCGGGTGTAACAATTCTTACAACCTCACGCTTTACGATCCCCTTCGCAGTCTTTGGGTCTTCTACCTGTTCACAGATTGCGACTTTGTATCCCTTCGCAACAAGACGGTTCAAGTAACCTTCTACGGCATACCTATAGTCCTACGCTTAGGATTATTCCGCACATCGGGGCGCGCTCATCCAGACCACAGCTTTTCCCGGTCAGTGTGATCTCAAGCTCTCGGGATGCAGTCAAGGCATCGTCAAAGAACATTTCGTAGAAATCGCCGAGGCGGTAGAATAAGATGCAATCCTTGTATTGCTCTTTCGTCTCGCAATAAATTTTCATCATGGGCGTCAGCTTATCTATGTCAATATTTTCCATCAATTTCTCCTTAGTTTTCAAGGGTTTTCTAAAAACTCTTTAGAATGTAAGTTCGCAAATCATTCTAACAAATTTTAACATGAATTTCAAGCTGATGTTGAGAACGTAGAAATGTATCATTTTGTCGGAGTACCTATATCGCAATGTGCGAAGAGAGCGAACTGAAGAATATTCGTTTAATATTCTTGGGTTCGCTCTCTTCTTTCAATTTGAAAAAATTATTATTTCATTTTTCATAAACAACTTCTAACTGTCCGGCATCCATTTCGCACACCGTATCACACAACCATTCCATTTCCATCACATTGTGTGCAGCTAACAGGATAGTTGTTCCTTTTTCTTTCAATTCAACAAAGAGTTCGCAGACATCCTGTGCACCTCTTTTATCCAATCCATTGAATGGTTCGTCTAAAATTAATAATTTTGGCCGCTCCATGATCGCCTGTGCAATTCCAAGGCGTTCCCTCATCCCGAGTGAATATTGACCTACTTTCTTCTTAGAAAACGGATCAAGACCAACTCTTGCGATTGCATCCCGGATCTCAGTATCTCCTATTTTTCGATTAAGTTGTGCAAGGCGTTTTAAGTTTTCATATCCACTGATATATGGAAGAAATCCTGGACTCTCAATAATCATTCCGGTATTTTCCGGAAAATCAATATCTTTTCCAATTCTTTTTCCATAGACATATACGCTCCCTCTGTCAGGTTGAAGAAAACCGCAGATGCATTTGAACATTACAGTTTTACCGGAGCCATTAAATCCCATGATTCCGTGGATTTTTCCTGCCTCAAAGGTATGACTGATTCCTTTTAATACTTTTTCTTTGCCAAAAGATTTTGTTAGATTTTTAACTTTCACAGCAGCTTTCATAATTTTCCCCTTTCTTATTCCGTCAGGATTCATCAACCTGAGAAAATGTAAAATTATATCGTTTGATACATTTTCTCGAGATGAAAAGCAAAATACATATCACTGCAAGGAATAACAGGATGCTTATTTTTATTTGTGGCAAATAATCATATCCGAAATTATGCATTGGAAATGTTGCGTGATTTAAGGGTGATAACCATCCGCAAAGAATATTTGCCCGATAGGAAAGCCCTCCACCCAGATGAAAAACTTTTTGAAAAATATCCGGAGTCAGAAGAATTCCATAAAGATTTATCAAGAGTGCGCCAACAACGCCTCCGGCTCTTCCCTTCTGTAGATTTAATACAAGCATGACGGAAGTAATAAATAACGAATAGAAAAGCATAAGAAATACAACACAGATTGCACATTTATATGGTGTTGTCATTTCCATTGTCTTTATTGATACAGGAACCGTAAGATGATTATTACTTCCATATCCAATGCTTGCAGCAGTCTGGCTCCATACATTTCCAACGTAAGCCCAAGGACTTGCAATTAGAAGTTCTGTCAGGCAGAGGAAGACTGTATAAAGGCAAGTAGACAGGATCACATATAGGATCTGACTTGCCATCCATACGCTTCGCTTTGTCCGGATCAGCCAATAGGGCGTCATCTGATTTACAAAAGGCATATCTGCAAATAATAACAGCAGTAAAAGGGATGAAAGCATCACAGACTGCGCATCACCGAAGGTCCAGATCAGTGGCTCGAACATTTGCACCGGTGTCTGGAATGTCTGTGCCTGCTCTAAAATCTGATTTGTCAACATCAGACAAAGTACAAATCCTAATGCAAAAGTCATCCAGATTCTCGGATTTTTGTCCCAGTCAGAGAAATTTCTTTTTGTTAGAAGAAAGATTTGATGAATGTCCGTTTTAAATTGCGTTTTTTTCATGCCACCACTCTCCTTACCACGCATTTACGCAAAGCCAGTGCCAGAAGACTGCTGATCAGAAGCAGAGCCAAAAGACAGAATCCGTTTCCATAATATGCCGGGCTTGCCCACTGCTTTGGACTTAGGAAAAAATAATTGCGGTAATATCGTTCTTGAAACACTGTTAGTACATAATATAAAATAAATGGAACAGCTCAGATACTTATTTTTAGTCAAAACTGCTGTCAGTGAACCGCATAAAGACCACAATGCTCCATTTAGAAAAAGTCGGATAAATCCAATTCCTGTGATACTTATTACCTCTGATATATTTTGCAAAGTATTCAGAGTCGGGATATTTCTACAGATAACTATAAAAACAACCAATGCAATTCCTGCCGCTGAAACGGAAATGGCACCACCTGTGAATGCGACTCCAAAACTTTTCATCCAAATATAATTTCTTTTTCCTATTCTGTTAATAAGAAACCATGCATAGCGGCTGTGTAATTCTTCCTGTATATCTGCGGCTGTTGCCAGAGGAACCAACAGTGGAAAGAAAAGCAAGGCTTTTTCTGAAGTGATTGCATAGGTGAAGATGCATAACCAGGCTTTCCCTTCTGTTGATCCACCGAAAGCGATCAGATGATTTCGATAAGGAAGTGCAACAATCAAAAGAACCGCACACAACGCCAGTACAGAGATATAAAATCTTCGGTTTCCAAAGTCATATTTCAATTCTGTTCTGAAAAGATGTCTTCGTTTCATATTCTATCATCTCCAATAAGAACCTATTCTTCCACCGTCTGTTGCATTTAATACAATGTAGTCGGTCTGATATCCTTCTATTTTTCTTCCGGCTGTTCCAAGTTCGGCAGTTGCATCTTGACTCTCGCTTATAGTGAAAAACCATGCCGGAACCAGCCAGGCATTTTGTGGATTCTTATATGCCGGTATATAAGTATATCCCAGTTCGACAGTTGCAACATCATAACCAAATATCGTCTTGCTCTCTGCAGGCTGACTGGAAGGGTAAAGATATTTCACCTGATCGATCAGGCGGTTTTCTATTTCATCAAATGCAAGGAGTTTTACATTTTCTGTAACTACCTTTTCTTCCTGACTCATACCCTTCCATTTGAAGGAACGGATTCCATCTTCTGTCACTACAATATAAATCTGCTCTACCGGCATGGAAGGTGCATATGCAAATCCACTATCATCTGAATATCCTCCGGTTTTATCCTGATTTATTTTTAATCCGGAAACAGAAGGAACGTAAGTAAGACGATAACCTGTTTTTCCAAGATTTGGATCAGCATTCCATAATGCTTCCTGTTGTTCTAATATAGTGGCTTCCGGATAATCAGACTGTGCATACCAGAGGATTTTGTCTGATGACAACAACTGCATATTTTCGAGGTTCAGATCTTTCAGAATTTTTTCAGCTTCATCTTCTGCTGTCTCTTCTAAGAGAGTGGTTTCTTTCATCTGGTCTTTCAGTGTTTGTAGTTTCTCCATAAAAGATTCTTTTACGCTTCCTGCAGGAACTCCATATTCGTCTGTGCGATTCTCTATTGCCAGATAGTTTTCAATAGTTGCCAGTTCGATCCCATTTCCTTCTGACCAGGAGAAGATACTATAATTTCCTGCTTCCGGATCGTAAGTTTCTGCATTGATCGTACCCTTTGCATCTGCACCAACCGTTGCCTGAAAATGAATCTCCATTCCATCCTGCTTTGTGGTATCCGGAAGAATATCATATCCGTAAGCTTCCAGTGATTTTCTTTTTGCTTCATACGCCGGATCTGTCTTTTTTGATGTGTATTCAATCTGTCCAATTTCCTGCAATGGTGTCTGCTCTGGCGCAAGAGGAAGAACTTCTTCCACTAACTTTTCAAGCCCTGTTAAATCATACTCCACACTGTTGTCAGCATAGAATCCTTCCCTGTTCTTAATCCTATCTAAGAGGTTCTGATAGTATTCTCTGGTAAGTTCCTGCGTCTGATACAAAATCTCTCCGCCTGCAAAATAGGAAATAAGTCCGTTTAATTGTTCAAGCTCCAGTTTTTTCTGACTGACTTCAATCACCGGAAGATTTCCTGTCGTAACAGATTCTAATTTCTGATCTGCGTGAAAAACTCCGCGGTCATTACTCCATGTTACTGTTGTGTCCCAGTGTTCCGGCAGATCCAGTGTCTGTGTCTCTCCATCTTTCAATGGTTCTGCAATTACATCCTCGCTTAATCCTCCGGCCTTACTGACAACTGCACTCTGATCTGGTGTTTTCTGACATCCCGTAAGTAACAGACCACAAGTAAGACTGACTGTCAGAATCGATGGTAAAATGATTTTAGTTCTCATTTTCTTAATTGTCATGGCATCATTCCTCCATTTCCATTCCTGTCTGTGTGATACGAATTTCGTATCCTGAAAATTTGGAACAGGTTTTTTTCTTACATTCAGTTTAATCTTGTGGTGAAAGTACTGCAAGCGGATGGCCTTCAAGTACTGGATTACTGGACATGAGTATTTATAAATCAAAAAATGTTATTGAAACAACAAACATTTCATCTTCCATTTCATATGCCAGATCTCCATCATATCGTGTAACAATCCGTTCCACACTTTTCAAGCCATATCCATGAAGAGATTTATCCTGCTTCGAAGTCAGAAAAGTATGTCCTGATTTGGCAGGAAGCTTATCGGTTCCATTCTTAATTTCAAGAAACAACATTTGCATATGCTGCTCAATCTTTATACTGATTTTCTTACGTTCTTTATCAGTCACTTTCTCACAGGCTTCCAGGGCATTGTCTAGCAGATTCCCAAATAGTGAACAGATCTCTCTTTCTTCCATCGTCAGACTGGATAGTGGTGTTACATCCAATTGGAAATCAATCCCTTTTTGTACTGCCAGGATTCGCTTTTGCCCAAGAATCAGATCCACTACATGATTTCCTGTATAAATCTGTGGATTGATTTTTACGAAATTTCTTCTGATTTCATCTACATAATTTTCCAGCTTTTCATATTCCTGATTTTTTACATATTCACTGATCACAAGATAATGATTCTTTGTATCATGAACAAGTTCTTTGTTCTGCTCGATGGAAGCTCTTATTTCCTCATATTTCTGTTTCTCCATCTCTTCTTTCATCAGAAGAAATGTATTTTGTCCCGTTATGTTTCTGTTTTTCCATATAAGAAATGTCATGACGCTGACAAGCACGATCATAGTAAGAAAACTGATGAGACTTCCTTTTAAGACATCCTGAATCACCGGAATTCCGGCTGCAGAGTACAGAAGCCCGTATTTTAAAAGTTTTTGATACTCCAGAACGAGTGCTGACAACAGTACGCCACATAAAACAAATACCCATTGAAAGGCTTCTATGTCTTTTTTCTTCTTCCAGCTTCTTATTTTGAAAATGATAAAAAAGAAAATAATTAATAACAGGCTTCGTATCACACAAGATACTTCATTTTCATGGTAACGGAAAAATAGAATCTGAGGGTTTTCTGCCTGATTCCCGTAAATAAATGCGAGAAGGTAGTAAATGATATATAAAAATAATGTCATTGCTGCTTCATACATAGATGCGATCCCTGTAAGAAGAATCAATTTCTTTCGATAGGCAAGGAAACTTCCTAAAACCAAAATAAAAATCGTCAACAGGTATCCATAAGCACTAAACACAGATCTTTTGACCCATACAGAAATAATTGTTGAAGTGACGATTAAAACAAAATAGAGAATCCATTTATCTTTCGTTTTCAGAGTCTTTCTGTCTATAACTGTTCCGAATAACAGATAATAGAAAAGGAAGGTTTCAAGAAAATTCAGTCCAATCCATATTCCAAGTGTATCCATCGTTACGAATTCCTCCAGTAGAGATTGATTTCTCGCTTTACTTCTGCAAGTCTTGCCTTACTTACCGGTACTTCATATCCTTTTTCGAGATAGATAGTGTCACCGCTTACTCTGCAAATCTGCTTTATATTAACAGCGTATCCACGTTCCACCAGAAGAAATTGTCTACTATTTAACATTTTCAGTGCATTTTCCAAAGAAGTTCGCTCTCTCACAACGCCTTGGGTAGTAACATAATTTACATACTTAGTACCTTTGGATTTATACAGATAAAGAATATCCTTATAAAGCAATTTCACCTGTTCTGTACCGTCTTTTATAATACAGAATTCTTTCTTTTGTTTTTGCAGCTTTTCAATAAGCTGTTCAGCAACTCCGGGAAGACGAAATTCTAGATCCTGTTTCAAAATATACTGATATGCTTCGATCCGATAACTTTCTGCCGCATATTCTTCATAAGATGTGATGAAGACAATGTACATGTCAGGGCAAATCCTTCGGACCAATTTCCCCAGTTCCACTCCATCCAGCTGTTGCATCTGAATGTCTGTAAATAAAATATCCGCTGTTTCGCCCTTCTGAATTTCCTCAAAGAAACTTTCGCCCGATGCATATAGTTTAATCTCTACTTCGTGTTGTTCCTGTATATTTTCCTTTAGAGTTCGGAGAATTTGTTCTCTTGTCTGTTCTTCATCGTCAACGATTGCAATTTTTATCATAAGTTGAATTCACCTCGCCTCACATAATCAGTATCAGTATAACATACTTCGAACACGCATTCATATTATGGCCATAAAATATATTGGTTTGGGACATAAAAAAACGAAAGGCTCCTGCAGGAGCCTTTCAGACTACGGACTTCACAAGTTTCCGTTTTCATCTAGAAGATATATAGCAAAGACATTTCCAAGTTGCAGAGGATAACTTTCCTTGATGATGCCATCAAATACAATACGAATATGGTCACCGGCATTCAAATCAGGGAGCTCACCACTTTCTACTATATTCGTTGTTACAGAGAATTCTTCATCAACAGGAATACCACTATCAAAGGATTCTGAACATTTTACCTTAATTGATTTTTTCTTTACTTCAAGAACAGTTGCATCAAAATATACTTGTTCTTTTTCCTGACTTGAATTCAAATCTGCTACAGCTCCATCATAGACCATTAATTTTATCGTTTCATTTTCAGGAACATCAGCGTATACACCTACAGTACATGCCTTGTTTTGGGATATCTGATACAAGGAACTAACACCGCCCGCTGGAATTTCTGCTGTTCTTTCTTCTTCATCCGGTATTTGTAGATGAACAATAATATTGAAATTATTGCTGTTTTGAAAGGTGAGTATTCCAGTTTGGGAGGATACTTTTTTATCAGAATATGTAACTACATAGTTATTTGTCTCAGAGGTTTCTGCGCAAGTAACAGAACAATCCCATTTGTCTTGCTGAGAGGTATCTTGTTTACTATTGAAAGTGATAAACTCATCCCACAATTCCTCAAAATTAACAAACTCATAATACTTTTCATCAACACCGAAATAATGTCCCGGACAGAGTGTAACTACGTCTTTTCCTTGGAAATAAAGCTTATAGTAAGTAACTGCTCCACTTGATAATGCTTGATTTTTATCAACTTCATCACCAAGCTCAACTTGATTCAGCAAATGGACGAACTCCTTCTTTTCCTGATCTGACAGTGTATAGGAAAAATTTCCATCTTTCCCACCTGTTGTGCCAGAAAGTTCGATTTTATCAATTTCAGACACATCTATAGTTCCAAATTCAATAGCAGAATGGGTGGTATTCTTTTGACAGCCGGACAATAGAGTTAACGTAATCAGTATGAATGATAGGATCATTTTTGAAACTGTTTTTTTACATTTTGTTTTAAACATTTTTCTGCCCTCCTGCTAGTGTACTGCCTCATTGTTCGCTATTTTATCAAGTTTGGCAAAGTATTTTTACCATTTTTCTTTGAATCAATTATAACATGAACAAGTTTGCTTTTCACTTGTTATATGATAAATAAACGAAAAAATACATGTGTATGATTTTTAGTTTCATACTCATGCATTTTTTCTTACTTAATTATTGATTCATTTCATCCAACAGTTGTTCAATCTTTGATACAAACAGATCAAATGCGACATCATTCTTTCCACTGTTGATCACGATGTCTGCCTTGGAACGTGTTGGTTCTACATACAGATAATGCATTGGTTTTACAGTTGTCAGGTATTGTTTAATGATACCGTTAAGATCTCTTCCGCGCTCTTCCACATCTCGGGATATTCTGCGGAGAATTCGTTCATCTGCGTCAGCCTCTACGTAGATTTTGATATCCAGAAGATCACGAATCCGTTCATCGGCTAAAAGAAGAATTCCTTCTACGAGAATTACAGGTTTTGGTTCGATTCGAATCACTTCATCAGAACGATTATGAAGACTATAGTCATATACCGGACAATCAATTGCTCTTCCGGCTTTTAATTCTTTTAAATGTTCTACCAGAAGATCTGTTTCCAGAGAATCCGGATGATCATAATTCATAAGAACTCTTTCTTCGAATGGAACTCCTTCTTGTTTACATTTCTTCCGGCAGGAATATACGGTGAGATCGAATATCCTTTGATATCGATAAAAACTGCCCCAATTACAACAATCCCCATATTTAGTTACTCTCTATCCTTCCCATATAGTAAAATCCTTTACATTCGTCAAGGTGAACGTCAACCAGCTGACCGATCAGGCTTTCATCCCCCGGGAAATGAACGAGCAGATTATTGCTCATGCGACCTGTCATCAGATGCTTATCATGTTCGTTGACACACTCTACGAGAACTGTCTGCACGGTTCCTTCATGAATTGCACACTGTTCTGCAGAAATTGTCTGAACTTCATGTAAAAGACGATTGAAACGATCCTTTACAACGTCTTCCGGAACCTGATCTTCCATTACTGCAGCAGGTGTTCCGGTACGTTTTGAATAAATAAAAGTAAACGCGCTGTCGTAACGGACTTTTCTTACAACATCAAGGGTCTCCTGGAAGTCCTCTTCTGTCTCACCCGGGAAACCGACAATAATATCTGTAGTAAGTGATATATCCGGAACTGCTTTGCGGATCTTTTCAGCAAGTGCAAGATACTGTTCTTTGTTATAATGACGGTTCATAAGTTTCAGGATCCGACTGCTTCCGGACTGAACCGGAAGATGCAGATGTTTACAGATTTTTTTTGATTTACTCATCACTTCAATCAATTCATCTGACAGATCCTTCGGATGTGAAGTCATGAAACGGATTCTTTCAAGTCCTTCAATTTTTTCAATCTCCTGAAGAAGCTGTGCAAATGTCATCGGTTCTTCAAGGTTCTTTCCATAAGAATTGACATTCTGTCCAAGCAGCATGACTTCTACAACACCATCTGCAACAAGACGTTCGATCTCACGGATGATTGCCTTCGGTTCACGGCTTCTTTCACGTCCACGTACATAAGGTACAATACAGTAACTACAGAAGTTGTTACATCCGAACATGATATTTACACCAGACTTGAAAGGATATTTTCTTTCAACCGGAAGATCTTCTACAATCTTGTCTGTATCTTTCCAGATATCAATGACTGTTCTGTCAGACTGTATTGCAGATGTTAAAAGTTCTGCAAATTTGTAAATGTTGTGTGTGCCGAAAATAAGGTCAACAAAGCGGTAGCTCTTTTTTAATTTCTCAACAACTTCCGGTTCCTGCATCATGCATCCGCAAAGTGCGATCATCTTATGTGGATTCTTTTTCTTAATGGAACCAAGTTGTCCAAGACGTCCATAAACACGAAGGTTTGCGTTTTCACGAACAGTACAGGTATTGTAGATTACAAAATCCGCTTTCTCTTCATCCGTTTCTTCTGCATAC
>OGYN01002883.1_pt1 | contig 12221 bp, 7 predicted proteins | sample 1576551 | NCBI WGS metagenome assembly OGYN01 (sample SAMEA3541589, study PRJEB24748) | human gut metagenome | biome: human gut; feature: human-associated habitat; material: faeces | place: China | collected 2012 | reverse complement strand
TTTCAAAAAAGTAAATAGAAATGAATGAAAAGATTGGGACAAGAAAGTATAAATTTTTGTACATATTTGTCCTAATTTTTATAATAAAAATATCCCTCGGAGAGCTAAAAAGGTTTTAGGGCATTTTACCCTAAACAGCAAAAAAGGTGTCAAGACACCAGGCTGGCGAATATTAGGTACTAAAAAATACTACCTAAAATTCGAGCAAAATAAATTTTGCTAATTATTAATGCTTCGTAAACTAGCATTAATAAATTTTATATTAAGGAAGTGATGAAAAAATGTGGAGAGATTCAGAGCAAGTTTTAGATAGTATTTTCTTATCTTATAATAAAATTTTAAAGAGATTACATTCATTAGGAATAACAACTAAACATGGAAAAGAAATTACGCATTTGGATTTAAGAAAAGCTGTAGATGTTATGCTAAAAAAACATCCAACATGTAGATGGAGAAGTGAGAAAATTAGAAGTAGAAAATATTTTATTTTAATAGAGGGCTATGAATGGTTAAAGCGAGTATATTTTCAAAAAGAAAAATCATTAATTGATGCTGATGTAGATTTTTTTAAAACAAGAATTAAATTATATGAAGAATTTTTAAAATTAGAGCACAATGAAAATTGGTGGAATGACGATATGAATATAAAACAATTATGTAAGTATTTTAATAGAAAAGATATTACTGTTAGAAAAGCAATTAAGAAAATGTGTAATAGTGGGTTAGAAAAATATAAATTTGTAATAAATAATAAAGTTATAATTTCAAAAGAAGGAGCGGAATGGATTTGCAAAAATGTTTTTAAACAGAAGTATTTAGAACTACTAGAAAAATATAAAATGGAATTGACAGAGAAGTATATAAAAGCAGGTTATATATATGATCATTTCTTTTGGAGAAATTAGAAATAATATATAAATATTGGCAAATATGTTGAGAAAATTATTTTTTTATGATATAAAATATAATAGATGAATTGTAAACGAAAGTGAGAATGCATATGAGTAATATAAAGTTAAACAATTTTGATATTTTCTAGCCAATATTATAAAATTTAAGTTGTATATACATAGAAATAATCGGATTAAGGAGAAGAAAATGTCTAGAACTGATTTGTTAAAAAAGTTATTTATTAGTTATAAAACAAATGATAATAAAATGTTTTATAAAATTGCTAATGAGATTATAGATGAAGAAAGAAAGAAAAATCATCAACTTATAGCTGAGGATTTAAATAGAATAATAAATAGTAATACGATAGAACAAAAATATATATTATCAAATACAATTAACAGAATGCCAATGGATAATGAAAGAGATATTCCATTAGTAGAAGTAATTTATCCAGATAAAAGTTTTGAAGATATTGTAGTTACAAAAGAAAAAAAAGAACAATTAAAAGAAATTATAAGAGAATTTTATAATTGGGATGTATTAGTTAGTAATGGAGCCGAACCTCAAAGAAATATTTTATTTTACGGACCACCTGGATGTGGAAAAACCATATCAGCTAATGCAATAGCAAGTGAACTAGGTATACCAATGTTATATGTCAGGTTTGATGCTTTAATATCTTCATATTTAGGAGAAACAGCAAGTAATATAAGAAAAGTTTTTGATTATGCAAAAAGTGACAGTTATGTACTGTTTTTTGATGAATTTGATGCAATTGCTAGAAGTAGAGATGATGCAACAGAACATGGAGAAATAAAGCGTGTTGTAAATGCTTTTTTACAACAATTAGATAATTTTAAATCAAAGTCTATTGTAATTGCAGCAACGAATTTTGAAAAGTCATTAGACTATGCTATTTGGAGAAGATTTGATGAAACAATAATGTTTGACATGCCAACTGCAAAAGAAAAAAATGATTTAATAAAATTGAAGCTTGGAAGATTTAAAGGACCAATACATGTTTTTCAAGATTATACTAGTGATTTAAAGTCGTTTTCTCATTCGGATATTGAAAAAATGACGCAAATAATAAAGAAACAGTGTATTTTAGATGGTAGAAAAATATATAATAAGAAAGACATAGATTATGCTGTAAAAAAACAAAAAAAATTGGTTGAGATGAGAAAAACACAATACTAAAATAGGAGGGGGAAATGGAGGAATATAATCATATAGAAATACAAAAAGAAGATAATATATATTCATACAAAGGAAGACCGTTTCCACTTGCACCTAAGCCACCTATTAGAGACAATGCAAAGCATGGAGAAAAATTAAAAGGGCAGATTTTTGATACTTCTACTAAAATAATAAAAACCAGAAAAGATAAGGGAATTAATTCAGAAAATTTAATTGTATTAGAAGTTGAAAGTGAAGCAATCTCTGAGGAGATTTTACAAGTGATGCAGGATAAATTCAATATGTACATAGTAGAAGAAACAGTATTAGATGAAAACAAGAATAATTCTAAGCTAATTGTTCAATTTGATACAAAGGAAGATATTGATAGATTTAATAATGAAAGACAGTGCTGGCAAGAAGACAACAAGGATGATCAAATATTAACTTGGGCTAAAAGAAGAGATTTATTTAATAGTATAGAAAATATTAGGAGTATATCTAGTGAAGATAGAATGGGGATTAGACTAAAAGAAGCATATGAAAGAAAAGATAAAATACTAGATAATTATTTTATAGTAAATATTGATGCATGGTACAATAATGATAAGTCTACAATTACTGAAATTGAAAAACAGATAAAGACAATAATAGGTACTGGCAAAAGTAAGATACTTGGGGATATGTTAGAAATACCTGGACTTATACTTGGAAGAGCCTTAGTTAACGAATTTTCACTTAATGCTCTATTAAATGCTGACATTATAGCATCAGTAGATTTACCATATGAACCGATATCACAAGAGCCATATAGAATATATTCTAATGATTATCAACCTATTATAGAGGGAGAATTAGATAAGGACTCTCCACTTGCAACAGTTATGGACTCAGGGGTTTTCTCAGGAAACCCATTATTATCTAATTGCATATTAGGAGAGGAAGAGTTTGATACTTCTGAAAATACTACAAGTGATATAAATGGACATGGAACTGCAGTGGCAGGGATAGTTGCATATGGTGACTTTGATAAGGTAATAAAAGAAAATAAGTGCAAACCAACAGTTAGAATATGTAATGCAAAGGTAATGCATAATGATTCGAGCAATAATCCTGTATTTCCCGAAAATGAAAGACCGGAAATTATCGTAAAAAAAGCAGTAGAATTTTTCTATAAAAATTATGGATGCAGAATTTTTAATTTGTCCGCAGGGATACAAGATAACATATATAATGGTGGAAGACAATTTGCTTGGGCAGGATTATTGGATGATCTATCAAGAAAATTGGATGTTTTAATAATTATTAGTGCTGGAAATGTTTCTAATCCTTACATAGATAAATTTAAATCAAGACAAGAACTTATGAGTAATGTTAGAGATCAGTTATTTTCTGAGGAACATAGATTAATAGATCCAGCAACTTCTGCTTTAAATATTACTGTAGGATCGATTACGAGGTATGATGAAACGACAATGCCAAGAGATTTTTCTTCAAATACTATATCCATAGGTAAGAGAAATTATCCATCAGCGTTTACTAGAATTGGAAAAGGAATAAATAAATCAATAAAACCAGAATTTATGGATTATGGTGGAAACTATGCATTAAAACAAGCACCAAGAGGAATAAACAGATGGGATAGGAATAATATAAATTTATTAGAACCCACATTAAACAATAGCAATGATAAGATTTTTAAAGGATATTGCGGAACAAGTTTTTCGGCTCCACATGTTACGAATATCGCAGCAAGAATTGAAAATTGTTTGGAAAAACAATTGGGAGAAAGACCATCTGTTAATTTAATAAAAGCAATGTTAGGAAATTCAGCAGAAATTTCAAATGATATGAAAGAATGGGTAGAACAGTCTAGAGATATTAATTATACCGGAACAGTTAATATGAAACAGGATAGATGTTTAAGACTTTTAGGATATGGAAAATTGACTGAAAATCTAATGCATTCTACAGAAAAGAATGTTACCTTATTTGCAGAAGATGCATTAGATTTAAGATCATTTCATTTATATAAAATTCCAGTACCTAAAGAGTTTTTAACTATAAGATCAAATAAATCAATAAAAATTAGTTTGGCTTATAATCCAATGACTAAATTAAGTAGAAAAGATTATTTAGCTAATAATTTATGGTTTGAAGTATTTAGAAAGATTGACGAAGCAACTTTAATAAAATATAGAACAAAAAAACAATTAGGTGAAGATACAGAAGACGATTTTAAATCGTTACCAAATTGCTACAAAGCTGATTTTACTCCAGGATATGAAACATTGCTTAGATCCACATTACAACAAAGAATATGGACAAAAGGAAGTGGGGGAGGAAGAGACCTTTTAATGGATAATAATAATGAACCCTACATTTATATATTGGTTACAGGAAAAGAAAGATTTAGGTATTTAGAACAAGATAAGCCACAAGATTATGCATTGTGCATTACTTTTTCTTATGATGCTAAAGAGAATATAGGATTATATAATAAAATAAATAGTAGGGCTAATATAGTACTAACAAGAGATAGAGATAATATAAAAACAGATAATAGGGTTAGGATTAAATAGAAGTAGAAATACTTCTATTTTTGTTGTTAAAAAATGTATTTTATGATAGAATAAAATCGAATAATTATATATTGGGGGAAATATAATGGAACATAGTGAAAATACAAGGGTAAAGATACCTGCACTTGTTCATTTTACAAGATTAGGATATAAATATTTATCATTAAAAAATGAAAAAGAGAATATTGATGGGGATATAAATATTTTTAAAAATATATTTTGTGAAAGTATAAATAGAATAAATGGAACAAGTTATAGTTTAAAAGATGTTGAAAAAATTATAAATGAACTAAAAATTTTGCTAGATAATGATGATTTGGGAAAAGCGTTTTATAAAGTATTAGTAAATGGAATAGGTGGAATAAAATTAATTGATTTTGATGATGAAACTAATAATTCATATAATGTAGTTACAGAACTTACATATAAAAATGGAGAGGATGAATTTAGACCTGATATTATTCCACTAATAAATGGAATTCCATTATCTTTTGTTGAGGTTAAAAAACCAAATAATAGAGAAGGTATACTAGCAGAAAGAAACAGAATAAATGCTAGATTTAGTAATCCTAAGTTTAAGAAATTTGCAAACTTAACACAGTTGTTAGTATTTTCTAATAATGATGAATATGATGAAGAGTCTATTGTTCCTATACAAGGTGCTTTTTATGGTACAAGCAGTTATAGTAATGTGTTTTTTAATTGTTTTAGAGAAGAAGATGCATCAATTATAAATAATGTAAAACCTTTAAATGATGCTGAAGAAGAGAAAATATTAATTGATACAAACTATGTTACATTAAAGGGAACACCAGAATATAATACCAATTTAGATATAAATACTCCTACAAATAGAATAATAACATCATTATTTACGAAAGAAAGATTTTTAAAATTATTAAAATATGGAATTGCATATGTAGAAAAACTAGATAAAAATGGAATTTTACAAATACAAAAACACATAATGAGATACCCTCAACTATTTGCTACCCTTGCTATTGAAACCAAATTAAAACAAGGAATAAACAAAGGTATTATTTGGCATACACAAGGAAGCGGAAAAACTGCTTTAACATATTTTAATGTGAAATATTTAACTGATTATTTTGCTAAACAAAGAAAAATTGCAAAATTCTATTTTATAGTAGATAGACTGGATTTGCTAGATCAAGCATCAAAAGAATTCACAGCTAGAGGATTAAAAGTGGAAAAAGTAAATTCAAAAGAGGAATTTATTAAAAATATTCAAACAATAGGTGAAGTTGGAACAACAGGGGAATTAACAATAACAGTAATAAATATACAAAAATTCTCAGAAGAGTCTATTGTTAAACCAGCAGATTATAATGTTGATGTGCAAAGAATTTACTTTATGGACGAAGCCCATCGAAGTTATAATCCAAAGGGATCATTCTTAGCAAATTTAATGGCATCAGATAGAAATGCAATTATGATAGCTTTGACAGGTACACCTTTAATAGGTAATGGGTATAGTTCAAAAGATGTATTTGGAGATTATATACATAAATATTACTATAATCGTTCAATTGCTGATGGATATACTTTAAAATTAATTAGAGAAGGAATTGAAACATCATATAGGTCATATTTAGATGAAGCTCTAAAAGAAGTAGAAGCAATTAAGGGAATGGCAAAAAAGGAAGATATATATTCTCATCCTAAGTATGTATCAGCATTAGTAGAATATATTGCAAATGATTTTAATAAAACTAAAATTAGATTAAATGACAATTCAATTGGAGCAATGGTAGTTTGTGATTCAGCTAAACAAGCAAGGGCTGTTTTCGAAACACTTAACAATTATGAAGGAATAACATCAGCTCTAATTCTTCATGATGAAGATGATAAAGAAATAAGAAGAACAGAACAAGATGATTTTAAAAAAGGAAAGATAGATATATTAGTGGTTTATAATATGCTTTTAACTGGATTTGATGCACCTAGATTAAAAAAGATATATTTAGGAAGAGTTATAAAAGCACATAATTTATTACAAACATTAACAAGAGTAAATAGACCATATAAAGATTATAGATATGGATATGTTGTAGACTTTGCAGATATTAGAGCAGAATTTGATAAAACAAATAAAGCATATTTTGAAGAATTACAAAGTGAATTAGGAGATGAATTTGCTAATTATGCAAATATTTTTAAAAACAAAGATGAAATAGAAAAAGATATAACTGAATTAAAAGATAAATTATTTATTTTTGATATTGAAAATTTAGAAAATTTTACAAAACAAATAAATGAACTACCAAAGCAAGAATTATATGACATTAGAAAATCTTTAGAAAACTACAAAATATTATATAACTTAATTAAGATGTATGGATATGAAGATTTAACAGATAAAATAGATATTAGTAAGGTATCAAAATTATTAAATGAAGTTACTAATAGAATTAACATTTTAAATTTGACAGAAAACATTAATAACAGTGAAAATATAACTGGTTTGTTAAACATGGCGTTAGACAAAATAGACTTTAATTTTAGAAAGATTTCGGAATCAGAATTGGTTATTGCAGACAAATTTAGAGAAAATCTTGAAAGGACAAGAGTTGAGCTAGAAAGAAATTTTGATAAAAAAGATCCTGAATTTATATCATTATATGAAGAATTAAAGAGGATATTTAGTAAGAAAAATATTGAAGAGCTAACTTCTGAAGAATTGCAAAATAATATTTTAGAATTAGAAAAATTAAGAGAAAGAATTAAACAAAGAAATAGTAAAGATGAGATGTTAATCTTAAAATATGAAAATGATATAAAATTTATGAGAATTCATAAAAGGATTAAAGAAGCCAATATAGATAACATAAGTGACATTGTTTTAAACCAGATGCTACTTGAAATAAAGCATAAAGTAGATGAAATATTAGTTAAAAATTATAAATTGATGGATAATGAAGCCTTTTTCTATGGAAGTATTACACCAATTATTGCAAAAACATCATTAGCATATAATGTTAAATTAACTATAGACCAAATACAATTTGTAACAAATAATGTACTAGAAGAATATATAGAGGAAAGGAAATTAGCAGTATAATGAACAATGAAGAAAGAGAAATAATAAACAAAACAAAGGAACTAATTGATGAATTAAAATCAATTTCCGAAAATAATGGTATTGGGAACAGCCCTAGTGAATATAAGATAATTACAGAAGTTTTCCTATATAAATTTTTAAATGATAAATTTTTATATGAAATAAAAAAAGTAGATGAAAATTTAGCAAAGTTAGATAAGCCAAAAGATGTTGAAAAAGCCTTAGAAAAAATGAAAGATGACTATGAATTTCTACTTTTAAGATTGGGACCAGATACTGCAAAATTAAAAATTGAACATCTAATTTCTTATTTGTTTTCACATAAAAATGATGAAGATTTCTATAAATTATTTGATGATACTTTAATAGATATAGCAAACTTTAATATAGATATATTTTCAGTTAGAACAGGTGGAAAAGAAAAAATAAGGTTATTTAGTGGTATATCACAACATATTACAGAAACAAATAAGAAGAATAATTTTGCTAGAGCAATAATAGACAAACTAGTAGAATTCAGTTTTGAAAATTTATTTAAACAAAAATATGATGCATTTGCTATTGTGTTTGAATATTTAATAAAAGATTATAACAAAGATTTTGGTAAATATGCAGAATATTATACACCAAATTCAATTGCTAGGATTATAGCAAGAATATTAGTTAAAGATGACGAAAAAGTAGAAAATGTAACAGTATATGACCCATCAGCAGGCTCTGGAACCCTTATATTAGCTCTTGCTCATCAAATAGGAGAAGAAAATTGTACTATATATACGCAGGATATATCTCAGAAATCAAATGAATTTTTAAGGTTAAATCTTATTTTGAATAATTTAGTACACTCTTTAGGAAATGTGGTTCATGGAAATACCTTAAAAGAGCCAGCACATTATAATGAAACAAAAACAAGACTTGCTCAATTTGATTACATTGTAAGTAATCCACCTTTTAAAACAGATTTTAGTGATTATAGAGATGAACTAGCAGATGATAAATTAAGAGAAAGATTTTTTGCAGGAGTACCTAAAATTCCTAATAAAGATAAAGATAAAATGGCTATATATTTAATGTTTATACAACATATAATTTATTCTTTAAGTAAAAAAGGTAAAGCAGCAATAGTAGTTCCTACCGGATTCTTAACAGCACAATCTGGAATTGAGAAAAAGATTAGGGAAAAATTAGTTGAAGAAGAAATGATAAAAGGTGTTGTGTCAATGCCATCAAATATATTTGCAACTACTGGAACTAATGTTAGCATATTATTTATAGATAGAGCCAACAAAGGTGGAGAGGTACTATTAGTCGATGCATCTAAATTAGGAGACAAAGTAAAAGAAGGCAAAAATCAAAGAACAGTTTTAAGAGAAGATGAAATTGAGAAAATAGTAGAAACTTTTGCTAAACAAGAAGTTATAGATGATTTTAGTGTAGAAGTAACATATGGTCAATTGAAAGAAAAAAATTGCTCATTTTCAGCAGGTCAATATTTTGAAGTAAAAATAGAATATGTTGAATTAACACAAGAAGAATTTAATAACAAAATGAAACAATTTTCAAATAATCTTGATAAATATTTCTCTGAAGGTAAGGCATTAGAAGATGAAATAAGACAGCGATTGGAGGAATTGAAATATGAAAGTTAAGTTAAAAAAATATATAGATCAATATGGTGATGGAATTCATGGAACACCAGAGTATAATGAAGATGGAGAATATTTTTTTATAAATGGGAACAATCTTGAAAATGGAAAGATAGTAATAAATAAGGATACACTAAGAATAACTAGAGATGAGTATGAAAAAATAAAAAGGCCATTAAATTCAAATACTATATTACTATCTATAAATGGTTCGCTTGGAAAAATAGCCGTATACGATAATGAAAGAGTAGCATTGGGAAAGAGTGCTTGCTACTTAAATGTTAATAAAAATGAAAATAAATATTTTGTTAAATATGTATTATCTACTAAAGAATTTCAGAAATATATGATACATGTTGCTCATGGGTCAACAATAAAAAATCTTGCACCATCTCAAGTGGTCGATTATGAATTTGAAGAACCTGAAGATAAAGATAAAATTGCTTTAATTTTAAAATTGATTGATGATAAAATAGAGAATAACAGAAGGATAATAACAGCAATTGAACAAATGACAAAAACAATATATGATTACTGGTTTTTACAATATGAATTTCTAAATGAGAAAGAAAATCCATATAAAACATCTGGTGGCAAGATGGTATGGAATGATGAATTAAAAAAAGAAATTCCTGAAGGCTGGAAGTACAAAAAGATAGTTGAAATAGAAAATAATATAGTAACAGGGAAAACACCATCAACAAAGGATGAAGGAAATTTTAATGGTAATATTCCATTTATTACAATAGATGATATAAGGCAGGGATTATATGTTGCAAATACAATAAGAACGCTATCAGAAAAAGGTGCAAGTTCACAAAGTAAAAAGTATATACCAAAAGATACAATTTGTGTTACATGTATAGCAACTGTTGGCTTAGTTGGAATTACAACAAAAGACTCTCAAACAAATCAGCAAATAAATTCTATAGTTTGTGAAAATAAAAATAATTTATACTATTTAGTTAATGCAATAAATGATTATTTTGAATATTCTAATGGAGCCAAAAGTGGTAATATATTTGATAATATGAATAAAGAAGATTTTTCATCAATAAAGATAATATATCCTACTGAAGATGTATTGGAAAAATTTAAAGAAAAAGTAGATCCTATTTATAGTAAAATTAGAAGCTGTATATTAGAAAATGAAGAACTTGTAAAATTAAGAGATTATTTATTACCATTACTTATGAATGAACAAGTTGGATTTTAAAATATATATTCAATTATGGAATTAAAAACACAAAAAACAAATAAAAACTTTCCTTTTTGGAAATAATATGATATAATATTATCATAAACCAAAAGGAGAGTTTTTATTATGTTAGGAGAAAAAATTAAATTATATAGAGAAAATAAAAAAATGACTCAGAATGAAGTGGCAGGTATATTAGATGTAAGCCCTGCAACTATATCAAAATATGAATCTGACGCTCTAGAACCTAATATTGAATCTTTAAAGAGATTGGCTGAATTATTTGAAATATCAGTTGATGAATTATTAAATGAGGAAGAAAAGAAATTTGATATTTTAAAAATAAATGTATTGGATATATTAAGAGAACAAAAAAATATGAAGTTAAAGGGGAATTTATATCACAATACTCAAATTACATTTGCATATAATACAAATCACATTGAAGGAAGCAAACTTACAGAAGATCAGACTAGGTATATTTATGAGACTAATACATTATTAGCAGAAAAAGATACGATAACAGATTTAGATGATGTTATAGAAACAGCTAATCATTTTAAATTAGTTGATTATATGTTAGAGATAGCAGATAAAAAATTAACAGAAAAAATGATAAAAGAATTTCACAAAATATTAAAAGAGGGAACGTCAGATAGCAGGAAAGATTGGTTTATAGTTGGAGATTATAAAAAATTACCCAATGAGGTTGGAGGGCTAAAAACTACAGAGCCTAAAAATGTTGAAAAAGATATGAAAAAATTATTAGAATGGTATGAATCTTTAAAACAAAAAACAATAAATGAAATAATAGAATTTCATGCTAAATTTGAAAAGATACATCCATTTCAAGATGGCAACGGAAGAGTTGGTAGAATAATCGCATTTAAAGAATGTTTAAAAAATAATATTGTACCATTTATCATTTTAGATAAAGATAAATTATTCTACTATAGGGGATTAAATCAATATCAAACTAATAAAGAAAAAGGTTATTTAATAGATACTTGTTTAAATTCACAAGATCAATACACAGAAATGATTAAATATTATATTGGAAATAAATAAACTAAAGAAAAGCAAAATAATAGTAATTAAATATTACAGGGTTATTTTGTTTTTTCAATTAAAATCAAATCATGGGTTGACAGTCCGGTCTAAACTGTATATACTGTTCATGAACAATTGAAACGGTGGTGAACGGATTGGAGATACTCATCAGCAACGCGTCCGGCTTGCCGATTTATGAGCAGATTACGACGCAGATTAAACAGAAGATCCTCTCCGGCGAACTGGCGGCGGGCGAGGCGCTGCCCTCCATCCGCGCGCTGGCGAAGGATTTGCGGATCAGCGTTATCACGACCAAACGGGCGTATGACGAGCTGGAACGCGAAGGGCTGGTGTGCACGGTGGCGGGTAAGGGCTGCTTTGTCGCCGCGCGCAACCGGGAATGGATTCGGGAAGAGCTGCTACGGCAGATCGAGACGCATTTGGAAAAGGTTGCTGAATTGGCGGCACAGGCGGATGTGAGCGGCGAGGAGCTTTGCGAGATGCTCCGCGCGCTTCGGGAGGAGAATGAACCATGAATGCGATTGAATTGAACCATGTTGCCAAGCGATACGGCGACTTTGCTTTGGAGG
>OGYN01002871.1_pt1 | contig 12249 bp, 8 predicted proteins | sample 1576551 | NCBI WGS metagenome assembly OGYN01 (sample SAMEA3541589, study PRJEB24748) | human gut metagenome | biome: human gut; feature: human-associated habitat; material: faeces | place: China | collected 2012 | reverse complement strand
TATGCACGTGGCAACTTCGACTATTGACAGCCAGCGGGTGGGCCGTGAGCCGGGCAAGGGCCTGCCGCAGGGTGTCCCCCGCCGCCTGCTGCAAAGCGTCCGTGAGGGTGTCCATACTGTATAAGAAAAGTGCCGCCCCGCCGAACAATTGCAGGATCATCCACAAACGCTGTTCCATGCCCGATGCCCCCCTTTGCTTTATGTGTATGCGGAGGAACGGGAGTCAACTCCTTCCGTCTTTGCTTCGCAAAGCCACCTCCCTCCAGGAGGGAGGCTTTTGGTGCCGCCACGAGATAAGGCTCCCTCTCAGAGGGAGCTGGCGCCGATAGGCGACTGAGGGAGTTTTTGTGAACTTTTGTGAAACAATCCCTGCAGGGGGTTGCAATCCGGGATGCAAAAGGCTATTATTATCAAGCGTTAACAGTTAACAGCTGTTAAGTAATTTTTGAGAGGAGGGATCGCGTGTCTGAGGAATCTACGTTGAGTTTCCGTGGGCTTTGCCGCTACATCCACCGGCTGAGCAAAGCATCCAAGGCCGGCATGAAGGCCGCTCTGGCCGACTGCCCCAAGCGCCACTTTCCCATGCTGGAAGGGCTGCTGGGCTGCATTCGTCTCCATGGACAGGACGGTGCCGTTTATATCTCCGATCTTGTTCAGGAGCTTCATCAACCGCTTCCTGCCATTTCCCGCACGGTGCGGCAGATGGAGCAGGACGGCCTTGTGGAACGCTTTGCCGACCCTGCCGACCGCCGCAAGACGCTGGTGCGTTTCACGCCCAAGGGATACGAGGCCTGCCGACAGTGCGAGGCTGCTCTTGGGGACTACTTTTCCAGTGTCATGGCCCGGCTGGAGCCGGAACAGCTGGCCCAGATGGAAGCGCTGCGCGGCGCGCTGATGGAAGCCATTCTTGCGGAAAACGCTGCGCGTACCACCAAACCGAAGGGAGAACCAAACCATGACAAAGATCTTTAAGCAGCTGGCCCGTCACTGGGCCGTCTGCCTTGTGGTGTTCGCACTGCTGTTCGTGCAGGCGTACTGCGATCTGTCGCTGCCGGACTACACCAGCAAGATCGTGGACACCGGCATCCAGCAGGGCGGCATCGAAAGCCCCCTGCCCGACACCGTGCGGCAGAGCACCCTGGATGCCCTCTCGCTGCTGATGCGCGAGGAGGACGCCGCTGCCTTCCGGAACGCCTACACCGCCGACGGCGATGTGCTGCGCCTGCGCACCGACCTGACCGCCGACGAGCGCACTGCGCTGGAAGATGCTGTGACCACGCCGGATATCGTGCTGTATCTGGCGGCCACCCAGGCAGCCAACACCCCCGCCGGGCAGACCGGCATGGGCATGACCGGCCTTGCGGACCTGCAGGCCTCCGGTGCCGACCGCAATCCCGACACGGAAACCGAGACTGCGGCCCCCACGGCGGAGGACCTGGACACCGTGTGCGGCCAGTTTGCCGCCATGAGCCAGATGCCCGGCTTCCGCCGCGACGCCGTGCAGCAGCAGCTGACCGGTGCCATCGGCCAGCTGGACGACACCGTGGTGGAGAACCTGAAGAGCCAGGCTCTGCTGCTGGTGGGGCTGGAATACGAGGCCCAGGGCATTGCCCACGCTGTGCAGATGCACTATTTATATAAGGTAGGCGGCCAGATGCTGGCCCTGACCTTGCTGATGGTGGCCGTGTCCATCGCGGTGGGCTTCCTGGCCTCCCGGGTGTCCGCCGCCATCGGCCGCGACCTGCGCCGCGAGACCTTCTCCAGCGTCATCCACTTCTCCAATGCGGAGATCGAGAACTTCTCCACCGCGTCCCTCATCACCCGCACCACCAACGATATCCAGCAGGTGCAGTTTGTCTGCGTCATGCTGCTGCGCATGGTGGCCTATGCGCCCATTCTGGGCATCGGCGGTGTGCTCCATGTGGTGGGCAGCCGCTCGGGCCTGTCCTGGATCGTGGTGCTGGACGTGGCTGCGCTGCTGCTGCTCATCCTCTTCCTGATGAGCGTGGCCATGCCCAAGTTCAAGATCATGCAGACGCTGGTGGACCGGCTGAACCTCGTCAGCCGCGAGATCCTCACCGGCATCATGCCGGTGCGTGCCTTCAGCCGGGAAGCCTTTGAGGAACAGCGCTTCGACAAGGCCAACAAGGACCTGATGGACACCCAGCTGTTCACCAACCGCGCCATGGTGGCCATGATGCCCTTTATGACCCTGATCATGAACGGCACCAGCCTGCTCATCGTGTGGTTCGGCGGCAAAGCCATGGACAACGGCACCATGCAGGTGGGCGAGATGATCGCCTTCATCACCTACACCATGCAGATCGTCATGTCCTTCCTGATGCTGGCCATGGTGGCCGTCATGCTGCCCCGTGCCGGTGTGGCCGCAGACCGCATCGACGAGGTCATCCGCACCAAGGCCACCATCCACGACCCGGACGAAGCCGACGCCAAGGCCGCAAAGGAGCACAAGAACTGGCAGGGCGTGGTGGAGTTCCAGGACGTGAGCTTCCGCTTCCCCGGTGCCGACAGCGACGCACTGGAGCACATCAGCTTTACCGCAAAGCCCGGCGAGACCACTGCCATCATCGGCTCCACCGGCTGCGGCAAGAGCACCCTGCTCAACCTGATCCCCCGCTTCTACGACGTGACCGGCGGCAGCGTGGCCGTGGACGGCATCGACGTGCGCCAGATGCCCCAGGCACAGCTGCACGACCTGCTGGGCTATGTGCCCCAGAAGGGCGTGCTGTTCAGCGGCACCATCGACAGCAACCTGAAGTTCGGCGGGGACCACATCACCGACGCCGCCGTGAAAAAGGCCGCTGCCATCGCACAGGCCACCGAGTTCATCGACGCAAAGCCGGAGGGCTACGCAAGCCCCATTGCCCAGGGCGGTTCCAACGTGTCCGGTGGCCAGAAACAGCGCCTGTCCATTGCCCGTGCCATTGCTAAGGACCCCAAAATTTATCTGTTCGACGACAGTTTCTCGGCCCTGGACTACAAGACCGACGTGGCCCTGCGCCGCGCCCTGAAGGCCCAGACCGACAACGCCACCGTCATCATCGTGGCACAGCGCATCTCCACCGTGCTGCACGCAAACCAGATCCTGGTGCTGGACGAGGGCCGCTTGGTAGGCAAGGGCACCCATGCCCAGCTCATGGCCAGCTGCCCGGAGTATCAGGAGATCGCCCGCAGCCAGCTGAGCCAGAAAGAGCTTGACCTGGGCATTCTGAATACGGAAAAGGAGGGTGTGTGATATGCCAAGACCCGGACGCATGACCACCGAGCGCGCCAAGGACTTCAAGGGCACGCTGCGGCAGCTTCTCCAGACCATGAGCCACTACAAACTGCCGCTCATCACGGCCATTGTCTTTGCCATTCTGTCCACCATCTTCAACATTGCCGGCCCCAAGGTGCTGGCCAAAGCCACCACGGCCCTTGCCACCGGCTGGGTCGCCAAGCTGCGCGGCACCGGCAGCATCGACTTTGTGTATATCGGCCGGGTGCTGCTGTTTTTGCTGGGCATGTACCTGCTGAGCAGCGCCTTCAGCTTCATCCAGGGCTGGCTGATGACCGGCCTTTCCCAGAAAGTCTGCTACGACTTCCGCCGCCGGATCAGCGAAAAGATCGACCGCCTGCCCCTGGCCTACTTTGAAAAGCGCACCGTGGGCGAGGTGCTGTCCCGCATCACCAACGACGTGGACACCCTGGGCCAGAGCCTGAACCAGAGCATCACCCAGCTCATCACCAGCGTGACCACCATGATCGGCGTGCTGATCATGATGCTGTCCATCAGCCCCCGCATGACCCTCATTGCCCTGCTGATTTTGCCGGTGTCGCTGGCACTGGTGCTGCTGGTGGTCAGGTTCAGCCAGAAGTACTTCAAGGCCCAGCAGGCCACCCTGGGCGTGGTGAACGGCCAGGTGGAAGAGATCTACGCCGGCCACAACGTGGTCAAGGCCTTCAACCGCGAGGCCGTGGTGCTGAACGACTTCAACGCTGCCAACGACAAGCTGTACGAATCCGCCTGGAAGAGCCAGTTCCTCTCGGGCCTGATGATGCCCATCATGAACTTTGTGGGCAACCTGGGCTATGTGGCGGTGGCCATCGTGGGCAGCATCTTTGCCGCCAACGGCACCATCACCATCGGCGACATCCAGGCCTTCATCCAGTACGTCAAGAACTTCACCCAGCCCATCCAGCAGCTTTCTCAGGTGTCCAACATGCTGCAGAGCATGGCCGCTGCCGCCGAGCGGGTGTTCGAGTTTTTGAACGAGCCGGAAGAGGACCAGACCGCCGACCCGGCCCGCCGGGCAGACCCCGCCTGCATCGACGGTCAGGTGACCTTCGACCATGTGCGCTTTGGCTACACCCCGGACAAGACCATCATCCACGACTTCAGCTGTACGGTGAAGCCCGGCCAGAAGGTGGCCATCGTCGGCCCCACCGGCGCGGGCAAGACCACCATGGTCAAGCTGCTCATGCGCTTCTACGATGTGGACGCCGGCTCCATCACCCTGAACGGCCACGACGTGCGCGACTTTGACCGCAGCGCTCTGCGCGAGGGCTTTGGCATGGTGCTGCAGGACACCTGGCTGTTCAAGGGCACCATCATGGAAAACATCCGCTACGGCCGTCTGGACGCCACCGACGAGGAGGTCATTGCCGCCGCCAAGGCTGCCAACGCCGACCACTTCATCCGCACCCTGCCCGGCGGCTACCAGATGGAGCTGAACGAGGACGCCTCCAACGTGAGCCAGGGCCAGAAGCAGCTGCTCACCATCGCCCGCACCATCCTGGCCGACAACCGCATCCTCATTCTGGATGAGGCTACCAGCAGCGTGGACACCCGCACCGAGCAGCGCATCCAGACCGCCATGGACCGCCTGATGGAGGGCCGCACCAGCTTTGTCATCGCCCACCGCCTGTCCACCATCAAGGACGCCGACCTCATCCTTGTGATGCGGGACGGCGACATCGTGGAGCAGGGCACCCACGACCAGCTGCTGGCCGCCGGCGGCTTCTACGCCGACCTGTACAACAGCCAGTTCGAGGACGTGGTGGAGTAAAGCACCGATATTTTAAAAACCGGGAGCATCTGTGGATGTTCCCGGTTTTTTCACACCTCTATTTTTCCAGCTCCACCCCGAACAGCTGCTTTGTCAGCGGCGGCAGAACCTGCTGCAGCTCCTGCACGTACTCCTGCACCACCGGGTCCGGGTCGGCCCGGGTCACGATACCAAAGCGATGGCCCCGGTCCCAGTCCAGTATCCGGACAAAATCCATGTCCGGCCTGCGGTAGTACACGCCCGGGATCATCTTCAGCGATGTCACCGGATACTGTGCGCTCCGTGACATCTCCACCCGGATGATCTCCGCGCCCCGACGGGTTCCCTCCCGGAACAGCGCCGATTCATAGATGCTCTGATCCATGTTATCGACCGGCATCCAACGGTATTGCAGCGCCTGCTCCAGCGTGAGCCGGCCTTTTGGCATATCTTCCGGTGCATGAAATGGGATACAGAACTCCGGCACATAAAAAACCGGCGTAAATGCCAGCCCCTGTGCGTGGATCTCTGTACAGTCCAGCTGAAAGGAAAGATCTGCATCCCCCTTTTGCAAAGCGTTCCAGACGTCACTGCGGCGCACACAACGTCGGAGTATCGGCGAAAAACGGATGCACAGTTCTCCGGTCAGTGCAAACAGATCGTAACCGAACATCCGCAGCGCCTCATGGCAGTATGCGATCAGGATATGCCGCTCCGGAGGATCTGTATGCTGCTGCACCGCCTGCGCATGTTTTACCGCATTTTGGTAAAGATTCAGTATCATCTTTGCCTGTGGGTAAAAATCCTGCCCTGCAGGGGTCAACACGACCCTGCGTGGCACATGCTGAAACAGTTCAAGCTTCAGTTGACCTTCCAAAGTACGTATCTGCTGTGAAAGTGCTGACTGCGAAATATACAGTGCGTCTGCCGCAGCTGAAAAACTATTCATCTCCACAATTTTAACAAATCCTTCCAGTGCGCTTTCGTTCATTTCCAGCAGCTCCTCTTATATTAGGATACTATAAATTATAATATAAGATAAATGAATTGTAAACTCCTGCCTTTCATGCTAACATTGTTAATGTTTCAGCAATATATATATGCTGTATGTATCACACACGAAGAAGAAAAAACACAGGAAAGAGAGAAAAGCATGAACAAGATCTCCCGCAAAGGCTTTCTGAAGATCGCCGCTGCCGCCGCCATGAGCGGTGTCACCGCCGGTGCTCTGGCTGCCTGCAATGCAGCCTCCGGCTCCACCTCCACCGCTGCTTCCGGCAGCGCTGCCGCTTCCGGTGCAACCGGCACCTACATCCCCGGCACCTATGAGGGCACTGCCGAGGGTATCTCCTCCACCGTCAAGGTCACAATGACCTTCTCTGAGAACGCTGTCACCGACGTTGTAGTTGACACCTCTGGTGAGACCGCATCCTACGGTGCTGCTGCCGCAGATGAGCTGCGCGAGCAGCTGATGGCTGCCGGTTCTGCCGAGATCGACGGTGTTTCCGGCTCTACCGTCACCTCCAATGCCGTGATGAAGGCTGCCAAGAGCTGCTACGCACAGGCCAAGGGCGAGGCTGTGGTTGCGAGCGTGCAGCTGCCCACCGGCGACGAGAACGACTGGCTGGGCACCGAGCCCGACATCGACGAGGCTGCCATCACCGAGACCTGGGATACCGATATCGTCATCGTGGGCGCAGGCAACGGCGGCATGTGTGCCGCTGCTTTTGCCGCCAAGAACGGCCTGAATTTCCGCATCATCGAGCAGAATGCCGCCGTCATGGACACCCGTCACTGGTACGGCACCATTGATAGCAGCGAAGCAAAGAAAAAAGGGATCGCTCCGGTTGACCGCGCCGAGCTGCTGAGCGAGATCTCCCGTTCTATGGGCGGTCGCTGCGACCAGCGCGTGGTCAAGACCTGGATCAACGAATCCGCTGCCATGCATGATTTTGTTTCCGGCATCCTGGAAAACGAACCTTATAACTATGTGTGCAACCTGACCTCCGGCGATGAAGCCAAGTGGCCGGATGACACCCAGGTGAGCCAGACCAAATTTATGTTCCCCGTGCAGCAGGTAGACTACCGCGCCGGTGAAAAGCCCCGCAACGTGGTGTTCCAGGAGTACATTGAGAGCCTCGGCTACGGCGTTGACTTCAACACCGGTCTGGCTAAGCTGGAAAAGGACGCAGACGGCCGCATTACCGGTGTGATCGCACAGAATACTGAGGATGGTCACTTCATCCGCATCCATGCAGCCAAGGGCGTTCTGCTGGCCTGCGGCGGCTATGCCGGCAACCCCTACATGATGGAGCAGCTGGACCCGCTGGGCACCAGTGTGACCACTGCCTGCTCCTATACGCCTGCCGACAAGGGTTACGGCATCCGTGCCGCGATCTGGGCAGGTGCACATCTGGATGCAGAGCCCGCTCCCGTCCTGTTCGACCGTGGTCTGGTGGCCCCCGGCGTGGATGCCGGCTATGTGGATGCCCCCTCTGCCTTTGGCGGCAAGGCCTTCCCCGGCACTGTGGGGCAGTACAACCCCGGCAGCCAGCCCTTCCTGAAGGTCAACCGCCATGGCGAACGCTTTATGAATGAGAGTCAGGAGTACGACAACGCCTCCCATGCTTCCTTCCAGCAGCCGGGCCATGTTTACGCCATGATCCACGATGCAAACTACTTTGAGGATGTTACCCGCTTCCACACCATCGGCTGCTCTGCCATCACCCGTCTGGTTCCCGGCGGCATGGAAAAGAAGCTGGAACAGTACGCCGAAGAAGGCCTGATCATGAAGGCGGACACCATTGAAGAGCTCGCCGACAAGATGGGCTTTACCGGTGCCGACAAGGACAACTTTGTAGCCACCGTTGCCCGCTACAACGAGCTGTACGACAAGCAGAACGACGAGGACTTCGGCAAGCCTGCAAGCCGTTTGAGCGCCATCCGCACCGCTCCCTTCTACGGCTGCTGGCTGGGTGCCTCTCTGCTGTGCAGTATGCAGGGCATCTCCATCACCGAGAACTGCCAGGCCAAGGACAGCAACAATGAGCCGATCCCCGGTCTGTATATCACCGGTGATATGTCCGGCAGCTTCTTCCAGAACAACTATCCCTGCGTCATGGGCGGTACTGCCTGCGGTCGTACCATGACCTTTGCCATTAAATCCATCAAGCAGATGGCAGGCCTGGAGAACGCCTGATAAGGCGCAGTTCTCCCGCATAAATCCAACATTCCTTCTTTTCTTCTTTTTCATGTGAAGAGGGGCGGTCCCGGTCGGGGCTGCCCCTCTTTGCTGTTTTGCCCCACACGCCCCCTACACAAATGCCCGCGATTGTGCTATGATAGGGCTGAGCAGCCGGTTTGCTGCAAGCAACCGGCAAAGCATCGAGGTGTATTGTACAATGTCTGAACTTCTTGAGACGCTGCGGCAGGAGGGCGTGGACCCGGCCCTGCTTTCTGCGGTAGAGGAATACCGTGCCGCCCATCCGCTGGACGCTGCGCTGCGGCCCCGCATCCCGGCCCCGGCCTTTACCTACTACGGCAAAGAGGTGTGGGAGCAGGCGCTGGCCGCCCTGCTCTGCGGCGAAAACCTGCTGCTGGCGGGCGGCAAGGCCACCGGCAAGAACGTGCTGGCCGAGAACCTCTCCGCCGCCTTCGGCCGCCCCGCGTGGGACATCTCGTTCCATGTGAACATGGACGCGGCCTCCCTCATCGGCATGGACACCTTTGCCGACGGACGGGTGGAGTTCCGCCCCGGGCCGGTGTACCGCTGCGCCCAGTGCGGCGGCTTTGGCGTGCTGGACGAGATCAACATGGCCAAGAACGAGGCGCTGGCCGTGCTGCACGCAGTGCTGGACTTCCGCCGCGCCATTGACGTGCCCGGCTACGACCGCATCCCGCTGGCCGAGGAGACCCGCTTCATCGCCACCATGAACTACGGCTACGCTGGTACCCGGGAGCTGAACGAGGCCCTGACCTCCCGCTTCGTGGTCATCCAGATGCCCACCATCACCCAGGACAACCTGGAAAAGCTGCTGCGGGCACAGTTCCCGGATCTTGCTGCGAAGTACGCCCACCAGTTCGCCCTGCTGTTCCTCGACTTGCAGAAAAAGTGCGACAGTGCGGAAATTTCCACCAAGGCACTGGACCTGCGCGGCATGCTGGACGCGCTGCGCCTGATCCGCCGCGGCATCCCCGCAGGGGCCGCGCTGGACATGGGCATCACCAACAAGGCCTTTGACAGCTACGAGCAGGGCCTGATCCGCGACGTGATCGCGGCCCGCATCCCGGCCAAACTGGATGCGGCCAAGCTGTTTGCCTGATGGAAGCCCAGAGCTACACCGCACAGGAGCGGCGGGCGGCCAATCAGGTCTGGGCGGCTGCGGGCGCCTATGGCTTTGAGCCGCTGTTTCTGGCCCACAACACCGACGGCACGGTGGATTTTTACATGAACACCATCGTGGGCCTTGTGCACAAATATTACGGTGACAAGTTGATAAACAGCATCTTCGACCGCTGGGCGGGCGATCTGCGGCAGGCCATGCTGGACGATCTGGCGTGGCTCTACCTCGAAAACGCGGCCTACCGGCTGGAGCTGCCCCACCGCCCAGTGCTGGAAGCACTGCGTTCTTCTCACGCCGACTACTTTTTTGCCATCCAGTACAAACTTTCCCGGCAGGAGTGGATGGCCAGGAACCAGCTGGTGTACACCATGCAGGCGGCCCGCTGGCGCAGCGTGCTGGGGCGCAATCTGCCCGTGATGACCCCCTACGAGAGCGGGCTGTTCCGGGCGCTGGCCCCGGACACCGCCCCGCAGCCGGACCAATTGCAGGACGCCCTGCTGGCCGTGTACGCAAGGTTTGACCTCTTCGACGGCACCGTGCATCCGAAAGCGGCGCTGCACCTGCATCTGGACGGCCTGCTGGCCACCCTTGCCACCAAGGCCCTGCCCACCCAGATGATCAAGACCGACCGAGTGACCGTGGAGCACTCCAACGCGGTGGACGCCGCCGGCAGCGGCCCCAGCGTGGACAAACGGCAGGCCCACATCACCCTGAAGCAGAACGCCGCGCAGGACCGCGCCTACATCGAGAGCTGCTTCGGCCGCTCCCTCTACCCGCCGGAGCGGCTGCGCAAGGCCGAACAGGAGCTGTGCACCGGGGTGCATCTGGGGTGCCATTTGTGGTTCAGCGCGGGCGTGCCCAGCCCGGAACAGGCCCCCACCCCGGAGGCCCGGCATCTGGCCGAACAGGCCGAGCTGCAGGCCGACCGCAACCGCGCCTACTACGCCAAAAATCAGGAGCTGCACCGCAGCGTGGTGCTGCGGCTCACCGAGCAGATCCGCAACTGCATTCTGGTGCATCAGCAGCCCAACGCGCGGGTGGCCCGCAGCGGCAATGTGGACCCCGGGCGGGTGTGGCGCGCCCCGCTTTTGAACGATGACCGGGTGTTTTTGTGCGCCGAAGAGGAAAATCACCCCGCCTTTACGGTGGACCTGCTGCTGGACGCTTCCGCCTCCCGCCTGCACTGTCAGGAGGTCATCGCGGCGCAGGGGTCCATCCTGGCCGAGAGCCTGGCCAACTGCGGCATCCCGGTGCGGGTGAGTGCCTTCAGCAGCCTGCGGGGCTACACCGTGCTGCGGGTGCTCAAGGACTTTGCCGACAAGAACCGCCAGAACATCAACCGGTATTTTGCCTCCGGCTGGAACCGCGACGGCCTGGCCCTGCTGGCGGCGGGCGATCTGCTGGACTTTGCCCCCGGCCCCGCCCCGCGGCACCTGCTCATCCTGCTGACCGATGCTTCCCCCAACGACAGCCGCCGCATCCCGCCCAGCCCGGAAAACCCGCTGGGCTGCGGCTACGAGGACGCCGCCGGTGTGGCCGACGCGGCCGCCCAGGTGCGCGCGCTGCAGCGCAAAGGCATCCGGGTGTCGGCAGTGTTCATGGGCGAGGATCGCTCCGCCGCCGACGCTGCCCGCATCTATGGTAAAAATATGGCCCGCATCCGCGGCATGGACCAGCTGGCCCGCGCCGCCGGCCGCCTGATCCAGAACGAGATCCGGGAGCTGGGAGATTGAGAGATCGCCTTTCCCTTTTGGGGGAAGGCTTTTTTGTTGTCCGGCACACAACCGCTTCGGGCATTTTACAACCAACCGTCGCGTTGTATTTTGGAGCAGTTCCGGGGTGTTCGCAAAAATCTGGTTGTTTTTGCAAACTTTTAGTTGTTTTTTGTCGTAGTTTATGCTATACTATGTTCAGACGAACCACAGGAATACGCGATGTCCCCCGCAGTGCACGGCGGCGGCCCGCGTTGGAAGTCCTTTGAATACAACACTTTGCTGTCAGTCGAACCATTCAGGGAGGAACGTATCATGGATGCCAACCGCTACTTTACCGCCATGCACAACGCCATGTCATCCCGTCTGCCGGGGGCGCAGCTTCTGGCCGCCGTGCGCCTGCAGGATCTCTGCGGCAACGACGCCTACCTGGAAGTCCGGCGGATGCCCGGGGAGCACTGCGCCACCGTGTGTTACTCCACGATGGGCCGCAGAGGACTGAACTTCCAGCTGTTCCGCAAGGGGTGGATGCTCTGCCACAACGAGAGCGGCCAGCTCACCGGGCAGTTCCCCGCCAAGGCCGAGAGCCTGCTGGAGGACACCGACTTCCACGCCTGCTGCCGCGAGGACCGGCTGGACGCCGCCCGCACCGACCGCATGGTGCAGGAGCTGGAAACGCTGGCGGGCACGGACTGCGATCTGCCTTTGCCCCGTGACGCCCGCACCGGGGCCGTCATCACGGTGGACAGCTTTGTGGGCCGGGGTTTTCCGGGCGGCACTGTGGACAGACGGCGCGGATCATTGGTATTTGCTGATGGACAGCCACCATATCGTCGGCGACGGGCTCAGCACGCCGCTGGTGATGGAGCGGTTGGACCGGCTGTATCAGCAGAAAGAGCCGGAGATGCCGCAGGTAAGCTATATCGACTGGGCTTACCAACAGTCCAAAAAGGAAACCTCCAGCCTGCCGGACCGGCAGTACTGGAGCGAAAAACTGTCGGCTGCGCCCGAAGGGCGGGAGCTTCCCACCGATTATCCGCGCCCGCCGGTCTTTGATTTTAAAGGCAGGCAGGTGAGCTTTGCTTTACCCCGGCCGCTGAGCGAAGCGTGCGAGCAGCTGTGCCGTCAAAAGGGGATCACCCCTTT
>OGYN01002869.1_pt1 | contig 12258 bp, 10 predicted proteins | sample 1576551 | NCBI WGS metagenome assembly OGYN01 (sample SAMEA3541589, study PRJEB24748) | human gut metagenome | biome: human gut; feature: human-associated habitat; material: faeces | place: China | collected 2012 | reverse complement strand
GAAGAACATGATTTATTGATATCTCAAAATATAGATCATGCAATAGAGAATTTTTCACGAATATCTGATATTGAAAAGCATATTGGTATAAATATTGATGTTTGTGATGGTTGTATGGAAGATGATTGTCAAGGGTGTCCCTACATTGAAAAAAGTATCGTTACAATGGATAGAAATGAAAAGAATATTGAGGGGTAAAAAGATCAATAAATGCTAGACTTAGTAAAACATAATCTAATGGTGTACATGTATTCAGAGGATTGTCGATTGGAAAATGATATGGTACAATTGTTGAACAATGTGTCATATCGTAAGGCTGACCAGCTTGACATGTTAGAGATGATTATGGCCAAGACGCGGTTGGAATACGCCTTGGCCGATCATCGAAAAATCTGCCGTATCTTGCGGAATTTCAAGGAATAGGGTATACTGAAAAGGCCACCTGCCGAGAGAAAGTGTCAACTAAACAAAATGGAACTTCCTTTTGCGTCGTTTCAAGTCTATTAAAATCTTCCGGTTTTAAGGAGCGTTTTAGGCCGCCTATAACAGGGTGGTCTTTTTTTGTTGAATCTTTTTCACATCTTGCATTTTACTAAAAATCATCTGTTTTTCGGTACAGAGCAAATGGCCTTTTGTGAATCCTTGTCACGTTCGAAGCCTGTCAAATACCGGCGTTTCTGGTACTTATTTCATGGAAGGGTTACCGCCTCTGGTTCCGATTAACCAGTCTGCTGAAATGTTATAGAAGTCTATTAGCCTACCTAATGTTTCAATGTCTGGTTGTGTTCTTCCCGTTTCATAATTTGTAATTGTTGGTTGGCTGATATTCAATTCTTTTGCCAGAAGCGCCACGGTTTCAAATTTGGGGTTGCTTTTACATTTCTCTATCTCAATGATCGTGCGGACACTCATGTGGAGCCGTTCAGCCAACGCCTTCTGCGTCAAGTGCTGCCGTTTCCGCTCCGACCCAATGCAACAAGTTTCTGTATATCCTCTTTCGTGATGGCTCGTTTCCTCGTCCGTGTCCATAGGCTCCCAACCTTGTATTTGGTGAATGGGGTAGTTTTAGGTACGAATAAACCCTCGGCGAGTGCCTTGTTATAGGCGGCCTTAAAGATAGCGTATTTGGTGGCTATGCTGTTGTTTATATTGCCCTCTTTACGCAGGAACAGTTCAAAATCGTGAAGATATGCAAGGTCTATTTCGTCAAATCGGATATTCAGCGACCGAAATTGCGAAAGACGAGATAACAACGAACGGTGTTTGGATGCCGAGCCGTATTTACCGAGTATTTCCAACCGTTCGATGGTCTGTTTCAGATATTCGCCGACCGTGCAATTGATTTTCCGTCCGTTGGTTTCCAAAAGATTGTCGAGCGTAACCTCTACCTCTAATGCTTCAAGGCGTTTGATTTTGCGTCGATACTCGTTTAGTTTGGTGTCGATTCGGTATTGTAATTCTTGCATTTCGGGGTTGTTTCCCTTAATGCGTTGATTTTCAAAGTCCCAATCGCTTATATGAATCGTGATACCTGTGCTTGCATAGCGAATCTTACGATTTAGGGTAAACCGAATGTGTATCGGTGCGGTATTGTTTGATTTGATTTTGTCTTTGCGGAATATTACATTCGTGTTGATAGTCATTTGTTTACGCTTGTTGCGCAGAAGATATGACTTTCTGTTTACCCTCCGAGAAACGGGGTAAACAAAAGGGTAAACATTTCCCCGAAAAGGCCCTCTTTCCCGCCCGAAAATGCCCGACGAAAGGGTAGACGTACAAAAACAAAAAGACCGATAATCATTGATTATCAGTCTTTTGCTTTGTACCCCCTCAGGGGCTCGAACCCTGGACCCCAACATTAAGAGTGTCGTGCTCTACCAACTGAGCTAAAGAGGCATCAATCATTATCTGATTGCGAGTGCAAAGGTAGCTATAATTTTTATATCTCCAAAAAATTTGCCGGAAAAATTTTGAAAAATTTCTGCTTTTCCGGCCTCCGGGGTTATTCCAGCGCCAGTTTGTCGCTGTCCCACTCGCCGCCGGCGTCCGGGTAGATGAAAGGCCGCGAATCGCCGAAACGCTTCATATTCAAATAACTTTCATAGAGGTTGATGCCGTTCGCCGACTGTGTGGCCAGCGCGAAGGCCACCACCGACGGATGGCGCTTCGTGGTGTGGTAACTGTTCTCCGTGCGTTCGAGGTATGCCGGCTGCCATTCGGGGTCGTTGGACGGATTCCCGCCCTTGCGGCGCGACTCCCCGCTGCGGCGGGTGTCGATCGGCGCCTGCGCAATCACGTAGAGGCCCTGCACGTCGCAAAAGTTCAGCAGCGATTCGGGCACAGGCCCCGGCAGCAGTTTTAGCGTGTTGAATCCCTGCTCGCGCAGCGCCGCGATTTCGTTTTCGGTGATCGCCGCGGGGACTTCGCGTACGCGTAGCGTCACGGGGCGTGCGTTCAGCGACATCCGCCCGTCCTGCATCTCCACCGAGCGGAAGCCGAGGCGGAGTTCCAGATATTCGACGTAGCGGCCTTCGTGCTGGGTTTTGAGCCGCAGCGTGTACTGCGTGGGGAGTTCGGCGCTCCACAGCAAGTTGGCGGGAATACGGGCCAGGAACCGCAGCGTGTCTTCGCGGCGCATGTCGAGGGTGACGTCTTTCTGTCCCGCTGCGGCATTTTCGCCCGTCGGCGTGAGCAGCTGGTAGTGGATGCGCGAGGTGCGCGGGTTGAGGGCCTCGCTTTTCACCGCGACGGCGATCTCCGCCGTGGCGTTGCCGTCTTCGCCCATGCGGGTTCTGGTCACGACGTCACGCACGCGCAGCGTGGGCTGGCTCATCAGCCAGGCTCCGCCGATGGAGGGCGCCGGAGCCTCTTTCCAGCTTTCGAGCGGTGTGACGGACGACGGCTGCGCGAGGATGACCTCGAGCATGTTGCGGCCCTCTTTGGCCTGTTTGGTGATGTTGATTTCCGCCGGGTTGTTGCCGTCGGCGTTGCAGGCCACGGGAAGGCCGTTCACGCGCACTTCGTAGTTGCCCGACGCCCATCCCAGGTGGAACAGCACCTGCCGGTTGGCCCATGCGAACGGCACGGTGAACGGTGTCGAGAAAACGTTGTCCTTGAGGTTCCATTCCGTCAGACGCGTGAAGTAGCGGTTGTCGCCGCCGTCGGCCGCCGTGGCCGCTTCGGCCGAAGGATAGGCGAGTATCTCGCCGCGCGGCAATTCGCGTCCGTAAGTCGGTGTGTACTCCTGCGCGCAAAGTCCGCAGAGGGAAAAAAGCGCTATGGTCGAAAGGATAGTCCGCATAAGTTCGTATATTTGTCCTCCGTAAAGATACAGAAATTTTTCGATACTGCGATGTCCAGGCTGCCCAAACTCAATTTTCCTGCCATCCGGCTGCGTGCGCGCCGCCGCGGTGACGGCGTGGAGGTCTGGGATTCCCTGCGAGGCATTTATCTCGTGCTGACGCCCGAGGAGTGGGTCCGCCAGCATCTGATCGCTTACCTGACGGCGTATTGCGGCGTGCAGCCCAAACGCATCGTCCAGGAGTATGCCGTGGCGCTCAACGGCCAGCCCCAGCGGGCCGACGTGGTGGTCGTGGGCGACCGGGCCGAGCCGCTGCTCCTGGCCGAGTGCAAGGCCCCGTGCATCCCGATCAACGGCCGGACGCTCGCGCAGGCCGTGCGCTACAATTCGGTGCTGGGGGCGCGCTACGTCATTCTGACCAACGGCCTGCGGCATTACTGCTGCGAATGCCGCGACGGGGAGTATGTCCAGCTCGGCGGCTTCCCGGATCTTTCCGGTGATTGACCGTCCGTTTTCCCCGGCCGTTTCCCCCCCCCCCCAGCCGTTTCCCCAGCCGTTTCCCCGTCCGTTTTCCCTGTACTCGGCGGTCCTGATCTCCGCCCGGCCGGATCGCTACAAATTTCGGAAATTCTTGTCGATATATCCCTGGAAGGCTTCCTTGTAATTCTCGCCGATCGGTACGTACTCCGTGTCGTTGAGGAAGATGCGCCCTTTGACGTAGGCCTTGATCGTGCGCAGGTTGACGATGTACGAACGGTGCACGCGCATGAACGACTCCGAAGGAAGCGCCGTCTCCATGTTCTTGAGCCGGAACAGCGTGGTGATGGTCGTTCCGTCGGCGAGGTGCATGCGCACGTATTCGCCTTCGCTTTCGAGATAGACGATGTCGCTGATCTTCACCAGCGAAACCTTGTAATCGGCCTTCACCGAGATATACTCCTTGTCTTTGGGCAGCGCCTCGGATTCTCCCTCCTGTGGCGGCCGTTGGTTGTGGCGTAGCTCGTAGAGCGAATTGGCCTTGGCCGCCGAACGGCTGAAATCGGCGAAGCTGAACGGTTTGAGCAGGTAGTCCACCGCGTCGAGCTTGAATCCCTCGACGGCGTACTCCGAATAGGCCGTGGTGAAAATCACCATCGGGCGGTCGATCAGCGCGCGGACGAAATCCACGCCGTTGAGGTCGGGCATGTTGATGTCGACGAAAATCAGGTCCACCTTCTCTCCCGCGAGCATCTGCTGCGCTTCCAGGGCGTTGTTGTATTTTGCGACGAGGTCCAGATAGGGAATTTTCGAGATGTAGCTTGTCAGCTGACGCAGAGCCAGCGGCTCGTCGTCGATGGCGATACATTTAAGCATTGAGCGTCGGGATTACGAGTTTTACGGTATAGGTCTTCTCCTCCTCGCGGATTTCCAGCGAGTAGTTCTTCGCGCCGTAGATCAGTTCGAGGCGTTTGCGGACGTTCTCCAGTCCGATTCCCGCGGGGTGTTTGCTGCTTTGGGCGGCGTGGCGGCTGTTGGTGAGCGTGCTGGTCACCTGCCCGTCGGCGTATTCGATCTTCAGGCGGATGAACGACGGATGGTTGTAGCTTACGCCGTGTTTGAAGGCGTTTTCGACGAAGACGATCAGCAGCAGCGGCGGGATAGACAGTTGTTCGGGCAGGTTGCCGGGCGACTCCACGCTGATATTCACGGCGTCGGTGTAACGAATGCGCATCAGTTCGATGTAGTTTTTCAGGAACTGGATGTCGCGGTTGAGCGAAATGATCTCGCGCCCCGACTCGTAGAGCACGTAACGCATCATCTTCGAAAGCTCGATCACGGCGTTCTTGGCCGACTCGGTGTCGATGTCGATCAGCGCGTGGATGTTGTTGAGCGTGTTCATAAAGAAGTGCGGGTTGATCTGGTATTTCAGGTAATCCATTTCGGCCTGCAGGTTCTGGCGCTTGAGCGCCTCCATCTGCTGTTCGTCGCGCATCGACTGGTATATCAGCTTGATACCCGTGTTGGCTCCGGTCATAAAGAATCCCAGCACCACGTTCCAGTACATCTCCAGATTGGAGAACGACGCTTTGCGGTAGGCGTCGAGCGCTTCGGGATCGTTTTGTTTGAGGAGGTGGTCCGTGAGGTGGTCCTCGTAGATCTGCACCAGCCAGAAGACGCTGATGATCAGCGCCAGGTTGCTCGCGAGGTATTTCCCGTATTTTCGCCGGAGCATGTAGCGCGGGGCGATGATGGCATTGTGGATGAGAAAGATGATCAGATAGGGGGCGATATACCTCCAGGCAGTCAGCACGTTTTCCAGGTTGACGTGCATTTCGGACATCATCTGCGAGTTGAGGACCGGGACCAGGATGATGGCCGTCCAGACCATCACGTAGAGCAGGTTTTCACCGATAGCTTGTTTTTTCTGGATTTTCATGCTTCAAATATAGTGAAAGTCGCGGGCAAAGCCAAACTTGTTTGAGCTTTGCCGCGACGCATCGAGCTTTGCCCGCAATGCGCCGATTCAAAAAACACCCGGCTCTTCGGAAGCCGGGTGTGAAAGAAAGCAGGTAACCGTACTAATTAGTGACGCCTCATTGTTAGAATGGATTCAGTGACTATGAAGAATTTTGGGATAGAGAATCCAATTGGTTACCTGCCTGTGCCTTATTTGTTCAACAGCGAGGGTTCGTATAGATAGCGTTTGATGCTTCGTTTCGGGGTTTTTTCGAACTCGTTGGGGTAGAGTGCGATGCCCGAGATCCGCTCGTAGGCGGCCAGCTGCGCGTTGAGTTCCTGAAGGTTGTTCTGCATGATCTGCGGCAGGTCGGCCTTGTCCACGCCCTCGGCCTCGGCCTGTTCGTAGTCGGGGACCACGAGGGCCTTGATCTTGCCGTTTCCGGCGTCGAGCACCAGCGATTCGAGCACGAGGTACATGTTGTTGAGCTTGTCCTCGATCTCCTCGGGATAGATGTTCTGGCCGTTGCCCGAGAGGATCATGGTTTTCGAACGGCCGCGGATGTAGAGCGTGCCGTCGGGGTCCATCGTGGCCATGTCGCCCGTATGGAGCCATCCCTCCTCGTCGAGGACCTTGTGGGTGTCCTTGTCGTTTTTGTAGTATCCCTTCATAACGTGCTCGCCGCGGACGAGGATTTCGCCGGCCACGCGCTGCGGGTCTTCCGAGTCGATCCTCACTTCGAGCAGCCCTTTCAGGAACCGGCCGCACGAACCGGCCTTGAACTCGTTGTCGGGGGTGAAACTGATCAGCGGGGCGCATTCGGTCATGCCGTAGCCGATCGTGATCGGGAACTTGATCTTCATCAGGAACGATTCGGTCTCCTGGTTCATCGGCGCGCCGCCGACGATGAAGATTCCGACGTTGCCGCCGAAGGCGTCCATCAGTTTCTTGCGGATCACCGAGTAGATGGCCGAATTGAGCAGCGGAATCTTCATGGCGATCGACATGGGGCCTTTCTCCAGCATCGGGAGCACCTGCTTGCGGTAGACTTTTTCGAGGATCATCGGCACGCAGCAGATGATCGTGGGTTTCACGACGGCCATCGCTTCCAGCAGGATTTTCGCCGCCGGAATCTTGCCCAGCAGGGTGATGTGTCCGCCGACGGCCAGCGGCGCGAGGAAGTCGAACGCGCAGCCGTAAGCGTGGGCCAGCGGCAGGAACGACAGCGTGCGGCCTCCTTTCTGGAAGTACCGCTGTCCGGTCTGGGTGTTGATTGTCGTTGCGGCGAACATCACGTTGCTCGTGAGGTTGTTCACCGTGAGCATCACGCCCTTCGAGTAGCCGGTCGTTCCCGAGGTGTAGTTGAGCAGGACGACCTGGTCGTTGGGGATTTCGGGATATTTGATGTCGTTGACGCTGAATCCGCGCGGATACTTGGTGCGGTAGTTCTTCACGATGTCGCGCTGGAACTTGGTGAGCGACTTGCCGTCGCGCTCGTAGATCGCGTGGAAGTCCGTGAGCGAGAATACGGCTTCGATCTGCTTGATCTGGTCCTCCTCGATCACGTCCCAGAAGTTGTCGCCCAGGAACAGCAGGCGGCTTTCCGAGTGGTTGATGATATGGATGATGTCCGCAGGGGTGAAATCCTGAAGGATCGGCACGATCACTGCTCCGTAGGTGATGGTTCCCATGTAGGTGATGCACCAGCGTGGGTTGTTGCGGCCGATGAGTGCGATTTTGTCGCCTTGCTTGATCCCGGCTTTCTTGAAAAGCAGGTGGATTTTCGCAATCTCCTTGGCCATTTCATAGTACGAAAAGGTCTCGCCCTTGAAATAGTCGGTCAGCGCCGACATCTCCCGATTTTCCCGAAAACTCGTTTCGTATATTTTCAGCAGGTTTTCCTGTAACATGACGCTTGCTTTAGGTCTTTATTGCGGCGCAAAGATAACGTAAAAATTTATTTTGCCGTATGCCGGCCGCAGGATTTATCCTTTTATGCGGATAATTTCGTCGAAAAGTCCGGAGCCGGTTATTCCCGATCGTGCTCTTTGCCGCTCTTTTTCCGCTCCTCGTCGTCGAGTTTCACGCGCCGCGGCTTCCAGATGAAGGTCTTCGACTCGGTTCCCGCCTTCAGCCGTTCGATGTTCTTGCGGTGGGTGTAGATCAGCAGGATGGCGATCACGAACGAGAACACCACGAAGGCCGTCGATCCGTTGACTTTGGGCGATATGAGGGTGAAGACGGGGAAGCAGCATCCGGCGACCATCGAGGCCAGCGACACGTAGTGCGAGACCATCAGCATCACCAGCCACACGCCGAAGCACAGCAGCGCCACGGGGGGATAGATGCCCGTCACGGCGCCCACGAGCGTCGCGACGCCCTTTCCGCCGCGGAATCCGGCGAAAATCGGGAAGATATGGCCCAGCACGGCGGCGAACACGGCGACGATCTTGAGGTTTATCAGGTCGTTCTGTCCGATCAGGTCGTCGTACTGCATCAGTTCGATGATCGTCACGGCCACGAATCCTTTCAGGAAATCGAGCGCGAAGACCGGCAGGGCGGCCCGCCGGCCCAGCACGCGGAGCATGTTGGTCGTTCCGGCGTTCTTCGAGCCGTGCTCGCGGATGTCGATGCCGTAATATTTCTTGCCGATCCATACGGCGCTTGGAATCGAACCGAGCAGATAGGCGATGATAATCATGGTGGTAGCCGTATATATCGTCAGAATCATCTTTTTCGCGTGTTAACTTGTTCATGCAAATATAGTCAAAAAATCCGTATGTGGAAGCCGGGGGCGAAAAAACCGCCGCCGTATCCCGCATTTCCGGAGAATTTAGTATCTTTGCATTCTAAATGAATTAATGTATGAACACAAAGGCTTTGCTCGAACCGATGGGCTCGTGGGCGTGGTGGCGCTCGTGGTTTCTGATTTTCCTCGGCTGCTCGGTCATGGGCGCGGGGTTCGTGCTCTTCGTCAATCCCTACAAGTTCGTGCCGGGCGGGGTCTACGGCATGGGTATCGTGCTGCATAACATCTTCCCTTCGGTCCAGGTCGGTACGTTCGGTTACATGTTCGACATTCCGCTGATGCTGATCTCCATGCTGGTCTTCGGCGGCGGTTTCGGCACGCGCACGGTGCTGGCGGCGCTCTATACGCCGGGCTTTATGAACGTGCTCACGCGGCTGGTCTACCCGAATCCCGAGGCGGTCGAGTCGCTGGACCCTTCGCTGCTGCTGGGCGGGCGGTTGGACCTCTCGAACGATCTGCTGCTGACGTGCGTCATCGGCGCCGTGGTGATCGGCATCGGGCAGGGTATCGTCGTGCGGCAGCAGGCGACCACGGGGGGCACGGACATCGTGGGCATGCTGTTGCAGAAGTTCGCCGGGATCAAGTTCTCGACGGGCATCCTGCTGGCCGACGGGTTCGTCGTGCTGTCGGGACTGGCCGTGATCGGCTTCGGAATCGGCACGGACGAGGCGGCAGCGAACGGCTGGATGCTGACGCTCTATTCGCTCATCACGATCTACATCTCATCGCGTGTGATCGCCTACCTGCTCGACGGCGCGTCGTACGACAAGCTGCTGTTCATCATCAGCGACCACCACGAGGAGCTGAAACGGTTCATCATCGACGATCTCGACCGCAGCGCCACCTACATCAAGTCGAAGGGCATGTACACCGATTCGCTGCGCGACATGATCTTTCTGGTGGTGAGCCGCAAGGAGGTGCGCCTCGTGCAGCACAAGATCAAGGAGATCGACCCGAAGGCATTCGTCGTGGTGACGGATGCCTACGAAACCTTCGGGGAGGGCTTCAAGCAGTTCCCCGAGAAAAACGAGATACAGGCGGAATAGGCTCCGCCAATTAAGAATTAAAAATTAAGAATTGAAAATTGGGATTTAACGTCAATACATTACGGCCTTTGGAGGGCGCCGGACGCAAACTTTTCATCGAGACCTACGGCTGCCAGATGAACGTCGGCGACACGGAGATCGTCGTTTCGCTCATGCAGCGCGAAGGCTATGTCTATACGGACCGCATCGGCGAGGCCGATGTCATCCTGATCAACACCTGCTCGATCCGCGACAACGCCGAGCAGCGCATCTGGGGCCGTCTGGCCGAGATGAAACGCTACCGGCGCGCGAATCCGGGTCTTGTCGTGGGCGTCATCGGCTGCATGGCCGAACGCCTGCGCGAGAAGCTGGTCGAGGGACCTGCGGGCGTCGATGTCGTGGCCGGGCCGGACGCCTACCGCGACCTGCCGCGCCTGGTGCGCGAGGCCGAGGCGGGCGGCAAGGGTGTCAACGTGCTGCTTTCGACCGAGGAGACCTATGCCGAAATCGCCCCCGTGCGCCTCGACCGCAACGGCGTGAGCGCCTTCGTGGCGATCATGCGGGGGTGCGACAACTTCTGTTCCTACTGCGTGGTCCCCTACACCCGGGGCCGCGAGCGGAGCCGCGATGCGGAGACCATCGTCGCCGAGGCGCGCAGTTTGTTCGAAAACGGCTACCGCGAGGTGACGCTGCTGGGGCAGAACGTCAATTCCTACCGTACGGGCGACGTCGATTTCCCGGAGCTGGTGCGCCGCGTGGCGTCGGTCTCGCCGCTGCTGCGCGTGCGGTTCGCCACCTCGCATCCCAAGGATATGAGCGACGGCCTACTGGAGGTCATGGCCTCGATGCCCAACGTCTGCCGGGCGATTCACCTGCCGGCCCAGTCGGGTGCCACGTCGATGCTCGGCCGCATGAACCGCAAATATACGCGCGAATGGTATCTCGACCGCATCGCTGCCATCCGCCGCTATCTGCCCGACTGTGCGATCACCACCGACCTGATCGCGGGCTTCTCGGGCGAGACGGAGGAGGAGCACCTGCAAACCCTGTCGCTGATGCGCGAGGTGGGCTATGATTTCGCCTACATGTTCAAGTATTCGGAGCGTCCGGGCACTTTTGCCGAAAAGCACCTGGGGGACGACGTTCCCGAGGAGGTGAAGTCGCGCCGGCTGTCCGAAATCATCGCCCTGCAAAACGAGCTGGGCCATGCGAGCAACCTGCGCGATGTGGGCCGGGAGTTCGAAGTGCTGGTCGAGGGCGAGTCGAAGCGCGACAGGAACCAGCTGTCGGGGCGCACTTCGCAGAACAAGGTGGTGGTTTTCGACCGCGGGTATCATCGGGTCGGCGACTATGTGAGGGTTCGCATCACGGGCTGCACGCCGGCCACGCTATTCGGAGATGTCATTTCCGGACCGTGCAATTAAAAGTGAAAAATTAAGAATTAAAAATTTCTGTTTTATGCGTTTCGATGAACTCGACCTGGAGGATGAAATCCTCGACGGTCTTGAGGATATGAATTTCCACGAGATGACTCCCGTGCAGGAGCACACGATTCCGGTGATTCTGGAGGGCCGCGACATTATCGGCTGCGCCCAGACCGGTACGGGAAAGACCGCGGCCTATACGCTGCCGCTGCTGAACAAACTGCTCATCGAGGGCAACCCCGACAATGTGGTGAAATCGCTGATCATCGTGCCGACGCGCGAGCTGGCGCAGCAGATCGACCAGCAGTTCCAGGGCTTCTCCTATTATGCGCCCCTCTCGACGACGGTGGTCTACGGCGGTGGCGACGGCAAGGGCTGGGACATCCAGAAAAACGGCATGCTGAACGGCGCCGACGTGGTGATCGCCACTCCGGGCCGCATGATCGCCCACCTGCAAAACAGCGGCGTCGATCTTTCGCACGTCGAATACTTGATTCTCGACGAGGCCGACCGCATGCTCGACATGGGTTTCTCGGACGACATTATGAAGATCATCTCCTACATGCCCGCCGAACGGCAGACGATCATGTTTTCGGCGACGCTGCCCCCGAAGATCCGCGAACTGGCCAAGACCATTCTGCGCAATCCCGCCGAGGTCAACATCGCCATTTCGAAACCCAACGAAGCCATCGACCAGTCGGCCTACATCTGCTACGAGCGTCAGAAACTGGGCATCATCCGCGAGCTGTTCGCCGAGCCGACCGACTCGAAGACGATCATCTTCTCGTCGTCGAAACTCAAGGTCAAGGAGCTGGCCCATACACTCAAGCGCATGGGACTCGACGTTGCGGCCATGCACTCCGACCTGGAGCAGGCGCAGCGCGAGGAGGTGATGCTCAACTTTAAGAACAACAAGGTGAAAATCCTCGTCGCCACGGACATCGTCGCGCGCGGTATCGACATCGAGGACATCGGCCTGGTGCTCAACTACGACGTGCCGCACGACCCCGAGGACTACATCCACCGCATCGGCCGTACGGCCCGCGCGGCGGCTTCGGGCGCCGCCATGACGTTCGTCAGCGAGGAGGAGCAGGGCAAGTTCCACCAGATCGAGAAATTCATCGAGCGGGACATCCGCAAGGCCGAACTGCCCGAGAGCGTGGGCGAAGGCCCGAAATACGCTCCCGACGAGAACCGCGGCCGCTTCGGCCGGGGGCGCGGGGGTCGCAGCGGGGGAGTTGTACAATCCTTACGATGGCAGT
>OGYN01002857.1_pt1 | contig 12294 bp, 9 predicted proteins | sample 1576551 | NCBI WGS metagenome assembly OGYN01 (sample SAMEA3541589, study PRJEB24748) | human gut metagenome | biome: human gut; feature: human-associated habitat; material: faeces | place: China | collected 2012 | reverse complement strand
AATCGCTGGCACTTTTCTGGTTCTCTTTTGGTGTCAAAAGAGAACATCCCTCGGCAAGCAGTAACTTCCCCCGCGCAGCGCCGCACTCTCACCCGTTTTTCATCTGCTCTGCGTGCAGTTTTCCGTGCTCTACATAGTGCGCGGCGTTGTGCAGGTTGGCTTCCACCTGCGCGGCGCTCACCTGCTTGATGACCCGGGCGGGCACGCCCACCGCCACCGAGTTGTCCGGGATGACCATGCCTTCCGGCACAAGCGCCCCTGCCCCGATGATGCAGTTTTTGCCCACCACACAATGGTTCAGCAAGGTGGCGTGCATCCCGATTAAACTGCCGTCCCCTACGGTGCAGCCGTGCACCAGTGCGCAGTGCCCTACCGTGACGTTTTCGCCAAGGGTCACGCAGCCGCCAATGTCGCAGTGCAGCACCGCGTTGTCCTGTACATTGCTGTTTTTACCGATGGTCAACGTGCCGTCATCCCCGCGCAGCACCGCACCGTACCAGACGGTGGAGCCGGGCTTTAAAACCACATCTCCCTGCACGGTAGCGCTGGGGGCTACAAAAGCTGCGCCCTCATCGCGGGGCGTTTTTCCACAAAAGGATAAGAACATTGTTAAAAACCACCTTTCTCTTTTGGTTCTTTTATGGTATTCTTATAAGTAAGGAACAAAAATGTGCGCGCCGGTTTTGCCGGAGCGGGATTCAAGGGGGTACCTTCATGCTTCACAACACGTTCTGCCGCCGGTTGGCGGCGCTGGTGCTTACGCTGGCGGTCGCCGTCAGTGCAGTGCTGCCGGTATTTGCAGTATACCCCATGCCCGTCCAGACTGCAACAGAGACCGAGGCGGTGTATCTGTTCAACGCGGACACCGGCAAGACCATCCTGAACCAGAACGCCGACCAGCAGAAATATGTGGCCAGCCTGACCAAGCTGATGACTGCCCTGCTGCTGGTGGAAAGCGGCAAGGATCTGAACGGTGAAGTGACCGTGCCCACCGATTTAACGCAGGAGTTCAAGGATATCCAGAACGCCAACGGCACCACCATGGGGCTGCGCATCGGCGAGACCGTGCGCCGCATCGACCTGCTGAACGCCATGCTCATCGTCAGCGCCAACGACGCCGCCAGCGTCATTGCCTACGATGTGGGCGGCAGCGTGCTGGATTTCGTCAAGCAGATGAACGCCCGTGCCCAGGAGCTGGGCTGCACCGGCACGAACTTTACCTGTGCCCACGGCCTGTTTGACTACGGCAACGTGTCCACTGCGCAGGATCTGGCAAAGATCGCCGCCGCCTGCGCGGAAAACCAGACCTTTGCACAGGTGGCGGGCACCGCCAGCTATGTGCTGCCAGCCACCAATCTGCGCAAGGCCGAGTACACCATCAGCAGCTCCAACAGCCTGATGAACAGCAAGAGCGCCAACTACCGGGAGTACGTCCAGTGGGTCAAGGGCGGCTTTACCACGCTGGCAGGCCGCTGCATCGTGGCTTTTGCCCAGCAGGACGGCCACAACTACGGGCTGGTGATCCTTGGCTGCGACACGCTGGATCACCTGTTTGCCACGTGTGATGACCTGTTTGACTGGGCCTTTGCCAGCTTTGCCGACCGGCCGCTGGTGGATACCAAGACCGTGCTGACCACCGTAGACCTGAACAAGTGCCGCACCGAGCCGGCTGTGGAGCTGTACGCCGCCGCGCCGGTCAGCGGCTACGGCCACAGCGACGATAAGGTGAGCTATTCCTTCGACCTGCCCGAGAGCGTTTCCGCTACCGTCAAGGAGGGGCAGAAGCTGGGCACCGCCACCGTCTATCTGGACGGCTACGAGGTGGGACAGGTGGACCTTGTGACCCACCGGGAGTATGTGTCGGACTTCCGCACCGACATCAAGGCCACCCTGCTGCTGCTCTGCGCCCTGATTTTGATTTTGTGCGCACTGGGCTTTGCCACCCTGCGCTGCGGCGGCGGACTGACCCTCAACCAGCGCCGCCGTCAGATGAAGAAGAGAAGATAACCCCTCTCGTGAAAAGGCGTTTGGAGCGCTCCGCAGAGCGCGACAAACGCGAAATTAAAAATAATTTTTCCGCTGGTTATGCGCAAAGTGCAACGACGACGACCGCCGCCAGTGGCGGAAACAGGGAGGAGTTGTTGGGGCAGCGGCCAGCAAGACGCAAGTGCCGCCCAAGGCACGATGCGGATGCTGGGTGCCGCAACCCGATAGCGGCGGCCACTCCAAATCGTCCCACATAAAAAGGCTGCTGCACAAAACCCTGTGCAGCAGCCTTAACTATTAACTTGCGGATCAGATACTGAACTGCACGGCGCAGAAGGCGGCATAGATGCACAGCAGTGCAATGCCCTGCGGACGGCTCAGCTTGCCCTTGATCAGAGCGGGCAGGGTAAGCAGCAGCATCACGGCAAACATGACCGGGATATCCATCACCAGCGAAGCGTTCATGCCTGCGATGGTGGAGTTCTGCGGGATGCTGAAGGGTGCCAGCGTGACGGACACGCCGCTGACCAGCACCAGATTGAACACGTTTGCACCGATGACGTTGCCCAGCGACAGCGCACCGTGACCCTTTGCCAGCGAGGTAATGGCGGTGACCAGCTCCGGCAGCGAGGTGCCCAGTGCCACAAAGGTCAGCGCAATGACCGACTCCGGCACGCCCAGCGCCTGTGCGATGAGGGTGCCGTTGTCCACCAGCAGGTCAGCACCCACAGCAATGAGCACTGCGCCGATGGCCAGCAGACCCAGCTCCTTGGCAAAGGGGCCTTCCTCAGCCTGCTCCTCCTCTTCCGGGGCGGGGGTGTTTTTCATAGCCAGCACGTTGCACACGATGTAAGCCACGAACATGGCCAGCAGGATCAGACCCACCGGGCGGGTGAAGGAGCCGGTGGTGTAGGCCACACCGGCATAGAAAGCGGCAGCCACAAAGAAGAAGGCCACCGGGGTGCGCAGGCTCTTGGGGTCAACCTTGCCCGGACGCACCGCAATGGTGATGGCGGCGATCAGTGCAGAGTTGCAGATGACCGAGCCGATGGCGTTGCCGTAGGCGATCTCGCCGTGACCGGTGAGGGCAGAGGTGGTGGACACCATGACCTCCGGCAGGGTGGTACCGATGGACACCACAGTGGCACCGATGAGCAGCTCCGGCACATGGAAGCGGCGGGCGATGCCGGTGGCACCGTCCACAAACCAGTCGCCGCCCTTGATCAGGCACAGCAGACCCACGATAAACAACAGAACAGGGATCAGCATAATATCTCTCCTTTTTAATAATAGCGACAGAGGCACAAAAAAAAGACCCTTATCACATCCAGCCCAAAATGGGAAAATGTGATAAAAGTCTCAAGCATCCGGTACTGCATCGGGCATTTCTGCCGGGGGTGTCGCTGCAGCACAGCGCACCCGTTTTTCAACTAAGGTACGCCCCTTACTCCCTTTTATCCAGAGAATATTATACCTGTTTTCCGGCAAAAACGCAAGGGGAAATATGGGTTTTATTCTGCCTTGGTCACTTTTTTGGCGTTGGGGTAAATGCGCTCCATGCGGGCGTTGTCGAAATGCTCATCAAGGAACACTTCCAGCTGGCCGTTGGGCGCTTCGCCGCTGGTGCGGGCATCGTACCGCGCCAGTGCCAGCGCGCTGGTAAGCATATTCACCGCCATGAACACCGCCAGCGCCGCCGTCATCCACGGACGGATATGGCTGCGCACCTTTTTCATCAGCTTCAGCACCAGCGGGTAGCCGTAGCGCATCCACATCACCGCCGCAATGCCCCAGAAAAAGCAGTACAGCAGGTTGATGCGCCCGCCCAGATTGAACTTGAACTTGCTATAATCCCAGAACACCGTGCCGAACAGCAGTTCGGTGACGGCACTGCACACATATTCATATACACCGCCCAGCACCGTGCCGAAAGCAAAGAGATAGCGGTCGCTTTTATCCTGATTCTGCCGCAGCAGCACGGTAGCCATGGCCAGCGCCAGCCCCCACACCACGCTGAAAGGCCCCCACACCAGACTGGAACGGCTCATCCACACCCCGGCAGTCAGGCGGCAGAACACGGTCTCCACCATGTCGCCCAGAAACGCCCCGATGACAAACAGCCACAGCAGGTCTGCCGCGCTGAGGAAGTCGGCTTTCCCCTTCTGCACTGCCGTGGGCTGCTGCCGGGCGGCTTCCGGGTAGGCGCGCTGGATGCGCTTTTCCACATACGCGGCAATGCGGCGGCGCAGGGTGTCGGAGCGCGCCTCCAGTTTCTGGTTCAGCTGTTCCAGCACCGGGTGCTGCGCCGCATACCGCCCCACCAGAACCGCCGAGCCCAGCTGGTCCAGCGCCGCGATGCCCAGCGCACCCCACAGCACCGAGTACTGTAAGCAGACGTAGCCGTTCAGGTTGAACTTTTTATTGGAGTAGTCCCACCATTTGCGGTTGTGAAGCCGCTCCAGCAGCTTTGCCGTGAGCCACTCCACCACGGTAGCCGTAAGCATACAGGCCACAAACAGCACCACCGGCTTTGTGCGCAGATCTGCAAAGCCCACTGCCATCAGGATGGCCGTGGTGCCGTACACAAAGCAGAACGGCCCCGCCGCCATGCCGCGGTTTGCAAACCGCTTGCCCCGGAAGGTAGCCACCACGGTCTCCCCTACCCACCCAAGGAAGGAATAGACCAGATACAGCACGCCCAGCGTGTAGAAGTTCAGTGTCATCGCGCTTTCCTCGCCTTCTGTTTTTATGCTCTGATTGTACTCGCTTGCGCCGGTTTATACAAGAGGACGGCTGAAAATGTTACAATTGGCGTGCGTTTTCATTTTACGAACGCATCATTCCGGGCAGACCGCAGTCTGCCCGGAATGATGCAATTAAAAACATTTTTCCGTTAAAAAAGCCGCTGCACAAGCACGGTGCAGCGGCTCTCAGGGTCATTTTTTACAGCTTACAGCTGGCTCTTATACAGCTCCACGATCTCCTCCACGCTGGTGTCGCGGGGGTTGCCGGGACGGCAGGCGTCTGCAAAAGCGGACTCGGCGAGGAACTGGATGTCCTCTTCCTTCAAGATGCCGTGCAGGTTTGCGGGGATGCCCACGTCTGCACTCAGCTGCTTGACGGCTGCGATGGTAGCATCGGCTGCCTCCACATCGTTCATCTCGTCAATGCCCTGCACGCCCATTGCCTTGCCCACGGCACGGTAACGCTCGCCTGCCACGGTCTTGTTATACTCCAGACCGACCGGCAGCAGGATGGCACATGCCACACCGTGGGGGGTGTCATACAGGGCAGACAGGCCGTGTGCCATGGAGTGGACAATGCCCAGACCCACGTTGGAGAAGCCCATACCGGCAATGTACTGACCCAGAGCCATGCCCTCGCGGCCCTCCGAGGTGTTCTGCACAGCGCCGCGCAGGCTCTGGCTGATGAGCTTGATGGCTTCCAGATGGAACATATCGGAAATGACGCAGTGGCCCTTGGTGATATAGCCCTCGATGGCATGGGTCAGCGCATCCATACCGGTAGCAGCGGTCAGACCCTTGGGCATAGAGGACATCATATCAGGGTCGACCACAGCGATCTCGGGGATATCGTTGGTATCCACGCAGACGAACTTGCGCTTTTTCTCCACGTCGGTGATGACGTAGTTGATGGTGACCTCGGCAGCAGTACCGGCGGTGGTGGGCACTGCAATGGTGAACACGGCGTGCTTCTTGGTGGGGGCAACGCCTTCCAGAGAGCGGACGTCCGCAAACTCAGGGTTATTGATGATGATGCCGATGGCCTTTGCGGTATCCATGGAGGAGCCGCCGCCGATGGTCACGATGCAGTCAGCCTCGGCAGCCTTGAAGGCAGCCACGCCGTCCTGTACGTTGGCGATGGTGGGGTTGGGCTTGATCTCGCTGTAAACAGCGTAGGCAAAGTTTGCAGCATCCAGCAGGTCGGTGACCTTTTTGGTAACGCCGAACTTGATCAGGTCGGGGTCGGAGCAGACGAAAGCCTTCTTGTAGCCACGGGCGGTCAGCTCGGGAACGATATTCTCGATAGCACCGTGGCCGTGGTAGGAGATGGTATTCAGAACAATGCGGTCAGCCATAATACAAATCCTCCAAATCTGTTTGCAGCCGCCTTTCCGGCGGCGTTCCTCTACGTTTCAGCATAGCACATCGTCAAAAAATTTGCAATGTAAAATTGTTTAAATTTGTAGTATATTTTTATACTTGTGTACTGTTTTCTGTTATTTTTGTCTGTTTTTAGGGATTATCATCCCCCGCAAAAAACAATCCTTGCCAAATGGCCGTGCCTGTGTTATACTATTCTGGTAACCTTTGCTGGTGTGGCGCAATGGCAGCGCAACTGATTTGTAATCAGTGGGTTGCAGGTTCAACTCCTGTCACCAGCTCCATACAAAATCCCTGGATCCATTTGGGTCCGGGGATTTTTTTGTGCCGAACACAGTCTCCTTCCTGCGCAAAGAACGACTTTTCCGTAAAATTTGTGTAAGATGCAACAAAAATATTGTCTTTGTAAAAAAAAGCAGTATAATACAGGCAGCAACAACTAACAGGAGGGAAAATGGAATGCGTCACTCTTTGGGAACCATCGCCTGGCGCGGGCTGAAAGGCCGCCGCCGCGATACCGCTATGATGCTCTGCGTGCTGGCGGCAGTGTTTGCGCTGCTTACAGCGGTGCTGTGCTATCAGCAGAGCGGCAACCGCGCCATGGAGGTGCAGCGCCAGGAGCTTTACGGTGCCTGGCAGCTTGCCCGTTACGACCTGACCGCCGCAGATGCCGATGCCTTTGTGCAGCAGACAGCCCCCGCTGCGGTGGGGCGTGCGGCGCAGTATGCGGCCCTTGTCAACGACAAGGACCTTGCCTTTGGCGCGCTGGGCACTGTGGACGAGGGATATCTCGCCTGTGGGCAGCTGCAGCTGCTCAGCGGACGGCTGCCCGGCACCGCCGGAGAGGCAGCGCTGACCACCTCGGTGCTGGACAGCATCGGGGCCTCCTATGAGCTGGGGCAGACCGTGACCCTGCAGGCGGTGCATGGGGACGATGCACCGGTCCTGCTGCAATTTACCCTGTGCGGGGTGCTGCCCTCCTACGATGCCTACTGGGCGGTGGGCAGCAACCTGCCGGTGGATGCGCTGGTCACCGCCGACAGTCTGCCCCAAAGCTGGGACAGCAAAATACAGCTGCTGTGCTGCTATGCTGGTGCCGTGCCGCTGGCTCCTTATATAGACGGCAGCCAGGATCCCACTTGGGTGCGCAACACCTACGCCTATCCGGAAGCGGATCTGACCCGGAGCGGCAGCTGGGCTTTTATGGGCGGCTGTGCCCTGCTGACCCTGTGCGCGGTGCTCGTGCTGTGCACCCTGCAGCTGCGCCGCCGGGAGCAGAGCCTTGTCACTCTGCGTATGATCGGTGCCGGAAAAACCGCCCTCGTGGCGCTGTGCCTGTGGGAAGCCGTTTTTCTGCTGCTGTTCTGCCTGCCGATCGGCAGCCTGCTGGGGGTCGGCCTGTGTGCCGCCACCCTTGCCGTGCAGGGGCACGTGCGCTATCTCAGCCTGCCGTGGGGACAGCTGGCGCTGGCGTGGGCTACCGGCACCGGGGCCGTGCTGCTGGGCTTTTTGCTGCCTGCCCTGCGGCAGGCCGGGCAAAAGCTGACCCATCTGCCCCAGAAAAAGGTAAGATTACAGCGCCGTGTGCGGCTGCTTACGCCGCTGCCGCTGCGGCTGGTGGTGCTCAATGCGCTGGGGCTTACGCTGGCGCTGTGCTGTGTGTTCCTGAGCACCTGGAAGCTGCTTCCCTACCGCCGCACGGCGGCTTCGGCAGCGGTGCAGGTAAGCGCCGGGCAGAACACCCTGACCGACGGCCTTGCGGAGGATCTGCTGCGCCTGCCGGACGTCCAGCAGGCCGCCATGCGCACCGACATGAACTATCTGTGCGGCCTTTCCAGCGATGCCTTTACGGCGCATGACCTGTGGGGACTGTATACCCACCAGGACAGCCTCTACACCATGTTTACCATGCAGGATGCGGACACGGTAAACACCCTTGTCACCGCATTGCCGGATGCAGAGCTGGAAGCGCTGGTTGCGCAGTGCAGCACCCCTGTGGATCTGGACGCACTGCGCAGCGGGCAGGCCGTGCTGCTGTATGCGCCGGATTTTGTACTGGACGAAAACGGCCAGACCCAGTGGGGCACGCAGGCCGCACCCTTTGCGGGCTGCACGGCAGTGCTGGAGTACCCTATCCTGGACGGCGCACACAGCCAAAAGAGCCTGACCATCGGCGGCGTGATTGCAAGCATTGATATGGACAGCCTGCCCTTTGCAGACAGCTCCCCCACCACCTACCAGCTGTACTGCAGCCAGGCGCTGGGCCGCGCCCTCTGGGCAGAAGAATACGGCACGCCCTACGGGTATACCGCCATCAACCTGAAACTAAAAGCCAACGCCAGCTACGCTACCCAGAAATCCATTGCAGGGCTGGTGACCCGCCGGGGCGGCGTACTGCGCACCAACAGCTACGAAACTGCCAGCCGGATGTATCAGGAAGGCAGCACCGGCGCGTTCTTCTGGGCGGTCGCCGGAGTGGTGGGCGCTGCACTGGCCCTGTTTTTACTGTGGAACCTGTTCGGGCTGTACTGGCAGCACCAGCGGCTGCGCATCGGTATCTTTCAGGCAGAGGGCACCTCGGCTGCCATGCTGCGGCACTGCGGCATCCGGCAGGGCGTGCTTGCAGTGCTGGGTGCGCTTTTGCTGGGCAACCTGGCCGTATGGGGCCTGTGGCGCTGGAGCTGGCACAGCCTGGTCACCCGGCAGAGCGGCCGCATCCTGACCTTTGCGGCCCTGCCTATGGCCGTATCGGAGTATCCCTGGGCGCTGCACCTTGCGGTATGCGCAGGTTATCTGCTGTTCGTGCTGGCGCTGCAGCTGGCCCCGCTGGAGCGGCTGGCACGCAGCCAGCCCATGGACAATCTGAAAAAAGGAGTGTAACGCGATGAGAGAGATCGTACTGGAAGCCCGGGCTGTGACCCGTACCTACGGCACCGGCACCGGTGCCACCCACGCCCTGCGCGGGGTGGATGTGGAGATCGAGCAGGGCAGGTTTACCGCCATCATCGGGGCCAGCGGCTGCGGCAAATCTACCCTGCTGCAGACACTTGGCGGGTTGGATGCCCCCACCAGCGGCAAGGTACTGCTGGAAGGGCAGGATCTGTATGCGCTGCCGGATGCCGCACTTGCCCGGCTGCGCCGTACGCGGCTGGGGTTCGTGTTCCAGGCATTCCACCTGCTGCCGGAGTATACGGTGCGGGACAACATCCTGCTGCCGCTGCTGCTGGACAAACGGGAGCCGGACGAGGAATACCTTGCCCTGCTTACCCGGCAGCTGGGGCTGACCGCGCTGCTGCAGCGCCAGCCCACCCAGCTTTCCGGCGGGCAGCAGCAGCGCGCCGCCATTGCCCGGGCACTGATCACCCGCCCTGCGGTCGTGCTGGCAGACGAGCCTACCGGCAACCTGGACCACCAGAACAGCGTGGAGGTATTCCGCCTGCTGCGGGAGGCAGCCGCACAGCAGCACCAGACCGTGGTGTATGTCACCCACGACCAGGGGCTTGCGGCGCAGGCAGACCGGGTGCTGCGGATGCAGGATGGCCGGATCGAAGAAGCATAAAACCTGCACTTTTTTCTCTGTCCGGGTGTTTGCGAATGGCGGATCTTGTTGTATAATAGAGAAAACACGCCCCGGAACAAAAGGAGGAACCAAGCATGATCCAATTCGGTCTGCGTCTGCACGACGCGGAAAAGCTGCCCATTGAGCAGGTGCTGCCGCTGGTGCGCCAGAAGGGCTTTTCCTGCGTGCATCTGGCACTGAGCAAATCCCTGAAGGAGGTGCCCAACACCCCCTCTGCCCTCACCCCCGGCTACGCGGCCTATCTGCGCCGCCTGTTCGCCAAAAACGAGCTGGACATTGCGGTGCTGGGCAACTACCTGAATCTGGCGCACCCGGATACGGATGCTCTGCACGCCATTCAGGAAAAGTACTACGCGCATATCCGCTTTGCCAGCCTGCTGGGCTGCGGCATGGTGGGCACCGAGACCGGTGCACCCAACGCAGAGTACAAGTTCTGCCCGGAGTGCCGCAGCGATGCCGCCCTTGCCACCTTTATCAAAAACTTCAAGCCGGTGGTTCGCTGCGCCGAGCAGTACGGCGTGACCATTGCCATTGAACCGGTGGTCAAGCATATCGTGTATGACGCCCGCCGCGCCCGCACCGTGCTGGACGAGATCGGCAGCCCCAATCTGCAGATCCTGCTGGACCCGGTGAACCTTTTGAACATGGAAAACGTGGACCGCCGGGAGGAAGTGTTTGCCGAGGCCATCGAGCTGCTGGGCAAGGATGTTGCCATGATCCACTTCAAGGACTTTTTGCGGCAGGACGCCGGCGGGCAGCTGGCTGCCACCGGTGCCGGGCAGGGCGGCATGGGCGACTACCGCACCATTCTGCGGTTTGCCAAGGAGCAGAAGCCCTATGTGTTCGCCACCTTGGAGAACACCACCCCGGAAAACGCCGTCCAGTGCCTGCACTATCTGCAAAAGCAGTACGACGAGTGCTGACAGTAAATGAAACCGCACACTGCTGTCCGCAGCAGCCTGTGGTTTCATGGTATAAAAAAGTCTGAACCGGTGGCGGATGTCTCAGTTCAGACTTTTTTGTTATTCTATGTCAGCAGGTCGTTAGACTCTTGCCAAGCCGTCCACACTCAGCACAACGCCGGTGATGCAGGATGCCTTCTCCGAGGCACCAAGAATTGTTTGTCAATTTTCGGAAGCTGATGGCAGAGTGTTCCCGCAAGAGCTGTCCAGCCGCATCTGATACCACACCACCCCGCCGTGGGTGGAAGCGGAAACGCCCTCGTTCACAAAGCCAAACTTTGCGTAATAGTGCAAAAGTTTCTCCTTGCAGGTCAGCACCAGCCCCTTGCGCCCCTGTGCGTGGGCATCTGCGATGGCTCTTTGCAGCAGCAGCCCGGCATAGCCCCGGCGGCGGCAGCGCGGGAGGGTGTTCACCCCAAAGATCATCTGCCATGCGCCATTTTCATCATGCAGGGCGGCATCTGCGTACATCTCATCGGTCAGGTCGGGCATATCGGTGCAAAAGCCGTCCACAAAGGCCACCAGCTCCCCCTGCTCAAACAGCAGCCAGAAATGCTCTGCATAGTGTGCCAGCCGCCCGGCAAATTCTTCTGCTGTGGCAGCCTCCGCTGCCGGAAAACAGGCCGCCTCCACGGCGGCAATGGCCTGTAAATCGTCCATAGTTGCGTTGCGTATCTCCACAGTATCTCTCCTCCCTTTTTTGTAATGTCAGTATACCACAGCTGCCGCGCAAGGGCAAAATATTTGCATCTGTTCCCCGTCCGTGTTACAATGGCTATACTACGCTTGGAAGGGAGTTGAAACGCCATGCCCACCGAAAACCGCACTACCTTAACGCCGGACACCCCAGTGCGCTACCTGAAAGGGGTGGGGCCCAAGACCGCAGAGCGGTTCGAAAAACTGGGCATCGTGACGCTGGCAGACCTGCTGTGCCATTACCCCCGGCGGTACATCGACTTTTCCAAGCCCTACTCCATTGCGGAAGCTCCCGCCGACACTGAATGCGTGGTAAAGGCCGAGGTGTTTGCAAAGCCCGGCGGGCGCATTTTGCCGGGCGGGCGGCGGATGGAGCGCATCACCGCCGGGGACGATGTAGCCAGTCTGGAGATCACATGGTTCAATAACCCCTACGCCACCCAGAAATTGCAGCTGGGGCAGGAATACTATTTTCAGGGCATCGTGACCGGCGGGATGCTGCGCCGCCAGATGGTCAACCCGCAGGTGCGCACCGCCGAGCAGATTCAAGCCGCGCCCTTTGAGGCCGTTTACCCCCAGACCGAGGGACTGTCCAGCAGCGTCATCTCCCGCTGCATCCGGCAGCTTTTGCCCCACGCGGAGCTGCTGCCCGACCCGCTGCCGCCGGAAATGCTGCAAAAATACCGTCTGCTGCCCAAGGCCGAAGCCGTGCGCGCCATCCACTGCCCTGCCACCGAGGAACAGGCCGCAGCAGCGCGGCGGCGGCTCATCTACGAGGAGCTTTTGGTGCTGCAATTGGGCATCGGGCGGATGCGCAGCCGGGGCGCTGCGGCCACCGGCGCACCCATGCGCCGCGCCGACCCATCCCCTTTCTGGCAGAGCCTGCCCTTTGCCCCCACCGGGGCGCAGCGCCGTGCAGTGGAGGAGATTTTAAACGATATGGCGG
>OGYN01002854.1_pt1 | contig 12302 bp, 10 predicted proteins | sample 1576551 | NCBI WGS metagenome assembly OGYN01 (sample SAMEA3541589, study PRJEB24748) | human gut metagenome | biome: human gut; feature: human-associated habitat; material: faeces | place: China | collected 2012 | reverse complement strand
TGCTCCTGCCGCCACTGGTGGTTCTCCAGCGCCTTCTTCACCAGCTCCAGCGCCTTAGGGGTGCGGTCACCGCTGCCCACGTTGTGGGCCTCCTCCACACCGTACAGCAGAGGGCGGGCAAAGGGAGGCGCGCCCACGCTCATGTGACGGGCGGGGATCACGGCCTTCAGCCGCTTGCCGCGGACGTCCACCTCTACGGGATCATCCGTCAGGATGTCGCTGTCGATGTAGCACAGGCCGATGGCGCGCTTGCCGCTGGCCTCCAGAATGACGGTGGAGAGACCCTCGCCCTCGGTCTTGAAGTAGGGTACCATGGTGCCGCTGGTGACCCAGCCCACCAGCTTGTCACCCTGATAGATCTCCATACCGGCGCGCATGACGCCGCGATCCACCAGTGCGATGGGCGCGATCTTCCGGGGCAGACCGGACAGATCGGCGAAGTCGCGGTCCATGTATCTCTTGAAGTAGCGCTGCTGCTTTTCCAGCGCGGCGCGGCCAATGTAGTCGCCCTTCTGGGCGGAGAAGCTGACGGCGAACTTGGCCAGCGGCACGGCGAAAATGGGGATCTCGCTGCCGTCGGGGGCGGTACCCATCTCGTGGCCGTACAGGGGCAGGGATGCCTCCATACGCAGGGTATCGCGGGCGCCCAGACCGGCGGGACGCGCGCCCAGCTCCACCAGACGGTTCCACAGCCACGCGGCGTCAGCGCTGCGGACGTAGACCTCATAGCCCAGAGGCTCGCCGGTGTAGCCGGTCTTGGCCACGCGGGCCTCGTGACCCTCCAGCGATACGATGCCCAGCGCGTTCTTCATGGGCTCGGTCAGCTGCTTGCCGCCGTTGAGACCCATCAGCAGCTCCTTGCACTTGGGGCCCTGCACAGCGATGGCCGCCCACTCCTTGGAGATATCGGTGATGGTGCAGTCAAAGCCGGTCAGCGCGGCGCGCAGATGCACCAGATCCTTCTCCGTGTTGGCGGCGTTCACCACCAGCAGATAGTTGTCCGTCTCAAACATATAGAGGTAGGCATCGTCCACGGCGCCGCCGTTCTCATTGGCGATGATGCAGTACTGCGCCAGACCCACATCCAGCGCCGCCACGTTGCTGGTCAGCACGTGCTGCAAAAAGGCCTGACGCTCCGGGCCCTCAATGAGCAGTCGGCCCATGTGGGACACATCGAACAGACTGCACACCTGCCGGGTATACAGGTGCTCGGCAATAATGCCGGTGGGGTACTGAATGGGCATCTCCCATCCGCCGAAGTCCACCATTTCCGCACCGGCGGCCACATGGACGTCATACAGCTGGGTACGCTTCAGCTCGCTCATACGTTTTTCCTCCTTCAAGATCATGGATCGTTTTTGGGCAGCAAAAAAGGACACAAAACCGCTCATCACGGCCTTGTGCCCCCGTTGAGTTACCTGAGAGATTCCCTCCCGATGGGAGGTTGCACCTTCGGTGGTCGGGCGTTGCCGTCCGGCCTTTTCGGAGTATCGTCCGGAACCGGTCCTTTTGCCTGAGAGCTTCTGCGTTCCCCTTCGGCGCCGCAATTGCGATCTCTCCCGATCCCATCGTCCGATCGATATGCACTTGTACGCGGCAGAACCTGCCTTGTATACAGAGTGTATCACCGCAAAACGGCGTTTGTCAAGAAACATTTTCCCGGACGGAAACAAAAAGTAAAGCCTCCGGTCAGACCGGAGGCTTTACCTATATATTTAGTCCCAGAGAAGCTCTGTGCGGCGCATGGGGTCGAAGAACGTCCACGGGCCGCCGACTGCCTGCGTGGATAGTCCCGCCTTGAGGACCGCGCCGTACAGCATACCGGTGCGGTCGTACACCGACACCATCGTGTAGGTCCCCTCGCTGTCGCCGGTGACAAGCGCCAGCTTGCCGTCCCGGTAGAGCATGGAGATCTCGTCCAGCTTGTCTGAAAGCCACATGGACCCAAAGCTGCCGATGTAGCGATGGTCATACCCGTAGACGATGGCGTCCAGCGGATAGAGGAGATCGCACCAGACCAGCTGCCCGTCCCCGTCCAGCTCGGGCCACAGCAGGTCGAAATCGTAGTCCACGGCCCAGCCGTCGCCGCCGGGGCGCAGCACGGTGAGGTGGCTGCCGGTGCAGACCACCAGCAGATCCTCGCTGCTGTTATACACCGGCAGCGGATAATCATTGCGGTTGATCTCATAGGCTGTGCCGCTCTGGGTACCCATGGTGGCCTCGTGGTGCTGCAGCTCCGCATCCTCATACACCACCAGCGTCAGCTTGCAGTGGAAGTCGGCGGCGTCCAGCACCCGCAGGACGTACTGCCCGTTCTCCGCCGTGGTCAGCAGGATCTCGGACTGGTCATAGGTGAATTGCAGACCCACCACCCGCTGCTCGGCGATATCCAGCGGATAGACCAGCCGGAGCCGCGCCATGTCCGGAACACGCAGGGAGTAGCCGCCTCCGGCGGAGGAGGTGTAGCTGTTCAGTTCCATTGGGGCATACCACAGGCCGAAGCCCTCCGGCGCCCACTCCGGCTGGGGGTCTGCGTCGGCGGCAAAGCCCACCGTGGTCAGAAAGCCGTCCTCCCATCCGATGGAGAAGGGGGTGAAGCGATTCTCCGCGTGGAGCGTGGTGTCGCCGGACAGATACATCTGGTCGCCTCCGTAGTAAAAGAGGGTCGGCTCCATCCAGTCCGTCTCCCCCACGGGGATACGGAGCTTGTCGAATGCGGGATAGCTGTCGGCGTAGTAGTCTCTTTCGCTGTCCCGCAGCAGCAGGCTCAGATCCCCATAGCCCGGGGACAGGTACAGGGGATAGGTGTCGTAGAACTCCCGCAGCCGTATCTGCTCGGTATAGCCCCTGCCATTGCCGTAGGGATCGTTGTTCCCATAGGTCTGATAGCCTTGGATGAGACGGGTCATCAGCGGGTCGTCCGGCTGCACCATCAGAGAGATATACCGCCGGTCGGTGTAGCGGCCGTAGTAGAGTTCCTCCCGCTCCTGCTGCCGGTCGTAGAAACTAAGGCGGCCGCTGCCCTGGCCGTTCACCAGACGGTGGGTGGTGTCCCATGTGTTGTCGTGTACGTCGTAAACGGTGTCCCAGCGCAGCTGGGAGCCGTACTTGATGGCGGTGCGGAAGCGCAGACCCTCCGCCGCCGCGATGTCGCCCCGCGCAAGGGCGACGGTGTAGGGCAGGGGAGTGGCGGTGCCGTCCAGCCGCAGGGACAGGGCGGGGAGCAGGACGGCGGCCAGCACCAACATCGCCGCCGCAGCTGTCAGACAGCGCTTCATCCGTCCTCACCCGCCTCTCCGTCCGTCAGCTCGCCCAGTGCGCGGCTGACCCGGTCGGCCCGGTAGTGGTACGTCTCCTTGATGTAGGTCATCAGGTCGCGGCCGGACTCCTCCAGCGCGTCGGCGGTGCAGTCGCCCACGATGACGCCCTCCCGGATCAGGACGGCGCGGGAGATGCAGTCCTTGACCTCCTCGATGAGATGGGTGCTCAGCAGCACCGTCTCCTGCTCCGTCAGGATGCCCAGCAGCACCTTGTAGAAGTCCTCCCGGTTGAAGATGTCGTTGCCCGCGAAGGGCTCATCCATCAGGATATAGTCCGCGCCCTGCGACAGCGCCATGATGACCTCGAACTGGTTCTGCATACCGGCGGAGAAGCTGCGCAGCTTCTTGTCCATGGGCAGGGAGAAGAAGTCCATCAGGCGCTGAAACCGCTTGTCGTTGAAGCGGGGGAAGTGGGCGGCGTAGAAATCCCGGTGGGCCGCCGCCGTCAGAGCGGGGAAGAAGGAGTGCTCGCAGGTGGCAAAGCTGAGCCGGTCGATGTTGGTGCGGTCGATGGCGGCGCCATCCAGCGTCACCGCGCCCTCGTGCCGCACAAGACCCAGCACGCACTTCATCAGGGTCGTTTTGCCCGCGCCGTTCTCCCCGAACAGCCCCACGATCTGCCCGCGGGGCAGCGTCAGGGATACATCGTGCAGCGCCTCCTTGGAACCGTATTTCTTGCTGATATGGCTGATCTCAAGCATATGTGATCCCTCCTTAACCGTAGTAGTGCGAATGGGACAGGGCTGCCATGGCATCGGATACCCGTTGGACATTCTCCTCCGTGGGCAGGCACTGGCTGGGGGTGATGCAGTACCACGCCCCGTAGCACAGGCCCAGCACCAGCGCACCCAGCGCGGCGGCGCACACGGCCCACAGCAGCGGCGCCGTCCACACCTGACGCCGCAGGGTCTGCCGCCCATCGGGCAGACGGCGCATCAGGTAGATGCTGCGCCCGCCCAGATAGTAGGAGCTATACAGCATCACGGCGGACAGCAGCGCCAGCAGCACCACCACGCCGAACACGATGACCACCGGCTCCGCGTAGGCGGAGAAGCTGTTCATCAGCGCCGTATCCGACAGCCACCCGTTCCAGCCGAACAGGCTGCGATAGGCGGTGCTGTACCGGGCGGTGAAGTCGATGGCAGCCGCCAGTGCGCCGATGGCCAGACTGCCGACGATGATGCCCTGCATGGTGTCCGCCGGTACGTTGGGGGGCAGGATGCGCTCAAGTGCTCTGTGCAGTGCGGAAGTCCGTTTTTCCGTCATCGTCCGTCTCTCCTTTCTGGAATTGCCATAGCGTGATGCCCAGTGCCAAGGCGGTGAGCAGGCACACCAGCAGGGTGGTGCTGGAGCCCATAGGGAAGAAAAAGCTGAGAATGGTCAGCGCCAGCGCCAGCAAGGGCGCGATGCTGAAGTGTCCCCGGCGCTGTGCGTGGGAGAATTGGGCGGCGGCCGCAGCACACAGCGCCGTCAGCAGCAGATTTTCCACCCACACGGTGGCGTCCCGCAGGGGCAGCAGGTGATGCAGGAACTTGCCGCCGTACATCGTCAGCAGCAGGGTCTGCCCGCCGATGGTATACCCGTAGTACGGGGGCGGCGTCCATGCGTCGATCCGCAGCTTCACCACCGCCGTGAACACCGCCGCCATCACCGCCCAGTAGAACAGCACGCACACGGCGTAGTGCAGCGTCCACCACAGGCACAGCGAGCCCTCGCTGACCCGCAGGCGCTGCACGGTGCAGCCGGTTTTCGCCCCGTAGCCGCAGCCGTTGAGACTCAGAACCGCCAGCAGGGCGGCAAAGCCCGCGGCACAGGCGATGGCTGCGCCGGTCCTGCCGGGCAGCTTGCAGAAATCGACCAGCTCATACTGCGGCGTTTCCGTACCGTCCGGCGCTACGATGGCGGCGCCCGGCTCCTGCGCCGGTACCAGCCACAGCAGCGCACCGGACAGTGCCGCCGCCAGCAGCGTGACAGCTAAGACCCGCCATACGGTACCGCGTGCCGCCAGCGCCAGTACGGATAAATGCTTTCTCATGCGTTCGTTCCCTCCTTGTCGTACAGTGTGTCCAGCAGGCGGTGGGCGTCCTCCCGCGTCAGTCCCAGGCGTTTGGCGGCGTCCACCATGGCCTGCATCTCCGTTTCCAGCAGCTCCCGGCGCAGGGCGGCGATCTGTTCCGGCGTGACCTGTATGCAGCTCTTGGCGCCGGCGCGGGAGGTCACAAGTCCTTCGTCCTCCAACTGCTTGAACGCCTTTTGCACCGTGTTGGGGTTCACCGCCAGCAGCGCCGATACCACCCGCCGGGAGGGCAGCTCGTCGCCGTCCTGTATGGTGCCCGCCGCCAGTCCCTGCTGGATGTAGCGGATGATCTGGAGATAGATGGGCGTGCCGTCCGTCTGGCGGAACGCCTCGAATGAGATCATGTGTCTCGCCTCCTCTCTGCAAAACTGTATTACTCAAATAGTACGGTTGTTAACTGTATTATACGAATGATACAGTTCTGTGTCAAGAGGAAAAGTGAAAAAATAGAACCACGGCGGCGCAGACATAAAAAATCCCCCTCCGACCGCGAGGGTCGGAGGGGGACTTGCGCAGCATATTATTCCTCGGTGAAGTGGACATGGTTGAAGATGTGATCCTGACAGAAGCAGTGGTAGCCCGCGCACTTGCTGCAATAGCGGAACTGGAGGTCGGGGTAGTCCGTGTCGGTGCGGCCGCAGACGGCGCACTTGTGGTGGTAGCCCTTTTCCTTCTCCTGCTGCTTTACCGCCTGCTTGTACTGCACGGTCTTGGGGCTGTACTGCCTCTTGGTGCGGGCGGCCAGATAGTGTACCTCCGGCCAGATGAACACGGCGAAGTTCAGCAGCGCCACCACCGGCAGCACCACGCCAGCCCAGTTGTGCAGGCCGATGGCGCGGATGATGTCAAAGGCGAACAGCGCGCCGTCCAGATACGCCAGCCACTTCATCTTTACCGGCAGGAAGAACATGAACAGCACCGTGGTGTCCGGGAACAGCATGGCAAAGGCGAAGAACATGGACAGGTTCACATAGGGAGTGCCTTCTGCATTGATGAAGCTGTTGCCGGTGATGACGCTGGCCAGTATCGTACCCAGCACCGTCAGCAGCATACCGCTGAAGTAGTAGAGATTGAACTTGGCGGTACCCCACTGCCGCTCCAGCGTGGTGCCGATCCAGTAGTAGAAGTACAGGCTGATGAGCAGCCAGAAGGGAGAGCTGGAGCTGGGGTAGAAGATGAACGTCACGATGCGCCAGATCTCGCCGTGGAGCAGACCGTTCAGGTTGAACTTGAGAAAGTCCAGCGCGGCGGGATTGGTGTACATTGTCAGCATGGACAGGATGTACACCGCCACGTTGCCGATAACGATGACGCGCATCAGATTGGGGATACCGAAGCGGGGGTGGGCGGCGCAGAAACGCTGCACCCCGTCATAGAGCTTTTTCAAGGGGAATTTCCTCCTGTACAAATTCAAGTAACGCCTATTGTAGCGCATAGGGCGGAAAAAGTCATGTCATTTTTTTGAACAATGGAAAAGTTTCCAGAAAGTAAATTGTTTCCGTTTTTTTCGGAAAACCTATTGACAACCGCAAAAAACCTGCTATCATATATGGCACAAGTTCATACCTTATCAAGAGTGGCGAAGGGACCGGCCCGATGAAGCCACGGCAACCTGTTTTTTCAAGGTGCCAAATCCGGCGAACGAATCGAAAGATGAGGGAAGGCAAGAAAGCTTCAGCACTCTGTCGGTTCGGCAGAGCGCTTTTTTTGCTGCGTGTTCCCAAAAGAAAGGAGAAATTATCATGGCAAGACATCTGTTTACTTCTGAATCCGTTACCGAGGGGCATCCCGATAAGATCTGCGACCAGATCTCCGACGCGGTGCTGGATGCGATCTTTGAGCAGGACCCCAACGGCCGCGTGGCCTGCGAGACCTGCGCCTCCACCGGCCTGATCCACATCATGGGTGAGATCACCACCAGCTGCTATGTGGATATCGCCAAAATTGCCCGTCAGGTGGTGCTGGATATCGGCTACGACCGCTCCCAGTACGGCTTCGACGGCAATACCTGCGCTGTCATCACCAACATCGACGAGCAGTCCAGCGACATCGCGCTGGGCGTGGACAAGAGCTACGAGGCCAAGGCCAAGGGCGAGAGCGAGCTGGACAACGGCGCCGGCGACCAGGGCATGATGTTCGGCTACGCCTGCGATGAGACGCCGGAGCTGATGCCGCTGGCTATCTCCATCGCCCAGAAGATGGCAAAGCGCCTGACCGACGTGCGCAAGCAGGGTCTGGTGGACTATCTCCGTCCCGACGGTAAGACCCAGATCACCGTGGAGTACGATGAGAACGGCGCACCCATCCGCGTGGACACCGTGGTGCTGTCCACCCAACACAGCCCCGATGTCTCTCTGGAGCAGATCCGCAAGGATATGATCGAGCTGGTCATCAAACCCACCGTCCCCGCCCATCTGCTGGACGGCGAGACGAAGATCTACGTCAACCCCACCGGCCGCTTCGTCAACGGCGGCCCCGCCGCCGATACCGGTCTCACCGGCCGCAAGATCATCGTGGATACCTACGGCGGCAGCGCCCCCCACGGCGGCGGCGCCTTCTCCGGCAAGGATCCCACCAAGGTGGACCGCTCCGCCGCCTACGCCGCCCGCTGGGTGGCCAAGAACGTGGTGGCCGCCGGTCTTGCCAAGAAGTGCCAGGTGCAGCTGGCCTACGCCATTGGCGTGGCCCGTCCCGTCAGCGTGCTGGTGGAGACCTTCGGCACCGGCGTGGTGGCCGACGACAAGCTGGAGGCCGCTGTGGAGAAGGTCTTTGACCTGCGTCCCACCGCCATCATCCGCGATCTGGATCTGCGCAAGCCCATCTACCGCCAGTTGGCGGCCTACGGCCACATGGGCCGCGAGGATCTGGGCGTGACGTGGGAGAAGACCGACCGCGTGGACGCCCTCAAGGCCGCGCTGGGTCTGTAAAAACCCAATATAAAAAGAGTCCCGCAGCACTACGCTGCGGGACTCTTTTTTACTTGTCCCGGCATTGAAGCCCCAGCTGATAGAAGGCCACGGCACTGGCCGCCGCCACGTTCAGGCTGTCCACCCCGTGGGTCATGGGGATCATTACCGTGTGGTCGCACCGGGCGATGGTGCCGTCCGCCAGCCCGTCGCCCTCGGTGCCAAGCACCACCGCCAGCTTTTCCGCCTGTAACAGCCGGGGGTCGTCCAGCCGCAGGGAATCCTGCCGCAGCGCCATCGCCGCCGTGGTGAAGCCCAGCGCGTGCAGCGTCTCCGTCCAGTCGCCCTCCTCCGGCAGATATGTCCACGGCACCAGAAACACGTTGCCCATGCTGACCCGGGACGCCCGCCGGTACAGCGGGTCGCTGCCCTGCCGGGTCAGCAGCACCGCGTCCATGCCCAGCGCCGCCGCGCACCGGAAGATGGCTCCCACGTTGGTGGGGTTCATCACGTTTTCCAGCACGGCGATGCGCCGCGCACCGGCGCATACCTCCGCCACAGAGGGCAGGGGAGGCCGCCGCATGGCGCACAGCATCCCCCGTGTCAGGTGGAAGCCGGTGAGTTGGGTCAGCACATCCAGCGCCGCGGTGTAGACGGGAATGTCCGGGTCACAGCGATGTAGAAGCTCCGCACCCTTGCCGGTGATGTGCTGCGGCTCCATGAGGAACGACACCGGCACACAGCCTGCGTCCAGCGCCCGCCCGATGACCAGCGGGCTCTCCGCGATGAACAGGGCGTTGGCCGGATCGGCGCGGTTGACCAGTTGGTTTTCGGTGGCGCGGGCGTAGACATCCAGCTCCGGCGCGGCAAAATCGGTGATCTCTATGATACGGGCCATAGGCCCTCCTTCCTGTGTCAGCCGTTGAGGATCTTCATAAACTCCTCGCCGGTGATCGTCTCCTTTTCGTATAGGTACTGAGCAAGCTGATCCAGCTTCTCCCGGTCGTTGGTCAGGAGCTGCACGGCCTTCTCATGCTGGCGGCGGACAAGGTCTACCACCAGCTGGTCGATCTTCTCCTGCGTACCGGCGGCGCAGGCGAGGGAGGTGTCGCCGCCCAGATACTGGTTCTGCACCGTCTCCAGCGCCACCATGCCGAACTCATCGCTCATGCCGTAGCGGGTGAGCATGGCGCGGGCCAGCTTGGTGGCCTGCTCGATGTCGTTGGAGGCGCCGGTGGTGATGGAGTGAAACACGATCTCCTCGGCGGCGCGTCCGCCGGTGAGGGTGGCGATCTTGTTCTCCAGCTCCTCCTTGTTCATCAGATAGTGGTTGCCCTCCTCCACCTGCATGGTGTAGCCCAGTGCGCCGGAGGTGCGGGGGATGATGGTGATCTTCTGCACCGGCGCGGAGTTGGTCTGCCGCGCCGCCACCAGCGCGTGGCCGATCTCGTGGTAGGCCACGATCTTCTTCTCGTGATCGGTCATGATGGCGTTCTTCTTCTGATAACCGGCGATGACCACCTCAATGCTCTCCTCCAGATCGGACTGGGTCACCAGCTTGCGTCCGTCCCGGACGGCGCGGAGCGCCGCCTCGTTGACGATGTTGGCAAGCTCTGCGCCGGAGGCACCGGAGGCCATACGCGCCACCACGTTGAAGTCCACGTTTTCCGCAAGCTTGACCTTCTTGGCGTGTACCTTCAGGATATCCTCGCGGCCCTTCAGGTCGGGCAGCTCCACCGGTACGCGGCGGTCGAACCGTCCGGGACGGGTCAGCGCCGGGTCAAGGGACTCGGGCCGGTTGGTGGCGGCGAGGATAATGACGCCGGTGTTGTCGGCAAAGCCGTCCATCTCCGTCAGGAGTTGGTTCAGCGTCTGCTCCCGCTCATCGTTGCCGCCGTACTGACCGCCGCTGCGCTTCTGGCCGATGGCGTCGATCTCGTCGATGAACACGATGCAGGGGGCCTTCTCCTTGGCCTGATTGAACAGGTCGCGGACCTTGGATGCGCCCATGCCCACGAACATCTCCACAAACTCCGAGCCGGAGATGGAGAAGAAGGGGACGTTGGACTCGCCGGCCACGGCCTTGGCCAGCATGGTCTTGCCGGTACCCGGAGGGCCTACCAGCAGGATGCCCTTGGGCATGGACGCGCCGATCTCCTGATACTTGGTGGGGTCGTGGAGGTAGTTGACCACCTCCTGCAAATTCTCCTTGGCCTCGTCCTCACCGGCCACGTCGGCAAAGCGGATGCCGCCGTCCGTGGACTGGACGTAGATCTTGGCGTTGGACTTGCCCATGCCGAACATCATGGAGCCTGCGCCGCCGCCCGCCTTATCCGTCAGCTTCTTGGCCATGAACTGGCCGATGGCAATGAAGAGGATCAGCGGCAGCACCCAGCCCAGGATGCTCAGGAACGGGGACATCTGCTCCACGATCTCACTGGCGAACTCCGCACCGGAGGCGTGGAGCCGGTCCACCAGCTCAGGGTCGTCCAGCACGCCGGTCTTGTAGATCTTGCTGCCGTCCTTGTTGGTGAAGATGATCTGGTTGGACTCGATCTCCACCTCGCCGATTTCCTTGTTCTCCGTCATGGTCATGAAGGTGCCGTAGTCCACCTCCTCCACCTGCTGCCGTGCCAGCAGCGGCATGGCGAAGAAGTTGAACAGCAGCAGCACCAGCAGCGCCACAATATAATAGTAGAGCAGCGGTTTCTTCGGTGTCTTGACCTCTTTCATACAAGCGCCTCCTTGCAGACGTATTTTTCAAAGTATTATAGTCGCGCCATACCGTAAAGTCAAAGGGCGCAGCGGAAAAAACCTGTAAATTTTTCCTGAACACCGGCGGTTCCGGGACTTATTGCATATTTTGTGAACAGACTTTGCTACTTTTGTGAACATTAGCACTCGACGCTTGACAGTGCTAAAATCGGCGCTATAATAGAGCCGAACCTTGAGAGAGGGGATGCGAAAAGCCCCGACGAGAGGGGCAAGATGTTTACACAATGAGGGTAATATAGAGACGGCGCCCCACAGGGTGCGCCGCAGTACGAATGGAGGTATGACATATGTTGCCCAGCATTTTTGGTGAGAACCTGTTTGATGATTTCTTTTCCGATCCCTTTGGCATGATGGTCCCGCAGGGCCGCGATCCCCTGTACGGCAAGCACGCCAAGAACCTGATGAAGACCGATGTCCGCGAGACGGAGGGTACCTATGAGCTGGATGTTGACCTGCCCGGCTTCACCAAGGACGAGGTGAACGTGGAGCTGAAGAACGGTTACCTGACCATTCAGGCCTCCAAGGGTCTGGATAAGGAGCAGTCCGACAAGAAGGGCAAGTACATCCGTCAGGAGCGCTATGCAGGCGCTTGCAGCCGCACCTTCTATGTGGGCGAGGATGTAGAGCCGGAGGACGTGACCGCCAAGTTTGAAAACGGCATTTTGCAGCTGTCCATCCCCAAGGCCGCCAAGAAGCAGCTGCCCAAGAACACCAGCGTCACCATCGGCTGATGCACACAAAAAGAAATGACCCGCTCTCGCGGGTCATTTCTTTTTTATAGTCACCACATCTGTGTCTCGGCCATGCACTTCTTATAGCTGGCGCGGAAGTAAATATACTCCGCAATGCCGGTGATGGCCCAGGAGAAGATGTACAGCAGGTACAGGGAGGGGATGGTGTGGAAATAGGCGAAGATGGTGTAGATCCAGATGACGCGGAACACGCAGGAGCCCATAATGACGATGACGGTGGGGGCGATGCTCTTGCCGATACCGCGGGCGGCGGCGATGCTGGCGTCCATCAGCGGGGATACGCAGTAGGAAAAGCCCATGATCCACAGACGATCCATGCCCGCGTCGATGACCGCCGTCTCATTGGCGAACAGCCCCAGGAACTGCCGGCCGAACAGCAGCATAGCGCCGCCGAACAGCGCACCGGTGAGGAAAGCGCCAGCCTGCCCATCAGCATTGAGGGCGTGAAGGTCGGCCTGACCCTGCGCCAGCA
>OGYN01002849.1_pt1 | contig 12314 bp, 13 predicted proteins | sample 1576551 | NCBI WGS metagenome assembly OGYN01 (sample SAMEA3541589, study PRJEB24748) | human gut metagenome | biome: human gut; feature: human-associated habitat; material: faeces | place: China | collected 2012 | reverse complement strand
CGGGAAATAAGCTGTTATTTAAAAATGCAGATGGGATAGAGATTGGGTCGAAGACACTGAGTGATGATGATTTGAAAATTGTTGAACAGACAATTGAGGGAGAGAATTATTCGAATTTGACAGAAGTGGTATCGGCGAAAGAGGCAGAGGTATATCTGCATTTTCTGGAAAGTGGAAGTACTGAGGGAATGACAGAGTCAGAACTTAAGGCGGTACAGAAGATAGAAGAACTTATTAAATCAAATAAGATAGATTATGATGGAATATTAAGGATTCGAAATGAGACGGTAAAGTCTGATGTGGAAGTAGTAAGAAAAACAACAGAAGACAGTGTAGAAGATGTGGGGAAGAGTGGTAAATACTCTGAAACAGAAATAAGGAACATTATATATAATCTAAAGGGCGATGGATTTAAAAACAACCCTTTAAGACAAGCATATGAGAATGAAGTTGCAGGCTTAAAAGCATATGGGGGTGAATTACTTACAAGTGGAATGTCAGAGGAACAGGTGGCACGGACATTGAATCAAGCGAGAAGGGACTTAGGGATAAAATATAAGAATGCCACCCCACAACCGCTTAGAGACTATATTTATGAAGTTAATATGCGAAGATATGGAGATAAGTTGGGCCCAACATACGATTATTTGATAAAAGTAAAGAGAAAAAGTAATATGGATATAATTAAATCATCTTCAACCCCTAATTCTAATATCGATAATCTATTATTGGGATTTGAGGAATGGCTAAGGAGGCAGTGATATGGATAAAATAATTGGCATAAGTAATATCGAGATTTATGAGTTTTGTAAGTTAAACTTAGAAACAGGAGAAAAAAAGTTTTTTGATGATTATTCCGGGTTTGAAAAGTTTGACGGTTTTTATTTTAAAGATAGAGAAAATTTTTTTGTTATATTTGCGTCAGAAGAAGGTCCGAAATTGTATTTTAAGGATAATGTATATCAACTAAGAAAAGATTTACATATTAGTTTAAAAGAAATGGATACAGTGAGAGAGTTTCGTATTGAGGAATATAATATTTGTATCAAGTATCGTACGTCACCCTATATTGGATTTGATGTATGGTCAGATCAGGAAGATGTGGATTTATTTTATCAGATTGAACAATCATATAAAAATGATGAATATTATAAAAAATTTACAAAATAGAATTTATTGGGGGCATACTTTCGGATTCTCAGCAACCTACAACTCTTGCATGTCTATTAATATAATTGTTGCAAAGCAATTAAGAATTCATAATGTTAATAGAAACTAGTAAAATTTTGACAGGTTTTGAGAACAAAATGAATTTATCTAACAGGAATTCTTGGAACAGTTTTATAAGCAGGGAGAATTTACCCATGACAGCAGTAACCCATTTTTAAACTTTGTTTCATCCGTGTTAGATATCACAATTATCAAACCTGTCATAGAGTCATGTATTGGAGAAGACCTGATAACCGGAGAAGACCTGACAGACATGGAACGTGGACTTAAGGTGGTCTTTGCAATGGTGGATTTGGTTACGCTTGGAGGAGCCATTGCAGCAACAAAGTTCTCGGAAATGGGATTAAAAGAAGGACTTAAGGCATTTGGAAAAACAGCCCTGATAGACTTTGCGGGAAATAAATTGCTGTTTAAAAATGCAGATGGAATAGAGATTGGGGCAAAGACGCTGAGTGATGCTGAGGTTAAAAAAATCGGGGATGTGTTGGATGAAACAACAAATTCTAGCTTTGCAAATAAAAATTTGGGAGAAGTGTTAAAACAACAGGGATTAACATTAGAAGAATTTAATAAGTTAAGATTGACGGATGTAAAGGATTTAACAAAGGAGCAAATCGCACAGATGAAGGCAATACGCGAGGCAGTTCCAAAGATAGATGCTAACACTTATATTCAAAAGACAATACCGGCTTCGGATATAGACAAGTATATAGGAGAAGATGGCTGGTCTACAATTGGCGGTTATGTGGCAAGATATGATGATATATCACACATAAAAGGATATGATAATGTTGTGGAGTCGTCGCGACTTGATTATGTAACAGGTGATGGAGTAAGACCGTATCCGGAAGGTGGAGATACTTATGCATATATTAAATTCAAGACAACAGATGCAGAAAAAATAAAGACACCATATGGGGAAATATTCGGTGGAACAAATACAGATGGTCCTCCTTGTACATTAAATGGATTTACAGGTGCAAGGAATGGGCAAATTATACCCGAGTGGTCTTTAAGTGGTGAATATGTAAAACCTAAGAAAGGTGCGGAATTACATAAAGTTGTTAATGGAAAAGATACTGTTGTTGCAATATTTGATGGTAAACATTTTGTAGAAGTGAAAGGAAAATAGAAAATGATAAAAAATGGTGAATTTTGTGTATATAATGGAAATGAGTACGAATTAAATGAGGATAATGATGGAAACTTAATAATAATTACAACAAATCGCGAAATAATAGATGCAACGTTTGTTGATGAATATAATAGCGGAGTATATAGTAAAATAATTTCGCCAAATGAAATTCAAGAAGCATATGAGTGTAGAACTTATGGTTTGATTAATGGTTATAAGGTTAGTATTAGGAAAGAGTTGAAAGATACTTTTTTTGTAGGCACAGGTGATAGAAAAATTGCTGATATACTTGGATTGAATAGAACAGATAAGTACTTGTATGAGAAAGAAATTGCCAAGAATAAAATAGAAGTAGTTCAAGAAAAAAAGAAAATAGAAGTATGATTGAATCAAAATAATGCATACTGCACGAGAAAACTTGAAAAATGGTGGATGAATAAGGAGAAATGATATGAAACAATACGTTATAGGAAGGATTGTAAAATGACAAAAATCAAGAAAAAACATAAGGTATTAAAAATTATAATAATAGTTTCAGCAATGCTGATAGTACTATTAGGTATAATGAGATATTTATTTGGAAATAAAGAAGTAATGTTTGGAGCAAATGTAAATTCAATGTCTTACAGTAAGGACATTTCTCCGCAAAACTATAGTTCAGTAGATGAGGCTATGAAAACTGTAGATGAAAAACTTAATTCAGAGGAGAAGATATGTCAGATTGAAGAGAATGGTGTTGTTCATGTGTATGTGCAAGGGATAAATACTATAAAAGATAAAAATGGAAAGGTTGATCAAATACGACAGTATGTATCATGTTATGATTTTATAGTAGTATCTAAAGGCTATAATTACAGTGGAGTACGTGATTTGGCAATTGGATTAAATAAGGAAAAGGAATACAGCTGGAAGGATACATTCTTAGCAGATCTGTCACAAAGTAGATTAAGTGGTTTGGAAAAACAGTATGGTGTTCTTCCAGCATGGGGCGTCACAGATTATTCTGACATTAGTAACGTAACGGTTGATGACCAGAAAATTGATGAGGTACATGAACTTGATGTGGACGGCAAGACTTATTATCTCTGGATAATAAATGATTTGAAGACACAAAACGAGGCATCAGAAGTTCGGATAGAGTCTGTTGACAAGACTACCCAAAACCGATAAAATTACACTTATCAAGGCACACTTATGGAAACATAAGGTCGCAAAGCCAGAGTCTAAAACAGTTACACGATGTAATGACAGATCGGCTGCATCATTCACGGAAAGTGGATGCTGCAGCCGTTGTTTTTTTTGAAGAAAGTCGCTGTAAGCAGGCAGCCGTAGTGAGGCAAATATAGAGAACATACAAAGCAGAATCTTGAAAATCAAAAGGAAGAGGAAAAGACAGAATGCAGGGTATTTTTTGATGTAACAAGTGATACTTTAAAATGTATGATTATTGATGAAGCTATAGGCCTTTCAGCAGTAATAATAAATGAAACCGTAGGAGATAAGATTAACAAGGCTAACGCAGCAATAAATTATTTGAATGACTTAAATGCAGCATGCCTGCGTTTGAAAAGATATACAAAAAATATAATAAATAATAGTTGATTATAACGAATAAAAAATACACAAATGCCGAAAATTGTCTAAAATTGTACAGTTTTCGGCACTTTCAATGTATACTTTTAACAAAATCCGTGGAAAAGCGCTCCGTGTGACCGTTGTGTGACCAAAGAGGTGTATAATCTTATTCAAGAGGAAAACGTATAAATAAAATATGAGGATAAGAACGCGTGCTTTGGGATAATGAGCCGGAATATAATAGATTGTCACAGAGCATACATAGGGACGAAAATGGAATTAAAGCCAGAAGCATTTAAAGGGAAAATGTTTAAGGTAAATGAACGGAAAATTTTTTTGAAAAAAATTAAAAAAGTACTTGCATTATTCGTTTGACCATGATATTATAATACACGGTTCGTTGGTCAAGCGGTTAAGACGCCGCCCTCTCACGGCGGAAACACGGGTTCGATTCCCGTACGGACTGCTAAGTATTTAAAGTCGGTACATTCATGGAAACATGATGTACCGGCTTTTTCGTTGTATATATTCATATGAGGCAGAGCATGTTGAGTGTGAACAGGAAACCTGAAAACGAGAATGTGCTTCCCTTAAACATGATTGTAGCTGAGACAAAAATTACAGCGCATACCACAAGTCCGGTTAAAATCACACCCAAAAGCAGCTCGCGGTTGTAGTTTGCAAATTTATAGGATGAGCAGGATGTTCTCTCCTTGATTTCTTTTTTGGAGAAAACCTGAAGGACAGGACACAGCTTGCATGCTTTTATTATAAAAGTATGGGCTGAGCAGAAGATAATTTTTCTCAATAAGGAAATCTGCCCTTGCAATATACCCTGCAGGGGTATATAATGCATTTGAAGACGGATACCCATAAGGGGTATGGTTAGACATGTGCAACAAATGCAACTGTGAAGGTACTGAACAGTTACGAATGAAGAAAGAAGGGAGGCACCCATGGTAGAAAAAGAAACCAAATGCTGTTGCTGCAACCGCAAAAAAGAGCGGTCAGAAAAGGAATATAAGGATCTCATCAACAGACTTAGCCGTATAGAGGGGCAGATCCGTGGAATCAAGCGTATGCTGGATGAGGATTGCTACTGCCCTGACATCATCACACAGGTGGCGGCCGCAAATGCTGCGCTCAACAGCTTCAATAAAGTCCTTTTGGCCAATCATATAAAGACGTGTGTGGCAGATGACATAAGAGCCGGCAAGGATGAGACAATAGATGAGCTTTTGAACACACTGCAGAAGCTTATGAAGTAGTATTATTAAGAAGGCAGGTATAAAAATGAGTACAATAATCACAATATTAATAATAGCAATAATTGCCGCTCTGGTAATTGTGGGCTTAAAGGAGACTATTAAGCATTCAAAGGGCGAGGGCGCCTGCTGTGGCGGTGGAGCCATGAAGGAGGACGAGGAAGCCACAGTACAGCTTACAGGCGAGATAGTTACGAGAGCAGATGTGCACATAGACGGAATGCACTGCATGAACTGCAAGAACTCAGTCACACGCTCACTTCAGAAGATGAGCGGAGTATCGGCAGCTGTGGATTTAAAACATGGCGTGGCACATGTTGAGGCAACCAGAGAGCTAAGCGATGAGGAAATCACATTTGCCATCGAAAGACTGGATTTCAAGGTGACAGGAATTGAGAGATTTTAGAAAAGGCTTCTGAATAGTTAGATTCGAATAGTAGAAAGAAGGAAATACAGACAGTATGAAGCAATATACAGTTACAGGAATGAGCTGTGCGGCATGCTCTGCCAGAGTGGAAAAGGCGGTCTCTAAGGTTGATGGTGTGACGAGCTGCTCTGTCAGCCTTTTGACCAACTCGATGGGAGTCGAGGGAAGCGCGACAGATGCGCAGATAGTGGAGGCAGTAGAGCAGGCGGGCTATGGAGCGAGTCCAAAAGTCACAGCAACAGAATCAGAAAATGACAAAGCGAATAACAGCTTAGAGCAGCTAAAGGCAGCGCAGGATGCGCTTGTAGACAGGGAGACACCGAAACTGCGCAACAGGCTTATATCATCGCTCATATTCTTAGTTGTTCTCATGTATTTTTCCATGGGACATATGATGTGGGGCTGGCCGTTGCCTGAGTTTTTCAATGGAAACCATGTGGCTATGGGGCTTTTGCAGCTTCTGCTTACAGTGGCGGTAATGGTCATAAACCAGAAGTTTTTTATCAGCGGCTTTAAGGGCTTGATTCACGGCGCTCCCAACATGGATACGCTTGTTGCGCTTGGCTCTGCGGCATCGTTTGGATACAGCGTGTATACACTTTTTGCCATGACTGCTGCGCAGGTGAATGGCGATATGGATGCGGTCATGGCATATATGCATGAGTTTTATTTTGAATCCGCAGCCATGATTTTGGCACTGATTACTGTCGGAAAAATGCTTGAAGCGCACTCAAAGGGCAAAACAACAGATGCTTTAAAGAGCCTGATGCAGCTTGCCCCAAAGACAGCAACCGTTGTAAGGGATGGCGTGGAGCAGGAAATTTCTGTGGATGCAGTGAAAAAGGGCGATATCTTTGTGGTCAGACCCGGGGAAAATATCCCTGTGGACGGTGAAATAATAGATGGAACAACCGCTGTCAACGAATCGGCACTCACAGGAGAGAGCATCCCTGTGGATAAGCAGCCGAAAGATGCAGTAAGCGCTGCCACAGTGAACCAGTCAGGCTTTATAAAATGCCGCGCAACCAGAGTAGGCGAAGACACCACACTCTCACAGATTATACAGATGGTTTCTGATGCCGCAGCGACAAAGGCACCTATTGCAAAAATCGCTGACAGGGTATCGGGAGTATTTGTGCCGGCGGTTATTACAATTGCAATCATTACAATAATAGCATGGCTTATAGCCGGTGAGACCGTGGGCTTTGCGCTTGCCAGAGGCATTTCGGTGCTCGTGATAAGCTGTCCGTGTGCACTTGGACTGGCAACTCCTGTTGCGATAATGGTAGGAAACGGCAAGGGCGCAAAGAGCGGTATACTCTTCAAGACAGCGGCAAGCCTTGAGGCAACAGGCCGCACACAGATTGTGGCTCTTGATAAGACAGGCACCATAACAAGCGGTGAGCCGAAGGTGACGGATATCGTGCCGGATGAGACATTTTTTGAGGGAACCGGCAATAATGCCGGAAAGCTTCTTGCAATAGCCGCATCAGTGGAGGCAAAGAGTGAGCATCCGCTTGCAAAAGCCATCATGGAGCGCGCAAAAAAGGATGAAATCGCTATCGCAGAGGTAACAGATTTTAGCGCAGTTGTGGGAAATGGTCTGACTGCAATACTTGCAGGCAAAATGATAAAAGCAGGAAATCTTGCTTTTGTCAGCAAATTTGTAAAAGTGTCAGATGATATGCGCGCGAAAGCTGTCGAATTTTCAAAGGAAGGAAAAACTCCTCTGTTCTTTGCCGCAGATGACAGGCTATGCGGTATCATAGCCGTTGCAGATACAATAAAGGAGGACAGTCCGGAAGCTGTCAGACAGCTTAAAAATATGGGTATCAGAGTTGTTATGCTCACCGGTGACAACGAGCAGACGGCCAATGCCATTGGAAAGCAGGCGGGAGTGGACGAAGTCATCGCAGGTGTGCTTCCGGATGGTAAGGAGGCTGTCATAAGGAAGCTAAAAAAACAGGGCAGGGTAGCCATGGTTGGTGACGGAATCAATGATGCACCGGCGCTCACACGTGCGGATATGGGAATTGCAATCGGCGCGGGAAGTGATGTGGCAATAGATGCAGCGGATGTTGTCCTGATGAAGAGCCGCCTGATAGATGTACCGGCAGCAGTGCGGTTAAGCCGTGCTACATTGACAAATATACACGAAAATCTGTTCTGGGCATTTTTCTATAATGTAATAGGTATTCCACTTGCGGCCGGTTTGTGGTATCCTTTATTAGGATGGAAGCTCAATCCGATGTTTGGAGCGGCGGCGATGAGCCTGTCGAGCTTCTGCGTTGTTACCAATGCCCTGCGGCTGAATCTGTGCAGGGTGTATGATCCTAAGCATGACAGAAAAGCAAAACCAGATAGAAAAGACAAAGCAGATAAACCAAATGAAAGTGAGGAAAAATCAATGACAAAGACAATGAATATCGAAGGAATGATGTGCGGCCACTGCGAGGCAAGAGTAAAGAAGGCACTCGAGGCGCTTGATGCAGTTAGTGAGGCAGCAGTAAGCCATGAGAGCGGAACTGCAGTAGTGACATTAAGCTCTGACATTTCTGATGAGAAATTAAAGGAGACTGTAGAGGCTGAGGACTACAAGGTTACATCTATTCAGTAATCAGTCAGACAGTATAACAATATGAAGAAATATATAGCATTGGTATTGGCTGCAGTGCTGGTGCTTGGGATTTTTACAGGATGTGGTAACAAGGGCAACAAAGAGACAGAGTCACAGACGGATGAGAAAGCCACTGAGTCGGTGAATTCTGCAGAAAATAATACTGAGGACAGTACAGAAAACAGTACAGAAAATCAGAATGTGGCTGACACAGAGCAGCTCACCACAGAAAACGGACAGGAGAGCTCAGTTCTTGCCTGTCCGTCAGTAAACGGTAAGCTACATGTGGAGGGCAGCAAGCTCGTTGATCAAAATAACAACGAGGTGCAGCTTCGCGGAGTCAGCACACACGGTCTTGCGTGGTATCCACAGTATGTGACCAATGATTGCTTTGCCACGCTGAAAAGTTTTGGAGCAAACGTGGTGAGGCTCGCCATGTACACCTACGAAAGCGGTGGCTACTGCACAGATGGTGACAGGCAGCAGCTTGAGACACTTGTGCAAAACGGAGTGCAGTACGCGTTCAACAACGACATGTATGTCATCATCGATTGGCATGTGCTAAACGAGGGCAATCCAAACCGCTACAGTGATGTGGCAAAGACATTTTTTGCCAAAATGGCACAGCAGTATGCCTCTTACAACAACGTGATTTACGAGATTTGTAATGAGCCGTGCAACGGTGCGACCTGGGGCGATGTAAAGTTTTACGCCAGCGAGGTCATTCCGTCAATCAGAAGCTACGACAGGGATGCAGTCATACTGATAGGCACACCTAACTGGAGCCAGAATGTGGATGAGGCAGTCAAGGACCCTGTCACAGGCTATGACAATATCATGTACACACTGCATTTTTATGTCGCAACTCACAAGGAGGACCTGCAGAACAAGCTAAAATCGGCGGCAGACGCCGGACTTCCGATATTTGTATCGGAGTTTGGCATCTGTAGCGCCGACGGAAATGGTCAGGTGGACATAGATTCCGCAAACAACTGGATCAGCCTGCTCGACAGCTACGGCATCAGCTATGTGTGCTGGAATCTGTCAAATAAGGACGAAAAATCAGCGCTTCTAACCACTGCCTGCGATAAGACAAGCGGCTTCACCTATGAGGATTTAAGTGATGAGGGCAAGTGGCTGTACGGCGTGCTCACAAGTCATGTGACACCGTAAACACACGGAATATAAAAATATTCGGAGGTAATTGGCTGTACGTCAAGCGGCGCACCTGTTAATGCCGGGATAGAAGCCTTCATGCGCTCAGCCGGCATGTACATGGGGCAGATGCAGATACTTCTCCCTTGTGGCAAGTCCGCCGCGGATATGGCGCTCTGACTTGTTGATATCGAGAATGTGACGCGCTTTTGCGGCAAGCTCCGGATCTATGCGAAGCAGCCTGTCAGCATCCGTGATATCCTTGTGCACAGTGGATTTGCTGATGCCAAACTGCTTTGCGGCCTGGCGCACAGTGGCGTTGTTTTCAACTATGTAGTTGGCGATTTCCACCGCCCTTGTCTCAATATATGATTTCAAAAAATACTCCTGCATATTCTGTTGTTACAGTTTATGCGGGAGTATTTTTAATATTACACACAGGTTGTAATTCTATTTACGTTTTTCGTAAAATAAGAAAACGGTTTCTTAACCGCAGGAAAGATGTATCTTAAGTGAATTAAGTGTATGCAGCTGCGATGAGCTCAATGCATTTGTCATACCCTAGTACAGAGCTGTTGAGCACCAGGTCATAGTTTTTTCGGTTGCCCCACTCTTTGTCGGTGAAGTAGCGGTAATTTACAGAGCGCTTCTTATCGACATCCTTTAGCAGCTTTTTGACCTCGTCATCGCTCTTATGGTAGAGATTTTTTATCCTTGCAGCCTTCTCAGGCTTATTTCCCTCTATAAAAACATTCAGCACATCATCCCTGTCAGAAAGAATGTAGTCTGCGCAACGCCCCACAATGACGCATGGCTCTTTTTGCGCAATATCCTTGATGAGCTTCTGCTGGATATTGAAAATCTGGTCGGAAAGAGAAACTCCTGTGATGTCGCGCCCCACAAATGCATATGAAAAAATGCTTCCGGCAGGTGCATATTCGCCCTGGTTTGCAACAATCTGCTCAGAGATACCGAGCTCCTTTGCCACATGCTCAATTATTTTTTTATCGTAAAACTCAATGCCGCATTTTTGAGCAATCTGCTCGCCGATAAAGCGACCGCCACTGCCAAACTCTCGGCTTATAGTGATTATTTTAAAACTCATGATGAAACCTCCCAGCCTATAAAAGTGTTTATAACTCATTATAACGTAATTGCACATAAAATCAAAACAGAAATTTAACAAAATCGCTTGCAGATAAGCACTCCGTAATCTATAATGACATAAGAAAACATGTTGCTTTTACGTAATCAATGAGATGGCAGCATGGCGAATAAACAATTAGGAGGAAAACATGGATCAGGAAAAGGTCATAGTCATAGACTTTGGTGGTCAGTACAATCAGCTTGTTGCGCGCCGTGTCCGCGAGTGCAATGTGTACTGTGAGATTTACTCATACAAAATAGACATTGAGAAAATCAAAGAAATGAATCCAAAGGGCATCATCCTTACAGGAGGTCCAAACAGCTGTTATGAAGAGAATTCTCCATCATACCAGAAAGAGCTGTTTGAGCTGGGAATACCGGTGCTTGGCATCTGCTACGGTGCACAGCTTATGATGCATAAATTAGGCGGAAAGGTAATCACACCGGAGGTTGGAGAGTATGGAAAGACAGAAATCAAATATTCTGCAAACGGCGTGATGTTCAAGGATCTGCCATCAGAATCAGTATGCTGGATGAGTCATTTCGACAGAATTGCAGAGGCTGCACCGGGCTTTGAGGTAGTTGCGCACACTGCAGACTGTCCAATAGCCGCAACACAGAATGTTGAGAAGAAATTATATGCAGTACAGTTCCATCCGGAGGTACTTCACACCAAGAACGGAACACAGATGATTTACAATTTCGTCCGTGGCGTATGTGGATGTGCAGGCACATGGAAGATGGATTCATTCGTCAAAAACACAATCGACGAAATCAGAGAGCAGGTCGGTGACGGCAAAGTGCTCCTTGCACTTTCGGGTGGAGTAGACTCATCAGTGCTCGCAGCACTCCTTGCCAAGGCAATCGGCAAGCAGCTCACATGCGTATTCGTAGACCACGGACTTCTCCGCAAGAACGAGGGCGATGAGGTAGAGGGCGTATTCGGCAAAGGCGGTTCATTCGACATCAACTTTGTCCGCGTCAACGCACAGGAGCGCTACTACAGCAAGCTTGCAGGCGTCACAGAGCCTGAGCGCAAGCGTAAAATCATCGGTGAGGAATTCATCCGTGTATTCGAGGAAGAAGCCAAGAAAATCGGAAAGGTTGACTTCCTTGCGCAGGGAACCATCTATCCGGACGTAGTGGAGAGTGGACTCGGCGGAGAATCTGCAGTCATCAAATCACACCACAACGTAGGAGGTCTCCCGGAGCATGTCGATTTCAAGGATATCGTGGAGCCACTCAGAAACCTCTTCAAGGACGAGGTACGCAAGGTCGGACTGGAGCTTGGATTACCTGACTATCTCGTATTCCGTCAGCCATTCCCAGGTCCAGGCCTTGGAATCCGTATCATCGGAGAGGTCACAGCCGAAAAGGTACGCATTGTCCAGGATGCAGACTGGATTTACAGAAGCGAAGTGGAAAAGGCAGCAAAAGAGTACAAAGAGGCAAGCGGCGAGGAACCATCATGGATGCCAAACCAGTACTTTGCAGCCCTTACAAACATGCGTTCAGTAGGTGTCATGGGTGATGAGAGAACATATGATTATGCCGTTGCAGTACGTGCAGTCCGCACCGTGGACTTCATGACAGCCGAAGCAGCCGAGATACCGTTTGAGGTACTTCAGACAGTGATGAGCAGAATTATAAATGAGGTAAAGGGAGTCAATAGAGTATTCTATGATTTGACCAGTAAGCCACCGGGAACTATTGAGTTTGAATAAATCGAGTTGCTTAAAAAAGCCAGTGTTTATGCGGGTTTCA
>OGYN01002841.1_pt1 | contig 12342 bp, 8 predicted proteins | sample 1576551 | NCBI WGS metagenome assembly OGYN01 (sample SAMEA3541589, study PRJEB24748) | human gut metagenome | biome: human gut; feature: human-associated habitat; material: faeces | place: China | collected 2012 | reverse complement strand
GCCCCAGTGGGGCTTTTAAGCGACAGAACGGTCTTGCGTAGCAAGATGGAGGGGCTTTGCCCCGACAAGTTCCAGTTTGTCGCACTCATTATTTTTCTTTCTCGTAAAAACGGGATACCGGAGCATCCGCGGACGCTCCGGTATCCCGTTTTTATCTATAATTCTTCTCTTTTATCTGCGACTGCGCACCGGGCGGCGATGGAGGGCGCAGTAATAGCCGAAGGCGGTGCCGCACAAACCGCCCACGATGTGCATAAAGTTTGCCACGTTATCATGCACAAAGATGATATCATACACCTGCTGGCCGAAGTACAGCGCCGCCACCAGCAGCATGGTGACCGGGATGCCGCCGGAGAAGCCCGCCAGCGAGGAGAGCATGATGAGCATGAACACGATGCCGGACGCACCCAGCAGCCCCGTGTGGGGGAACAGGATACATTGCAGCACGCCGGTGACCAGCGCGGTGAACAAAATGCCCTTGAGCAGCGGGATGCTGCCGTATTTTTCCTCCATGGGCGGACCCACCACCAACAGCAGCAGCATATTATTGAGAAAATGCTCCCAGTTTGCATGGCCCAGCACATGGCCGAACAGCCGGATGTAGCCCAGCGGGTCCCGCCACGAGGAGCGGTACACGCAGAAGAGGTTCATGGTGCTCCAGCCGTTCGTCCAGCCGTCTGCCAGCAGCACCAGCATGGACAACAGAAAAAAGGTAAGAATCACCGGCGAGTTATACTGGAGCTCCAGCTTCAGCTTGATCTTTTTCGTAAACAGTCATTCCCTTCACAGTATTATCGGCTTTATCCTCTGGTTTGCGCCCAGTATGCGCCCATGCTCTGCCCGGGCTGGTTCGTCACTTCATCGTTGAGGTATGCCGCAAGGCCGCAGGCCGCAGGCTGCCAGCTGAGCGCAGCTTCCACCGTGGGGTACTCCACCTCGGCGTACCAGAATGCTGTGGACAAGCCCTCGTCCACATGGTTCACCTCCAGCACCGCACCGTCCGGCAGACGGTAGCTCCGGCGCACCTTTTTGATCAGAGGCTTGCCGATGATCTTTTCCTCCAGCTGCACAAACAGCTCTTTGTCGATGCTGCGCTCGATCTCCTCCCGCGCCAAGCCCCCTGCGGATTTGAAGCAGAGGATATAGTCGGTACTGCCGCCGGTCAGCGCCTCCTCCCGGATGCGCACCGTGGGCTGCACGCTGATATAGCCTTGCCGCATGGTAAATTCTTCCTCAAGGGGCAGCCCCTGCGGCCAGCCGGTCACCATCCATTTGCGTTCGATCTCCATAGCATTTTCTTCCTTCCGCAAAATTTTGTATTTATTCTACCATATTTTTATGTTATGATAAAGAGCAGAACAAGCATCATTTTGCGCATTCTTAGTTGAAGGAGCATTTTATGAAAAGCGAACGCACTTATCCTGTATATAAAGTCAACAAGCACGCCGAGGGTCTTTTGGTGGGCGGGCATCCATGGGTATACGAGAACGACATTCTGGAAGCCCCCGGCATCGAGCCGGAAAACGGCACGCTGGTGGATGTGGTCAGCCCCAAGGGCGCCTATCTCGGCACCGGCTTTCTCTCGCTGCAAAGCAAGATCCGGGTGCGGCTCATTTCCCGCAACGCCAACGACACCTTTGACGCCGCCTTCTGGCGCCGCCGGGTGGAGTACGCATGGGCTTACCGCAAAACGGTGCTGGAGCCCGCCGACCTTTCCGCCTGCCGCTTCATTTTTGGCGAGGCAGACCAGTTCCCCGGTCTAACGGTGGACCGGTTCAACAATGTTCTGGTCACCCAGACCCTGAGCGTGGGCATGGAAAAGCTGAAGCCGATGCTCTTCCCGCTTTTGGCTGAGGTGCTGCGGGCAGACGGTCAGACCATTGACGGCATCTACGAGCGCAACGATGAAGCCCTGCGTGCCAAGGAGGGGCTGGAACAAAACAAGGGCTGGTTCACCCTGCCCGGCGAGAGCCACCCGGAAACCACCCAGACTGAGATCTGTGAAAATGGCGTGTACTACCATGTGGACTTTGAAAACGGGCAAAAGACCGGCTTTTTCCTTGACCAGAAATATAACCGCCGGGCGGTGGCACGCCTTGCCGCCGGGCATACCGTGCTGGACTGCTTTACCCACACCGGCAGCTTTGCCTTGAACGCTGCCAAGGGCGGGGCTGCCCGAGTAACTGCTGCCGACATCAGCGCCGAAGCCATTGCTATGGCAAAGCGCAACGCCGAGCGCAACGGTCTCGACAACATGGATTTCCTCTGCGAGGATACCTTTGCCCTGCTGCCCCGGCTGGAAAAGGAGGGCAGCCCCTACGACTTCATCATTCTGGATCCTCCTGCCTTTACCAAGGCGCGCCGCACGGTGGAGAATGCCATGCGCGGCTATAAGGAGATCAACTACCGCGCCATGAAGCTGCTGCCCCGGGGCGGGTATCTGGCCACTGCCAGCTGCTCCCACTTTGCCACCGAGGAGTTGTTCATCAAGATGCTGCGCGCCGCCGCCAAGGACGCCCACCGGCAGCTGCGGCAGATCGAGGTAAAGCAGCAGGCACCGGATCACCCCATTCTGTGGGGCGTGCCGGAGACGAACTACCTCAAGTTTTTCCTGTTTCAGGTCATCTGATGCTTTTACAATAAGAACAATTGCCGCGCGCTGTGCACCTTTCAGCCGGAGAAAGCCGTCCTGAGGGAGGCTTTTTCGACGCAAAAGTCATACCAATCGCGGTTGTTCCAAAAATCCGAGATCGTGTTTGTGCAGAATCGTCAGTTTTGTCAATTGCCTTTTTTGCCTGCAAAGACTATAATCTTAGCCATAGACAGCAACGGCGCTGTGGGTCACCTCCTGACTCGCAGCGCCGTTTTTGTTAAGAAGTTATCCGTGCTTTGGGCACTGCATTGCGGCAGGCTCGAAGCGTATAAGAAAGTAAGATCAAGTAAGGAGTAGGATTTATGGCAGCAAATGTTATGGAGATCTACGGCAGCAAGGTCTTTAATGAGCACGTTATGAAGGAGCGCCTGCCCAGCGCTACTTACAAGAGCCTGAAGAACACCCTGCACAAGGGTGCTCCGCTGGACATTGAGGTGGCAAACGTTGTCGCCAGCGTGATGAAGCGCTGGGCTATGGAGCTGGGTGCCACCCATTACACCCACTGGTTCCAGCCCCTGACCGGCATCACCAGCGAGAAGCACGATGGCTTCGTCAGCCCTGTGGGCGACGGCACCGCCATTATGGAGTTCTCCGGCAAGGAGCTGGTACGCGGCGAGCCCGATGCTTCCTCCTTCCCCTCCGGCGGTCTGCGCGCTACCTGTGAGGCACGCGGCTACACCGCATGGGACCCCACCAGCTACGCCTTTGTGAAGGATGATGTGCTGTGCATCCCCACCGCATTCGTCAGCTACACCGGCGAGGCTCTGGATAAAAAGACTCCCCTGCTGCGTTCCATGAATGCACTGTCCGGTCAGGCTATCCGCATCCTGAAGCTGTTCGGCAAGGATGTGGACTACGTTTCCACCACCGTCGGCCCCGAGCAGGAGTACTTCCTTGTTAAGAAGGAGGACTACGAGGCTCGTCAGGATCTGATCCTCACCGGCCGCACCCTGTTCGGCGCTCCCTCTGCCAAGGGTCAGGAGCTGGAGGAGCACTACTTCGGCGTCATCCGTCCCGAGGTTTCCGAGTTCATGAAGGAGCTGGACGAGGAGCTGTGGAAGCTGGGCGTGCCCGCCAAGACCAAGCACAACGAGGTTGCTCCCTGCCAGCACGAGCTTGCTCCCATCTTCGATACCACCAACGTGGCCATCGACCACAACCTGCTGACCATGGAAATGATGCGCAAGATCGCACCCAAGTACGGTCTGGTCTGCCTACAGCACGAGAAGCCCTTTGAAGGCGTGAACGGCAGCGGCAAGCACAACAACTGGTCGCTGTCCACCACCGAGGAAAACCTGCTGGATCCCGGCGACACCCCCATGGAGAACCTGCAGTTCCTGGTGTTCCTTGCCGCCGTCATCAAGGCCGTGGACGAGTACGCCGACCTGCTGCGCACCTCCGTGGCTACCCCGGGCAACGATCACCGTCTGGGCGCCAACGAGGCACCCCCGGCTATCATCTCCATCTTCGTGGGCGAGGAGCTGGAGGCCGTCATCGATGCGATTGCATCCGATTCCCCCTATGCCGGCCCCGTCAAGATGAAGATGGATCTGGGCGTGGATGTTCTGCCTAAGTTCAGCAAGGATACCACCGACCGCAACCGCACCTCTCCCTTTGCCTTTACCGGCAACAAGTTTGAGTTCCGTATGCCCGGCTCTTCTCAGAACCTGAGCGACTGCGACACCATTCTGAACACCGCTGTTGCCAAGGAGCTGAAGGGCTACGCCGACGAGCTGGAAGGCGCTGAGGACTTTACCAGCGCTGCCATCGCTTTGGTGAAGCGCACCATCCGCGACCACCGCCGCGTCATCTTTAACGGCAACGGCTACACCGCCGAGTGGGAGGCCGAAGCAGCCAAGCGTGGCCTGCCCAACAAGAAGAATACTCCCGCTGCTCTGCCCGCACTGATCGAGCCCAAGAACATCGCCCTGATGGAAGAGTTCGGCGTGCTGACCAAGGTGGAGATGGAAAGCCGCTACGAGGTTGAGATGGAGCACTACTCCAAGATCATCAACATCGAGGCTCTGACCATGCTGGAGATGGCCCGCAAGCAGCTGCTGCCCGCCATCAACGCCTACATGAGCGAGGTTGCCAATACCGCCGCCTCCAAGCTGGCTGTCAGCGAGCACATCAGCGTGCGCAGCGAGACCAAGACTTTGGAAAAGCTTTCTTCTGACGCCGATGCCATGAGCGATGCCATCGACACCCTGCAGGATGCCGTGAATGCCGCAAAGGCACTGCCCACCGAGAGCGAGAAGGCTGTTGCCTTCCACGATAACGTTCTCCCGGTGATGGACGCCCTGCGCGCCGCTGCCGACGATGCCGAGACCATCTGCGGCGAGGATTACTGGCCTCTGCCCAGCTACAGCAAGATGCTTTACTACGTCTGATAATCTCCTGACAGCGTAAAAAATAAGCATCCGCCGGCTGCCGGATCAATTAGCCATTCTCCTTTTCCTATTTCTTACACCAGCCCAAAGACCTGCTCCCTTTTTGAGGGCAGGCCTTTGGGCGTTTTATTTGAAATGCAGTTTTTGTAAGGGGGTTATTTATGAGCTATTCCACCCAACAGGATATTCTGGATTTCGTGGAGGACAACAACGTCAAATTTGTGCGCTTTGCCTTCTGTGATATTTTTGGCACCCAGAAGAACATTGCCGTGCTGGCCAGCAATCTGTCCAAGGCGCTGGAAGAGGGTGTGTGCTTTGACGGCAGTTCCATTGCGGGCTTTATGCACGTTGAGGAAAGCGACCTTGTGCTGCGGCCGGATCTTTCCACCGTGACCATCCTGCCGTGGCGTCCCACCGAAGGCCGAGTGATGCAGTTCTTCTGCGATGTGGAAAAGCCGGACGGCGCAGCCTTTAGCGGCAACTGCCGGGGCTTTTTGCGGGATATGAACCGCAAATTCAAAAAGCTGGGACTTACCTGCAACGTGGGCACCGAGTGCGAGTTTTATCTGTTTGAAAAGGACGACCGTGGCCACCCTACCTGCATTCCCATTGACTTCGGCGGATATTTTGACGTTGCGCCGCTGGATGCGGGTGAAAATCTGCGCCGGGATATCTGCCTGACCATGGAGCAGATGGGTATGGCACCCCAGCACAGCCACCACGAAAGCGGCAACGGTCAGAACGAGATCGACTGCCGCTACGCAGGGCCGCTGAAAACCGCCGACAACGTGATGACCTTTAAGCAGATCGTCCGTGCCATTGCCATGCGCAACGGCCTGCACGCCAGCTTTCTGCCCAAGCCCCTGCCCCAGCAGGCCGGCAGCGGGCTGCACATCAACCTCTCGCTTTACATGGACGGCAAAAACCTGTTTGAGGGCGATATTGCCCCGGACAGCGTAGCAGGCAGCTTTATGGCCGGTGTGCTGGCACACAGCCGGGAGCTGACCGTGTTCACCAATCCCCTGCCCAACAGCTACCAGCGCTTTGGCTGTGACGAAGCGCCTCGCTATGTGAGCTGGAGCCGTCAGAACCGCAGCCAGCTGGTGCGCATCCCCATGGTCAAGGGCGACAACTGCCGCATGGAGCTGCGCAGCCCGGACCCCGCCTGCAACCCGTATCTGGCCATTGGCCTGATCCTTGCCGCCGGACTGGACGGCATTGAGCAGCGCATGGTGCTGCAGCCGCCGGTGAACCGCAACCTGTTCGATGCCGCCGAGGCCAAGGGACTGGGGCTTGAGACCCTGCCCGCCACCCTTGAGGAGGCGGTGCAAGTGGCCGAGGAGAGCGAGTTCTTGCGCAAGGTGCTGCCGGAGGGGCTTTCTAAACGCTATTTCTCGGAGGAGCTCAAGCGCTGCGCCGCACTGCGGAGTGCGCCTGACCGGGCCGAGCACGAGCGCGTCTACTATTTTAACGCCATCTGATCCCTGCCAGCGCAGGAGAAAGGAGTGCGGAAAATGGGACGCGCACTGATCGTAAGCGCCGGTGCCAACTCCAACGAATATATTGCCGCGCGGCTGTCCGAGATGGGTTACAGCCGCCCGGTGATCATTCCCAGCGGAGCCGAGGCGCGGCGCAGAATGTCGGAATCTGATTTTGAGTTGATCGTTGTCAACGCTCCCCTGCCCGATGAGTTCGGGCACGAATTGTGCATCACCGCTGTGGAGCAGACTGATGCCGGTGTGGTCTTTCTGGTAAAGGCCGCACAGGCTGAGCAATTGCTTGCCCCCCTGAACGAGCAGGGGGTGCTGCTGCTGAGCAAGCCCTTCACCACCCCGTTGTTTTTGCAGGCCATGCACATGGCGGCTGCCGGCAACCATCGCCTGCAGCGTCTGCGGCAGGAAAACGCCCGCCTGCAGGACAAGATCGGGCAGCTGCGGCTGGTCAGCCGGGCAAAGTGCTGTCTGGTAGAGCACGCCCACATGACCGAGGCCGAAGCGCACCGCTACCTTGAAAAACAGGCTATGGACACCCGCCGCGACCGCGCCGAGGTGGCGCAGGAGGTGCTGGAGGAGTACGCTGACAGAAGCGAATGAGACATAGGGCTTCGCCCCGCACCCGCAGGGAAAGGGGTGCGCCGGGAGCGGGCCTTTTATGGGAGAGTTTTATTCTACAACAAAGGAAGGTATATTTTTATGGCAAAATTTATTTTTGTGACCGGCGGCGTGGTCTCCGGTCTGGGCAAGGGCATTACCGCTGCATCTCTGGGCCGGCTTTTGAAGTGCCGCGGCCTGAAGGTGGCCAGCCAGAAGCTGGACCCCTATGTGAACGTGGACCCGGGCACCATGAGCCCGCTGCAGCACGGCGAGGTGTTCGTGACCGATGACGGCACCGAGACTGATCTGGATCTGGGGCACTACGAGCGCTTCATCGACGAAAATCTGAACAAGTACTCCAACCTGACCACCGGCAAGGTGTACTGGAACGTGCTGAACAAGGAGCGTCAGGGCGCTTATCTGGGACAGACGGTGCAGATCATCCCTCACATCACCAACGAGATCAAGAGCTACATCTATAATCTGGCCTCCTCTACCGAAGCCGATGTGGTCATTACCGAAATCGGCGGCACCACCGGCGATATCGAGAGCCAGCCCTTCCTGGAGGCCATCCGTCAGGTTGGTCTGGAGCAGGGACGGGAGAACTGCTGCTTCATCCATGTGGTGCTGGTGCCCTACATCTCCGGCTCGGACGAATACAAATCCAAGCCCGCGCAGCACTCGGTCAAGGAGCTGCAGGGCATGGGCGTAAGCCCCGACATCATCATTCTGCGCGCAGACGGCAGCGTGGGCAGCGACATCCGCCGCAAGATCAGCACCTTCTGCAATGTCAAGCCGGAGTGTGTCATCGAGAACCTGACCATGCCCAGCCTGTACCAGTGCCCGCTGATGCTGCACACCAACGGTCTGGACGATGTGGTGGTGCAGCAGCTGCACTTGGATGTTCCCCCTGCCGACCTGACCGAGTGGAAGCAGGTGGTCTCCCGCATTGCCACCCGCAGCAAGACCTGCACCATTGCACTGGTGGGCAAGTACGTCAAGCTGCACGACGCTTACCTCTCGGTGATGGAAAGCCTGTACCATGCCGGGTTTGAGAACGACAGTCAGGTGGAGATCCGCTGGGTAGAAAGCGAGGATCTGACCGATCAGGCCGCCTGCAAGGAAGCCTTTGCGGATGTGGACGGCATCATCGTGCCCGGCGGCTTTGGCGACCGCGGCATCGAGGGCATGATCCAAGCCGCCCAGTATGCCCGTGAGAACCATGTTCCCTGCTTTGGCATCTGCCTTGGTATGCAGATCATGGTCATTGAATTTGCCCGCAATGTGCTGGGCTACAAGGACGCTAATTCCAGCGAGTTCACCCCGGACGGTGCCCACAACGTCATCTCCCTGATGCCGGACCAGCAGGGCAACATCCCCAAGGGTGGCACCATGCGTCTGGGCAAGTACCCCTGCACGGTGAAGCCCGGCACCAAGATGGCCGAGTGCTACGGCGAGAGCGAGATTTGGGAGCGTCACCGCCACCGCTATGAGTTCAACAACGACTTCCGACAGGAGATGCAGGACGCCGGGCTGGTCATTTCCGGCACTAGCCCGGACGGCCATCTGGTGGAGACCGTAGAACTGCCCGGCCGCGACTTCCATCTGGGCGCACAGTTTCACCCGGAGTTCAAGAGCCGCCCCAACCGTGCACATCCCCTGTTCAAGGGCTTTATCGCCGCTGCGCTGCGCTACCGCGTCGCCGCCAAGCGGGATATGCTGCATCTGTAATAGCATAATATAACGGCAAGGCCGCAGCACAAAATACCGTGCTGCGGCCTTGCTTTATGTAAGACGATTTTAAATGCCTTCCGCGCCGTCCTGTCTGGCGTGGTTTGCCTGCTTATTCTCGTACATCCGCTGGTCGGCAATATGACGCACCTGCTGCACATCCACGCTTTCGGCAGGGTACAGGGCGTAGCCGCAGCTGGCACCCACGCTCACGGTGTTTCCGTCGATCTCGTAGGGCACAGTGACCATCTCACAGATCATATTCATCTTGCTGGCGCAGGCCTCCGGCTCCATCGGGCCAAGCAACAACAGGGCGAACTCGTCACCGCCCAGACGGAAGGCGTAGTCCCGGCTGCGGATGCAGCCCTGCAGCCGCTGGGAAACGCCCTTCAGCAGCTTATCGCCCACATCATGGCCGTAGGTATCGTTGACAGGCTTGAAGCGGTCCAAGTCCATATAGAACAGTGCAAAGGGCTGACTGTGCTGCTCCAGCACCGTCAGCACCCGGTCAAAATAGCGCTTGTTCAGCAGGCCGGTCAGGCCATCGGTGTTGGCAAGGCTTTGCAGCAGGTGCTGCTTGCCCATATCCTGCACGATCATCATCACACGGGTCAGGCGGTCACCCTTCCACGCCATGGGAACGACCGTCATCATGAAAAATGCGCTTTTATCGCGGGCGGCATATTCCAGCTTGAGGAAGTCGTTGTCCGTTTTGATGAGCCTGCGCAGATTTTCCGGGGCCAGCATCTGGGGGATCTTGGCGTTTTCGCTGTCGGTCAGAACTACATACTTGCGCGATATTTGCTCCAGCATCTGCTGGTAAGAGCCCTCCGGTTGGTACAGCGGCTCTCCGTGCCGCTCGTGGTACTGGTAACGGTCGTGATCCAGATCGCACACCGCAAAACGTTCCACAACGCGTGCCATGCCCGCAAACATCATGTCACTCGCCTCCCGGTGGTGTTCCAGCTCCCGGCGGCGGTTGCGTTCCGCGTCACGCTGGATCTTTACCACGCCTGCCATGATCAGAAGCCCCAGCAGTGCGATGACCAAAATGGTAACGCCTTGCACCCTGCGCATTCCGGCATCCACCACTCCGGTGGGCACGATGCCGATGATGCCCCAATCCATGATACCCACCGGCTGATAGATCAGGTAATATTTCTGCCCGTTCATAGTGAACAGTACGCAGCCCTCACCGCCCTGCGGCAGGGTCTGCACCATGGTATCAAAGTAAGGCTGATCCACGCTGGCGTTCTGCTGTAAGTAATCAAACAGGTTGGTCATCAATTCCGCGATCACGGTCTTGACCTCGGTAGAAAGCACCACCTCGCCGTCGGAGCGCACGACATAGCAATCGCTCTGCCCCTCATAGACCATACTGCTCAGCAGCTTCTCCAGCACAGCGTTGTCGTAGCTGACTGCCAGCGCCGTATAGGTGGTGTCACCCAGCTGCAGCGGCTGCCCCATAGGCATGGCAAACATGACCTTGCGGATGCCCTGACTGGAGGTGTAGCTGGTGATCACCGGGCCGTTTGCGGCATACAGCTCTGCAAAGTTTTCCTTCATGTGCTCTGCCGTGCCCTGCCGCCCGGCGGTGGTCCAGAACTCGCACTGCTCGTTGAAGAGAAAAAAATCCGTGTACTGCCATGTCGCCTTTTGGGCGATATAGTCCTGCCACTGCTCCTCCTGCTGTCCCTTCTCCACAAGGCCACTCAGGTAGCTGTCCCAGTCAGTCAGGATATTCCAGTTGCGCTGTGCAAACATGGTAAAGGTCTTGGCAGACTGCCCATAGGTGGAAAGCAGGTTTGCCGTGCTTTCCTGATAGATCTGCTTTTGCGTATAGAAGCTGTAAACAAAGATGCTTACCAGCATCACCAGCAGCATCCCTGCTATGAGCAGCATATTTTTTTGTTTCTGCTTCATAGTTTTTTTCCCCCGGCTGCCTCGCAGCCAGACCTCTTCACAATACGTTTTTCCAAAGGCTTTATGCCAAAGCGCTGTGCACAAAGTTCCGCAAAAGTGCACAAGTGCCGCGTGTCAGCTCCAATATAAACCGACACTATTCCTAATAACATTATACCATCCCGCAAAAAAGCCTGTCAACACATCTCCGGGGTGATTCGTGTCGTTTCAAGGGCGATTCACGCAGAGTTGCCCTGCTTTTGCCGCTCAAAAAGGCAAAAAAAGACCCGCAGGCCGCGCCTGAAGCTTCAGGGCCGCTGCGGGTCTTTTCATTGGTGCAGAAGAAGGGACTTGAACCCTCACTCACTGGGAACTGGTGCCTAAAACCAGCGTGTCTGCCATTCCACCACTTCTGCTCATAGAAAAAAGGCAAGTCAAAAACCGACTTGCCTTCTGGTGCGAGGGAGGGGACTCGAACCCCCAAGGATAAACCACACGCACCTCAAACGTGCGCGTCTGCCAGTTCCGCCACCCTCGCATACCTGTTATACAGTTCTCCGGTTTTTGAGGTAGAAAACCGTTGGTGCGGACTGCTTTGATATAGTAACATATTTCCGGCCATTCGTCAAGTGGTTTCTTTGTTTCTCATAAGTTTTTTTATGCTTCATATCTATAATAGCAGCGCAGCGCGCACGCAAGGGCAGCCCTGCGGGCAATTGCACGGGTCATTTGTGCGTAGAAAGCCTGCCTGCGGCGCTGCGCCCAGAGCAAAGGAGGAGTTTGTATATGAAACTTTTTGTGCGGCGCACCGGCGGGCGCATCGGACTATGGGGCGGGCTGCTGGCAGCTGCGCTGGCAGCGTTTGCGGCAGGGTGGCTGGTGCCGGCACGCGCGCCGGTGGGCTGCAATCTGAACGAGCTGACCGCCGCGCCGGACTTTTCGCCCTTTTCCCCTGCCGCACCGGCGGTGGCTGCATCCGATGCCGGTACGCCCGCCGCTCCTTCCCTGCCGGAAAAATGGGTCTGCCTGACCTTTGATGACGGCCCGAGCAAGACCACCCCGGAGGTGTTGGCGGCGCTGGATGCCGCCGGAGTGCACGGCACTTTTTTTGTGGTGGCCACCGGCTACAATGAGAAATATCTGCCCCTGCTCACACAGGCTGCTGCCGCCGGGCATCAGATCGCGCTGCACTCTGCCTCCCACGAATACAGCGACATCTACCGCAGCAGCGCCGCCTACTGGAAGGATATCGCCCTGCTGAAGGAGCGCATTGCCCCCTATGTGGACGCAGAAAACATCCGGTACCTGCGCTTTCCCGGCGGCAGCACCAACACCGTGAGCCGCCGTTACGGCGGCAAGGGGCTGATGCAACAGCTAAAAACCGAGGTAGAGCAGCGCGGCTGGCAGTGGGTGGACTGGAACGTCTGCGCCGAGGACGCCATGGGCGGGCACCCCAGTGCGGATACCATTTACCGCAACGTGGTGCGGGAGACCGGCGACCAGACCCATTGCGTGGTGCTGATGCACGACTCTGCCACCACCCGCACCACCGCCGAGGCGCTGCCGGATATCA
>OGYN01002824.1_pt1 | contig 12375 bp, 8 predicted proteins | sample 1576551 | NCBI WGS metagenome assembly OGYN01 (sample SAMEA3541589, study PRJEB24748) | human gut metagenome | biome: human gut; feature: human-associated habitat; material: faeces | place: China | collected 2012 | reverse complement strand
CCCTTCCTCTTTCGCATGGCGCCCTTCGTTCTCCTTGGCAGTTCACTGTATGGAGAATGGGCGGTGGATTATGTGTTGGCCCTGATCATCGGCGTTTTCTTCCAATATGCCGGATTGGCCTCGATGAGCCATGACCGGGGCCTTTCCCTCTGGTTCAGGGCTTTCAAGGTTGACTTCTTGTCGCTTACGGCTTGGCAGGTGGGGATGTACGGCTGGATGGCCATAGCTGTGTTCCTTTTGGTAGGCCCCATGTCGCCCGATCAGCCCGTTTTTTGGCTCATGATGCAGATCAGCATGGTTTGCGGCTTCATCACCGCGTACCCCATGAATTGGTGGCTCATACGCATCGGTATTAAGAGCGCCATGTAAGCGCCTTCGAGGAACTGGCCCCACCCGGAATATTTGGGGTGGGGCTTTTTCTCTCTTGTGGTATGCCCGCCATGCCCCTTTCTTCAGCAACCCCCTTGAGTGTGTATCCTTTCCGGCTGCCATTGCTCCATCTCGAACGGGACGTCGTGGATATATTACGGTACAGTCTGAATTTTTTTCTGTGTTTACAGAATGGATACAGCATGATAGCGAATGGGAAACGACACGTCATCCGAAACCTTTTGCGTTCAATGATACCCATAGAGGAGGAGCATGATGGATGTTTTTGATCTTGCTGACAACTTGCGCGCGGAATTTCAGGAGAAAGGCGTTTCCAACGAGGAATTTTTGCTAAAAATTGCCGAAACGTACGATATCAAGCGGGTCTTTGTCAGTTCAGTGGCGGACGAGCTCTTTGACAAGATCCCAGACAAACGCATTGCGGAAGTCCCTGAGGTCGGTATGGATGAAGCCAAGCATTTGTGGTTTGCGTTTGGCATTGGGAAAATCCTTTTGCGAGATCGAGGGCTGGAGCCTTCCAATTTTGATTGTATGCAGTTTTCCAACTGTCTGCGCAAGATATATGCTTCCGTCCGTCTTCTCGACCCAAAGATGCTGGCGGAAGACCCCTGCTACCCGCCCTGGAAGAATGTCCATCCCTGCACCAGCTGCGTGGGGCGCGAGGCAATGGCAGGCAAATGCCAGTGCTCCAAGCTGGAAACGCTTGGCAGCTCCCTCTATCAGGTCACAGCCCGCTATGTCGAGGTGGACGGCAAGCCCTATGTGATGGAGATGATCCTGCCGCTGGACGCCAGCGCCCGCAGCACCCTCCACTCCAACGAGCTCATCTACCGGGACGCCCTCACCGGCGCCTACAACCGCCGTTTCTATGAAGAGGAATTAAAGCACAAGTACCTCAACGCCGGCGTCGCCATGATAGACCTCGACGACTTCAAGCTCTGCAACGACACCTACGGCCACTCAGCCGGCGACGCAGCGCTCCGGCTCATCGTCTCCATCATCCACCACTGCATCCGCTCCACCGATATGCTGGTGCGGTACGGCGGCGACGAGCTGCTGCTCATCCTGCCCGACATCTCGGCTGAGGTTTTCGTGCGCAAGCTCAAGGACATCAACAAGCGCCTCTTCGCGGCCCATCTGCCCGAGTTCGAGAAGATGCACGTCTCGGCCAGCATCGGCGGCGTGATGGCCGTCGGAATCCCCATCAGCGATGCCCTGCCCATTGCCGACAAGCGGATGTACCTTGCAAAACGCCGCAAGAACACTGTCGTCACCGAGGACATCGCCCCCGATGCCGTCCGCTCTGAAAATGACCACCGTCCGATGGTGCTCATCGTGGACGACTCCCCCATGAACCGTGACATCCTCTCGGAGATCCTCTGCGACGATTTCGAGATCCTGGAAGCCCCCAACGGCCCCAAGTGCCTCGAGCTTCTGAACGCCTGGGGCTCGGATATTTCCATCGTGCTGCTGGACATCGTGATGCCCGACATGGACGGCTTCGATGTCCTCTCCCGGATGTCCGCCCAGGGCTGGCTCGAGGACATCCCCGTCGTGATGATCTCCAGCGAGGATTCCTCCCAGACCGTCCGCCGCGCCTACGAGCTGGGTGCTTCGGACTACATCAGCCGCCCCTTCGATGCCCGCATCGTCCACCGCCGCGTCTCCAATGTCGCCCGGCTCTACGCCCGTCAGCGCCGTCTCAGTGCGCTGGTGTCCCAACAGTTCTATGACCGGGAGAAGAACGACCAGATCATGATCGGCATCCTCAGCCAGGTCACGGAGATCCACAACAGCGAGAGCGTCCACCACATCTCCCGGGTGCAGCGCATCACCAGCATCCTGCTGGAGCGTCTGTGCCAGAAGACCGACATCTACGGCCTGAACGGGATGGACCGCTACCTCATCACGACGGCCTCTGCCCTCCATGACATCGGCAAAGTTGCTATCGACGACCGCATCCTCAAACGCCCGGGCGATGTCGGCGCGGGTTTGCTCATCGTCGCCGTTGCTGCGAATGGTGTTGGCGGCGAAGGTCTTCAGGCCGGAGAAGCTCATATCCAGCTCCGCGCCAGACACATGGGCGCGGGGCAGCTCGTACTTGCCGCCGGCGGACTGCTGTGCCAGCTCGTCCATGGGTCTGCCGCCGGGATAGGGCAGCCCCAGCACACGGGCGGCCTTGTCAAAGCACTCCCCCGCCGCGTCGTCCCGCGTGGCGCCCAGCACCGTCATGTCCGTGTAGTCCCGCACGTCCACGATCAGGGTGTTGCCGCCGGAGATGGCCAGCGCCACGAAGGGTGGCTCCAGCTCCGGGAACGCCAGATAGTTGGCGGCGATGTGTCCCCGCACATGGTGGACGGGGATCAGCGGCACGCCCAGCGCATAGGCGGCGGATTTGGCAAAGGACACCCCCACCAGCACCGCGCCGATGAGACCGGGGGCATACGTCACCGCCACGGCGTCCACGTCCTTTTTGGTCAGCCCCGCGTCGGCAAGCGCCTTGTCGGACAGGGCGGCGACGGCCTGCACGTGCTTGCGGGAGGCGATCTCCGGCACCACGCCGCCGTACAGGGCGTGCATATCCGCCTGAGACAAAATGGCATCGGACAGCACCTGCCGTCCGTCCCGCACCACCGCCACCGCCGTCTCGTCACAGGAGGATTCGAAAGCCAGAATGTTCATTGCGCCGCCTCCTCCGTATAGTATTTCGTCAGGATGAGGGCGTCCTCCTTGGGCAGGTCGTAGTAGTTCCTGCGCCGCCCTGCCTCCGCGAAGCCGAAGCCTTCATACAGCGCGATGGCCGCCGCGTTGGAGGGCCGCACCTCCAGCGTCAGGAACGCCAGATGGTTGCCGCGGGCAAAGCTGTCGAACACCTGCAAAAGCTGGTTTGCCACGCCCTGCCGCCGGCAGGCGGGATCCACCGCCACATTGGTGATATAGCCCTCGTCGGCCACCACCAGCAGTCCGGCGTAGCCCACCGGCTGCTCCGTCTCCGGCTCTACCGCCACCAGAAAGGCGGCGCACTGGTTGTCCAGCTCCTCCGCCAGCATTTTTTTAGACCACGGACGGGAAAAGCACATCCGCTCCAGCTGCTCCAGCCGGTCCAGATGCTCCGCCGCCATGGGTACGATCTTTACCTGTTTCATATCCTACTCCTTTGCCGCCAGCCAGTTTTTGCCGCTGTGCGCCTCGGCGATCAGGGGGACGGACAGGCTGGCGGCCTGCTCCATCTCCTCCGTCAGCAGGCGCTCTACCTGCTCCTGCTCCGATGCCGGACACTCCACGATCAGCTCGTCGTGTACCTGCATGAGAAGCCGGGCGCGCAGCCCCTCCCGCTTCAGGCGGCGGTGTACCCGCACCATGGCCAGCTTCATGATATCGGCGGCGGTACCCTGCACCGGCATATTCAGCGCCACCCGCTTGCCGAACTCCCGCAGGTTGAAATTGCTGCTTTTCAGCTCCGGCAGGGCGCGGCGGCGGTGCATCAGCGTCTGGACGTAGCCGTCCTGCTCCGCCTTGGCCACCACGTCGGTCATATACTGCCGCACGCCCTGATACGTCTCAAAATACCGCTCCATATACGCCTTGGCCTCCGCCACGGATACGCCGATATCCTGCGCCAGTGAGAAGGCGGAGATGCCGTAGACGATGCCGAAGTTCACCGCCTTGGCCCGGCGGCGCATCTCCGGCGTCACCTCCTCCGGCGGCACGTGGAACACGCGGGAGGCGGTGACGGTGTGGAAGTCCGCCCCCGACCGGAACGCCGCCTGCATCTCCGCATCTCCGGCAATGTGTGCCAGCAGCCGCAGCTCGATCTGGGAGTAGTCCGCGTCCACCAGCACACAGCCCTCCGGTGCGGTGAACATCCGCCGCAGCTGGCTGCCCAGCTCCGTGCGGGTGGGGATATTCTGCAAATTCGGCTCGGTGGAGCTGAGCCGCCCCGTGGCCGTCACGGTCATCTGGAAGCTGGTACGCACCCGGCCATCCGGGTCGATGACCTTCAAAAGCCCGTCCACATAGGTGCTTTTCAGTTTGGCGTACTGTCGGTAGCGCAGCACATCCGCCACGATGGGCGCGTCGTATCGCAGCTTTTCCAGCACATCGGCATTGGTGGACCAGCCGGTCTTCGTCTTTTTGCCGTGGGGCAAACCCAGCTTTTCAAACAGGATGATCCCCAGCTGCTTAGGGGAGTTGATGTTGAACGTCTCCCCCGCCGCGTCGTAAATGGCCTGCTCCGTCTCGTCCATGACGCCCTGCAGCGTCTCGCCGTACTGGGCCAGCGCCTTCCGATCCACCAGAAAGCCCGCCGTCTCCATCTCCGCCAGCACCCGGCACAGCGGCAGCTCCACATCGTAGTAGAGCGCCTCCATGTCCAGCTCCCGCAGCTTGGGCGCCAGCGTCCCGTGGAGCGCCGACACGGCGGAGGTATAGCTGATGAGCGCCGTCTGCGCCGCCGCGTCGTCCCCCAGCAGGGAAGTGAACGCCTCCGGCGACAGGTGGGCGGGCTTGGGCAGCTCCTCATTATAAAAGGAGAGGAACAGCTTGGGGATATCGTAGCTGCCGGCGGTGGCGTCGCAGAGGTAGGCCGCCAGCGCCGTGTCGAACACGAAGCCCTCGGCGGGCAGCTCCCGCTCCAGCAGGGCGCGCATGGTATCCTTGATGTGATGCCCCACCTTTTTGATGTCCGCCGCGAACAGCGACGCCAACAGGTCGTGCCAGTTCCCGGCGTAGCGGTTTTCGTACAGCTCCGCCATCAGGGTCGCGTCCTCTCCCGCCTCGCACTCTACCGCCAGCGCAGAGAGATCCGGCAGGCCGTAGACGGTGACGTGCTCTGCCGCCCGCCACAGGGTCAGCAGCTCCTCCGCCCGCGCCGCCGTCTCCACGATCTCCGCATGGGCGGTGTGGGATGGCTTTTCCTCCACGGTGCGGCTGGGGGACAGACCGTACTTGTCGATGAGCTTCTGGAATTCCAGACGCAGGAACAGGTCGTACAGCTCCGGCTTGAAGGGCTGGCGCAGGTTGTCCTCCGGCTTGAAGTCCAGCGGCGCGTCGGTGACGATGGTGGCCAGCCAATAGCTGTGCCGTGCCGCCTCCTCCCCCTCCTGCAACTTGCGGAGGGCGGCAGGCTTGGCGTGAACGTCCGGCATCTGCGCGTACAGCGCATCGATGCTGCCGTACTCCTGCACCAGCGCCATGGCGGTCTTTTCTCCGATGCCCGGTACGCCGGGGATGTTGTCGGAGCTGTCGCCCATCAGCGCCTTCAGGTCGATCATGTGGATGGGCGCAAAGCCGTAGGTCTCCCGGAACGTCTCCGGCGTCATATCCTTCGTGGTGGTCTGCCCCATGCGGGTGGACACCAGCTTCACCTTGGTGTGGTCGGTGATGAGCTGGAGGCTGTCCTTGTCGCCGGTGACCACGACGCAGTCCCAGCCGTCGGCCTCGCATTTGCGGCTGATGGTGCCGATGAGGTCGTCGGCCTCGTAGCCGGTCAGCTCGTACTGGGGGATGCTCATAGCCGTCAGCACCTGCTTGAGCGGCAGCATCTGCATGGCCAGTTCCTCCGGCATTCCCTTGCGCTGCGCCTTGTAGGACGCATCCGCCTGGTGGCGGAACGTAGGCTCCCGCCGGTCGAAGGTGACGCACAGCGCCTCCGGCTTCTCCTCGTCCAGCAGGCGCTGGAGCGTGGTGACAAAGCCGTAGATGGCGTTGGTATACAGACCCTGCCGGGTGGTCAGGGGCCGGATGCCGTAATAGGCGCGGTTGACGATGCTGTTGCCGTCAAGAACCATCAATTTCATAGGGCTCCTCCCAAAATTCCATAAGTGGTTATATTATACGCCGAATTTCTCCGTAAAACAACCGTTACTCTTGACAGTGTTCCTTTTTGTGGTAGACTTGTCTGGTGCGTTTTAGGACTGCGGCAAATTCCCGCAGCCCTCCATCTTGATAAAGGAGGCTCCTCCCCCATGATCGAATCCTTCCTGACGGTAGGCCGTCAGATCATCACGCTGTACCTGCTGATGGCGGTGGGCTTTGTGCTGGGCAAGGTCAAGCTCATCGACGACCGCGGCTCCCTGACCATGAGCAATCTGGTGATGTACGTCGTCTCCCCCTGTATGCTGCTGGTGGCGTTCCAGCGCCCGCTGGAGCATGAGCTGCTCCATGAGTTTGCCATCTCACTGGGGATCGCCCTGCTGCTCCATGCCGCGTTTATCGTGCTGTCCTGTCTCATCCTCCGGGAGAAGGACGCCCACCGCCGGGGTCTGATGCTGTTCGGCTCCGTGTTCTCCAACTGCGGCTTTATGGGATACCCCCTGATGACCGCCCTGTTCGGCAGCATCGGTGTGTTCTACGGCTCCGCCTATGTGGTGGTGTTCACGTTCCTCACATGGACCTACGGTGTCTTCGCCATGACCGGTGACCGCTCCCAGCTGAAGCTGCGCCCCCTGCTGCTGAATCCCGGCGTCATCAGCATCGCGCTGGCTATGGCGCTGTTCCTGCTGCAGGTCACCCTGCCGGAGATCGTGATGGTGCCGATCACCTACCTGTCCGATCTGAACACGCCGCTGCCCATGGTGGTGGTGGGCTATCAGCTCAGCCACGCCGACTTCCGCGCCGCCCTGCAGGGCATCAACTCGTGGATATCCATGCTGCTGCGGCTGGTGGCGTTTCCCCTGCTGTCGCTGGGTGTCTGTCTGGCGCTGGGGCTGGACAGCCGCCTGACGGTCATCACCGTCATCGCCGCCAGCGCACCGCCCGCCGCCCTGATGAGTATGTTCTCCGCCAAGTTCAAGCTGGACACGGCGCTGGCATCCTCCATGGTGTCGGTGCAGACGGCGTTTTCCGCCCTGACCATGCCGCTGATGGTCAGTCTCGCCAGCTATCTGGCCTGAAAACACAGCAAGAAAGAGCCGGACGGCATAGCCGTCCGGCTTTTTTCCTGTTTGCTCACTTGTTGTTCAGCTTTCCCAGATACCGGTAGATGCTGGCCTCGGAGCTGTGGAGCGCCTGGGCCACATGGCTCACGGAGCCCTTCAGCAGGAACACGCCCTTGCGGTTCAGGATGTCCATGATCTCCATCTTCTCCTCCTGCGTCAGGCGATCCACCTCCACCGGATACTCCGCCACCACCTGCGAGACGATACTGGCGGTGGCGCCGGCGATAGACGTGGGGTAGCCGCTGCGCACCGGCGTCTCCACCGGGTCGTTGCTGTCGGCGATGAGCCGGGTGCCGCTGGGCACACCGCGGCGCTGATTGCCGCCGCACAGATCCATGACACGGCGGGCCAGCTCCTCATAGCGGCTGGCGTCGAAGTTGATGCACACCAGCCCCGCCAGCTCACCGGAGCGTCCCTTGATGAACATGGAGTTGGAGCACATGGTCTTACCGGTGGCGGACACCGACTCAAAGTTCAGCACATAGTTCTGGGTCTCGTACAGGTTGCCCGCCACGTATTCCAGCATCTTATTGCTCAGAGGCGACCCCAGATGACGGCCGGTCAGCTCGCCGTTGGCAATGGCGATGATCTCGTTGGAGTCATCGTTCAGCTCGTGCAGAGCGATCTCGTAATCCGGGCCGAGAATGTGTCCCAGAAAATCCACAATGAGCATATAGTGCCGTTTCAATTCCTTTTCCATGGGTCAGTCTCCTTCTTTCTATATGGCGGAGCGTGTTACATACCGGACTGCTGGGCGGCCAGCTTCGCCTTTTCCTCCTCTTCCAGCACACGGTAGGCCACCTTGCCCACCAGCGTCTTGGGCAGCTCGTCCCGGAACTCGATGTCGTAGGGCATGGCATACTTGGCGATATGCTTGCGGCAGTAGGCCAGCAGCTCCTGCTTGGTGTTGTCGTCGGCGGGGACGCCGGGCTTGAGGGTGACGAACGCCTTGACCTTCTGCATCTTATAGGCGTCGGGTACGCCGATGATGCAGCTCATCTGCACCTTCTCATGGGCGTCCAGAATGTTCTCCAGCTGGCCGGGATACACGTTGTAGCCGGAGGAGATGATCATCCGCTTGGCGCGGCCCTTGAAGTAGATGAAGCCCTGCTCGTCCATGCTGCCCAGATCGCCGGTGTACACCCACGTCAGGCCGTCGGCGTGCTTGCGCAGCGTCTTTGCGGTCTCCTCGGGGTTATTCATGTACTCCTTCATGACGGTGGGACCGGCCAGCAGGATCTCGCCCTCCTCGCCGTAGGGAACCTCCTCGTCGGTGTCGGGCTTGACGATCTTAATGTAGGTATCCGGGAAGGGCAGGCCGATGGAGCCCTCCTTATAGATATTGGTGGGGGTGAGGCAGCAGGCGGTCACCGTCTCGGTGGTGCCGTAGCCCTCCCGCACCTGAATGACAGCCTTGTGGTCGTACAGGAACTTGTCGAATTTCTTCTTCAGCTCGATGGAAAGGCTGTCGCCGCCGGAGAACACACCCTTCAGGCTGCTGAGATCGGCGTTGTCCATGCTGGGCAGACGCAGCAGCGCCTCGTACAGCGTGGGGACGCCGGCGATGAAGTTGCACTTGTACTTCACGATCTGCTTGGCGTAGCTCTTGGCGGTAAAGCGGGGGATCAGGATGCAGCGTCCGCCCTGGGACAGCATGGAGTGGACGCACACGCCCAGACCGAAGCCGTGGAACAGGGGCATGGCCGCCAGCATCCGGTCGCCGGGCCGGAACATGGGATTGGTGGCGATGATCTGCTGCCCCAGCGCGTTGAAGTTGCCGTTGGTCAGCACGATGCCCTTGGTGGTACCGGTGGTGCCGCCGGAGTACAGGATGACGGCGGGATCGTTGAAGCCCCGCTCCATCCGGTAGTTCTTATAGAAGCAGTATCGGGACATCTCCATAAATTCCCGCCAGCGGATGACAGGCGCATCCTCGGGGATCTTCTGGATCTTGCGTCCCTCGGTGAGCATATAGCCGGCGCGGATGGTGCGGCTCAGCTCGTCCTTTACGGAGGCGATGATGATGTTGATGATGCCGGTGTTCTGCCGGATATGCTCAAACTTGTTGTAGAACTGATCCAGCGTGATGGCGGTGGTGGACTCGGAGGCGTTGAGATAGAACTCGATCTCCTTCTCCGCCGACAGGGGGTGGATCATATTGGCGATGCCTCCCACCAGATTCACCGCGTAGAACATATAGATGGCCTGCGGGCAGTTGGGCATGGCGATGGTCACCTTGTCGCCCACCCGGACGCCCAGCGTCTTCAGGCTCTTGGCACACTTTTCGATCTCCTGCACCATCTTGCGATAGGTGACGGAGCGGCCCATAAAGTCAAAGGCGATATTGTTGGGGTACATATCGGCGATGCGCTCCACAGCGTCGAACATACTGCCCTGAAAATAGTCCAGATGCATGGGTACATCACCCATATAGGGCTTCCACGGGGTCTTTACTTCACTCATACTGCACTTCCTCCTTCATCGGTTTTTCCAGCTCCTCCGGGTGCTCCAGCAGGTACTTCAGCAGGCGCACGGATTTGGAGTAATAGTAGCCATCCGCCAGACGCTCGTCGATGGTCAGACCCAGATCCAGCGTCTCCCGCATGGTCGCATGGCCCTCTGCATCGAAAAACGGCGACAGCTTCTTCTCGCCGATGATGCAGAACATCGAGCAGGTACCCCAGTTGGTCAGGTGGTGATAGCCGCACTTGAGCTTGATGGAGCCCAGATTGGAGATGACCACAGAGTTATAGTAGGGGTCGGTGGCAATGATATCCGCCGGCACCCAGCCGTGCTTATCCAGCCACATGAGGATGCGGATGGCGGTCTTGCTGATAAAGCGGGGGATCTTGTTCAGATAATCCATGACGCCGGTGGTGGGGTCGACCTTCTCGCTGCGGCACTCCGTCACCTGCTGGCGGATGTACGCGTGGACGTCCTCCAGCGTGTTGTCCTCCCGGCTGTGCAGCACCGCCAGCGCCTCGGCGCCCCTGTCGGAGAATTGCTTTTTCACCACGAACGCGGCGGACACCTCGTTGCGCTGGTAGAAATTGCTGTTGACGATGAAGCGGTTCAGCTTGGGCCGCAGGGTGATGGTCTTCAGCAGTGCCGCCACCACCAGATGGAACATGGTGTAGGGAAACTCCGTCTCCGTCTGATTTTTCTCCGTCAGATAGGCGTTCATGGCGGTCAGATCGATGCGCTCGGAGACATACGCCTCGTTGTCGCAGCGGTTTGGATAGATGATGCCGGTGATAAAGTGCAGGGAATCCAGCTCCCGCAGCAGACGTCCGTCCTTGCGGTCGCCCCGGCGCTTTTTCTGTGTTTCCATATATTTCTCCTAAATATCTAATATAAAGTTCAGCGTTTTACAAGTGCATCTAATATACGATATTACATCGAAAGAATACCCCGGCTGCTCGTAGGCGCTTATTATAGCAGAGCCGCCCGCGAATTTCTACCCCAAATTTCACTCTTTGCCTATTTCTTACAGAGATGAGAATTTCTCTTTACCTGCGGAGGACACCTTTTGCAAAGTAAAAGAGCGCCCCGCAGGGCGCTCTTTCGTATCCTTTTTAGAAATCGGCGTTGCCCACGGTGCGGGGATGCAGCTCCACGTCGCGGATGTTGCTGACGCCGGTGAGGTACATGACCATACGCTCGAAGCCCAGACCAAAGCCGGCGTGACGGCAGGAGCCGTAGCGACGCAGGTCGCAGTACCACCAGTAGTCCTCCGGGTTCATGCCCAGCTCGCGGATGCGGCTCTCCAGCAGCTCCAGACGCTCCTCACGCTGGCTGCCGCCGATGATCTCGCCGATACCGGGTACCAGACAGTCGGCAGCGGCCACGGTCTTGCCGTCGTCGTTCAGGCGCATATAGAACGCCTTGATGTCCTTGGGATAGTCGGTGACGAACACCGGCTTTTTGTAGACCTGCTCCGTCAGATACCGCTCATGCTCGGTCTGGAGGTCGGTGCCCCACTCCACCTTATAGTCGAACTTGTCGTTGTTCTTCTTCAGGATCTCCACCGCCTCGGTGTAGCTGACGCGGCCGAAATCGGAGGACGCCACGTGCTCCAGACGCTCCCGCAGGCCCTTGTCCACAAAGCTGTTGAAGAAGTCGATCTCGTCGGGGCAGCGCTCCAGCACACGGCGGATGATGTGCTTGATCATGGCCTCCGCCACGTCCATATCGCCTGCCAGATCGCAGAAGGCCATTTCCGGCTCGATCATCCAGAACTCGGCGGCGTGGCGCTGGGTGTTGGAGTTCTCGGCGCGGAACGTCGGCCCGAAGGTGTACACGTCGCCGAACGCCATGGCGAAGTTTTCGGCGTTGAGCTGGCCGGAGACCGTGAGGCTCGTGCGCTTGCCGAAGAAGTCCTTGGAGTAATCGACCTTTCCGTCCAGCGTGCGCGGCGGGTTATCGATATCGAGCGTGGTGACCTGGAACATCTCGCCGGCGCCCTCGCAGTCAGAGCCGGTGATGATGGGGGTGTTCACGTACACAAAGCCGCGGCTCTGGAAAAACTCATGCACGGCGGCGGCGGCGACGCTGCGCACGCGGAACGCCGCGGAGAACAGATTCGTGCGCGGCCGGAGATGCTGGATCGTGCGCAGATACTCGACGCTGTGGCGCTTTTTCTGCAGCGGGTAGTCCGGCGAGGAAACGCCCTCGACCGTGACGGTCTCCGCCTTGAGCTCGAACGGCTGGGGAGCGTCCGGCGTGAGGACGAGCGTGCCCTCGGCAATGAACGCCGCGCCGACGTTCTGGCGGACGATCTCGTCGTAATTGGCGACCTTCCCACGCTCGAGAACGACCTGCACTCCCTTGAAGGAGCTGCCGTCGTTCAGCTCGAGAAAGCCGAAATTCTTCATATCGCGGATCGTGCGCGCCCAGCCGCAGACGGTGATGTGCGCTCCGTCAAACGCGGCGGCGTTTGTCCACAGCTCTTTGATCTTCGTTCGTTTCATAGTTCATTCCTCCCGGATCATCTGCCCTGTATTATAGGCGGACGGTATAACTTTTGCAAGTGCGGAGTTTATGGCGG
>OGYN01002823.1_pt1 | contig 12376 bp, 10 predicted proteins | sample 1576551 | NCBI WGS metagenome assembly OGYN01 (sample SAMEA3541589, study PRJEB24748) | human gut metagenome | biome: human gut; feature: human-associated habitat; material: faeces | place: China | collected 2012 | reverse complement strand
CGTATGGATGACGGAACGCTGCTCTCCATCGACTGCACCGCCGTGGAAAACGAGGTGGCAAACAGTATGTACCAGCGGTCGGAGCTGGACTGGCTAATCTACAATGATCCGCTGGCCTATGATGAGTTGATTTTGAAGGGTGACCCGGAACTATATCTAAGGGCTGTGACAGAGAAAATTCCACGAGATTGAGGGCTTGTAAATTTCGACTTCTTGCAATATAATAGAATTGGATTGTTGTAGTTAGGAGGGATCACTGTGCTTGACTATCTGACTGTGAAAGAAGCTGGAGAAAAGTGGAATATATCTGGCCGCATGGTAACGGTGTATTGCAACAACGGAAAGATTAAAGGCGCGGTGAAAAAAGGCAATCTATGGTTGATTCCAGTAGATGCCGAAAACCCTCTGGACGGAAGGACGATTGCAGCAAGGAAAGCGAGGGGTGAACATGAACAAAAAGCAGATGTCTGAACAGGACATTAGAACAAAGTATATTACCCCTGCAATTCTGGCTGCCGGCTGGGATCGCGACTTGCAGATCAGGGAGGAAGTTTCCTTCACAAAAGGCAAGATTACAGTACGCAGAAAAATTGTGAAGCGTGGAGAGCAAAAACGCGCAGATTATATTTTGTATTGGAAACCAAACATCCCACTGGCAATCGTAGAGGCAAAAGACAATAACCACCGTATTGCGGATGGCATGGAGCAGGCTTTAAACTATGCCGAGATTTTAGATATACCCTTTGTGTTTACATCTAACGGCGATGGATTTTCTTTTTATGACAAGACGGCTGAGCATAATGTTCAGATAGAATTGGCGTTGGATCAGTTCCCTTCGCCGGAAGAATTGTGGGCTCGTTACAAAAAATTTAAGGGTATCACAGATGCAAGTGAAAAAGTTGTAGCGCAGGATTATTACTACAATCCCAATGACGATAGAAAACCCCGATACTATCAATGTAACGCGATTAACCGGGCTGTTGAAGCGGTTGCCAGTGGGCAAAATCGGTTGTTGCTGACGATGGCAACCGGTACTGGTAAGACCTATACAGCGTTTCAGATTATTTATAGACTTTGGAAATCTCGGACGAAAAAACGAATTTTATTTTTGGCGGATCGGAATGTACTTGTGGATGATCCCATGCGTAAAGATTTTAAGTTCTTTAACGCTGATAGCAATAATCGGAAAATGACTAAGATCCGCGACAAGAAAGTGGACAAGGCTTATGAGGTCTATTTTGCAATTTATCAGGGGGTAACAGGGCAAGTAGGCTTTGCTGATACATATAAAGAGTTTTCTCCAGACTTTTTTGATTTGATTATCGTAGACGAATGCCATCGCGGCAGCGCAAAAGACGATTCTGCTTGGAGAAAAATTCTGGAATACTTTAAGAACGCTACGCAGATTGGTATGACGGCCACCCCAAAAGAGACGAAGGACACCTCCAATATTGAGTATTTCGGAGAACCGATCTATACCTATACTCTGCGTCAGGGTATTGAAGACGGTTTCCTTGCGCCATATAAAGTTGTTCGTGTGGGAATTGATAAGGATTTGGAAGGTTACCGTCCAACAAAAGGTAAAAGGGACAAGTATGGAATTGAGATTGAAGATCGAGAATATAATATTAAGGATTATGACAAAAATCTGGTTCTCGAAAAGCGCACAGAACTTGTGGCAAAACGAGTATCTGACTTCTTGAAGAAAAACAATTCTCGTTTCGCTAAGACGATCTTTTTCTGTGTAGATATCGACCATGCTGCCCGTATGGCCCAGGCCCTTAGAAACGAAAATGGAGACCTGGTAAGGCAGAATCCCAAGTATGTAGTGCAGATGACCAGTGGCAGTGAGGGCGTCAAAGAGCTGGAAAACTTTATGACCGCAGATGAACCCTATCCTGTATTGGTGACTACAAGCAAATTACTGACAACAGGTGTAGATGCCGATACTGTAAAGTTCATTGTTTTGGATAGCAATATCAACAGCATGACGGAATTCAAACAGATTATTGGTCGCGGAACAAGAATCAACGAAGAGCATGACAAGCTTTATTTCACTATTATTGACTTCCGTAATGTGACCAAGTTATTTGCTGATAAGGATTTTGACGGCGATCCGGTGAAAGTCAAAGAAACCGATGGTGAAATTCCTACAGAAGAAACGGAAGAGCCACCAACCGAAGATATTCCGCAGGGTGAGGTGCCAAAGGAAGATGGACGGGAGATCCCGCCGGATGTTACCTTCGATCCGGATGATGATACTCCCAAACGGGTAAAATACTATGTTAATGATGTGCCTGTGTCCATTATCAATGAACGGGTACAATATTTGGACGCAGACGGCAAGTTAATTACTGAAAGCCTTGTAGATTACACCAGAAAGAATATCCGCAAGGAGTATGCCACACTGGACGAGTTTCTGCAGCGGTGGAACAGTGCACAGAAGAAAACGGCCATTGTTGAGGAACTGGAGCAAAAGGGTATCTTCTTTGAAGAACTACGGGAAGAAATCTCTAAGGATTTGGACCCCTTCGACCTTATTTGCCACATTGCTTTTGATATGCCGCCGCTGACACGAAAAGAGCGGGCCAACAATGTGAAAAAGCGTGGTTATTTTGGAAAATACAACCAGGTTGCAAAACAGCTCTTAGAAGCGTTGCTGGACAAATATGCAGACGAAGGGTTGGCCAATCTCGAAAGCATGGAGATTTTGAAAGTACCTGATGTTGCTCGATTTGGCACGCCGGTCGAAATACTGAAGTGCTTTGGCAATAAGAAAAAATTTATGGAAGCTATTGCAGAACTGGAAAATGAATTATATGTAGCGTAAGGGAGAACGGCGTGGAAATAAAAGATATTATCAATATTGCGGCGATTGTTCTGTCGCCTATAATTGCTGTTGTAGTGACGATCTTTTTGCAGAACAGATCAGATAAAAAGAAAGAAAAAATAGCCATAATTAAGTCTTTACTGAGTACAGGACATTATCTGTATAGTGACGAAATAATTCGCTCCTATAATTTGATTGACATTGTTTTTAAAGATGATAAAGATGTTCGTGCAAAGTGGAAATTGTATTATGAGGCACTTTGCAACGAATCTTTACAATATCAAGTAAGACTGGATAAGAAGCTTGACTTAATTTTGGCAATGTGTAAGTCGGTAAATTATAAAAATATTACCGCACAGGATTTGCAGAGAGTATATGTTCCTAAGGGATTCGCTGAGGATGGCGAAAAGCAGCGAAAATATACAGATATGCAATATCAAGGTATGGAACTGCTAATGCAGATGCTTCAAAAGCAAGCAGGAGAAATGGGGAATAAGTAATGAGTATCTCAGCTACAATCAAATCAGTGCAAGATATCATGCGGCAGGATGCTGGTGTAGATGGTGACGCACAGAGAATATCACAGCTTGTGTGGATGTTGTTCCTGAAGGTGTTTGACTCCAAAGAAAAGGAGTGGGACGCATTATCGGATGACTACGCCTATATTATCCCTGATGGCTTGCGCTGGTCAGATTGGGCTGAAGATGACGAAGGTATTACCGGCGATGAACTGATCGACTTTGTAAACAATACGCTGTTCAAGACTTTTAAGGATTGGCAGTTGACAGAAGCCAGTGATCCGAAAGCGGTCTTAGTGAAGTCTCTGTTTGAGGATAGCTATAACTACATGAAGTCCGGAACTTTGATGCGCGGCGTCATCAATAAACTCAACGAGATCGACTTTGACAAGGCTTCTGACCGTCATTTATTCAACGACATTTACGAGAATATCCTGAAGGACTTGCAGAGTGCCGGAAATTCCGGCGAATATTATACCCCTCGTCCCGTTACCCAATTCATGGTGGACATGGTTAATCCGCAACTTGGCGAGCAGGTGCTGGATTTTGCCTGCGGCACTGGCGGTTTCCTTGTCTGTGCGCTGGAGCATTTGCGTAAGCAGGTCCATAACATTGATGATGAAAAGCAACTTCAGAAGTCTATTTTGGGTGTAGAGAAAAAGCCTCTCCCCCATATGCTCTGTACCACAAATTTGATTCTGCACAACATTGACAATCCGCAAATTAAGCATGATAACTCGTTAGGTTATCCAGTCAAAGATATTAAGCCCAAAGACAAGGTTGACATTATCTTGACCAATCCTCCTTTTGGCGGCATCGAAGAGGACGGAATTGAGGACAATTTTCCTGCAAACTATAAGACAAAGGAAACAGCGGACTTGTTCTTAGTGCTGCTGATGTACAAACTGAAGCAGACCGGCAGAGCGGCAATTGTTCTTCCAGACGGCTTTTTATTCGGCGAAGGTGTCAAAACTGCAATTAAAGAAAAATTGCTCAGCGAGTTTAACCTTCATACGATTGTCCGGCTTCCTAATGGAGTTTTTGCTCCCTACACCGGCATTAACACAAACTTGCTTTTCCTGGAGCGTGGAACGACTCAGGAAATTTGGTTTTATGAGCATCAGCTTCCGGAAGGGTATAAGAACTACACAAAGACAAAGCCAATTAAGCTGGATGAGTTTGAAGCGGAAAAGGCATGGTGGAGCGCTCGGAAAGAAACAGACAGTGCGTGGAAAGTTAGTATTGATGAGGTTAAGGCTCGAGGGTATAATCTTGACTTCAAAAATCCTAATAAAGAAAGCAACAGTGTCTTGCTGTCCGTAGATGAAATTATTGATCGCTTAACAGAGAGTATGCACACAACTAGTAATATCCTTGAAGAGATAAAAGGAGCAATGAAAAATGAAAACGGTTAAAATCAGCTCCTTTTTAAAAGAGAGAAAAATCAAATTAAAGCCACAAGCTGCTAACTGTAGTGGCTTACAAAGAATTGAGAAAATAGATTTTTCGGGAAAAATTTATTTGTCGCCTGTTCAAACGAATACGGATATGATTCTTATAAAATCTGGTGATTTGGTTATCTCAGGAATCAATGTGGAAAAAGGCGCTTTGGCAATATATACGAGTGAAGAGGATGTCTTGGCATCTATTCATTACTCAGCATATGAGTTTGATGCCGAGAAAATTGATATCGACTATTTAAAGTGGTTTCTCAAAAGCAATATTTTTAGAAAATTACTATTGAAGCAAACGGAAAGTGGAATTAAAAAGGAGATTAAAGCAAAACATCTTCTTCCAATAGAAATTCAACTTCCCTCTTTGAATTGGCAACATGAGATTGTACGGCAAATTCAAGGCGTTGCTAATTACATTGAAGAAGTCAACCGGCAAATTCAACAGCAGGCAGAATATGCTGAGATGCTTCGTCAATCCATTTTGCAGCAAGCGGTAGAAGGCAAACTCTGTGAGCAGGACCCCAAGGATGAGCCCGCCAGCGTGTTGCTTGAAAAAATCAAAGCTGAAAAAGAGCGTTTAATTGCCGAGAAAAAAATCAAAAAGCAAAAGCCACTGCTTCCTATCAGCGAAGAGGAAAAACCTTTTGATCTGCCAAAAGGCTGGAAGTGGTGTAGGCTAGGCGATATTTTAATTGCAAATGAATATGGAACATCACAAAAAGCAGATGACTTAAATGGGAGCATACCAGTACTTCGGATGAATAACATTAAATCAAATGGAGAGATGTGTTATTCGAATTTAAAGTATGTTGGGACGAATATCAAAGACCTGCCTAAGCTTTACTTAGAAAAAGGAGATATACTATTTAACCGTACAAACAGCTATGATTTAGTTGGAAAAACAGGTCTATTTGAAGAAAATAGTAGATATACATTTGCTTCTTATCTCATTCGACTGCGTATATATGGGATCAGCAATAGGTATGTGCATCTATGTATGAATTCTAATTACTATCGTACAACTCAAATAGAACCATACATTGTTCAGCAAAATGGCCAGGCAAACTATAACGGAACAAAAGTAGCTTCTACATTAATACCTATTCCCCCGCTAAAAGAGCAAAACAAAATTGTTCTTAAGGTTTATTCGCTAATGCAACTGTATAATGCTTTGGAGGAAGAAATTCAGAATGCCAAAAAATATGCCTCTCAGCTTATGGGATCAGTTCTACAAGAAGCGTTTAGCGTGCAAGAAGCTGCAAAGTCTGCACAGATTATCGAATTCCATCCGGATCAGATAACACCTGAAACTGAATTGTTGGCAGCTGCCCGTGGCAAGATTCGGGAGGACACCTGGGAGCATCTCTGTAAGCGAGCGCTGGAGATTGCTGGCGAGGAAAGCTGATGGACTGGAGACGCAAACGACAAATCAGGAATTTAGTCGATGGAATTTTGGAGTTAAATACCCTGCATCGTCCACCAATAGAGCTAATTCCTGCTATAATGAAACAGCGGGGGATTATATTCGAGGAACGACACGAGGATGATAAAGAGTTCTGCGGCGTATATATGGTGGTGAAGCAGGCAAAAATCATCTTTGTCAATGCCAATCTTCGAACATCCCGTAAACACTTTACCATTGCCCATGAGTTGGGCCATCATTACTTAGGCCACCCATTACAAAACGGCGCTATTATCTGTGATAGTGATAGCGTTTTTGGGAAAAATAAGCCGGAACAGGAAAAAGAAGCAGACTATTTTGCAGCCTGCTTCCTGATGCCGGAAAATATGGTCAAACGAAAACGGACAGAGTTTTTTAATCATTGTCCAAAGCAGACGACGCTGTTCCTGGAAGATCAGCAGCTGGAACAGCAACATCAATTGCAGCGATATCTGAGCGACTACTTTCAGGTATCAATGGAGGCTATGGGATATCGCTTAGACGAATTAAAGCTAGGTTAGAAAAGGAGGGGTGAGAGTGCTTTTACGGTACATTGTAAGCAATTTTAAATCCATTGGGCATCCCGTAGAGTTTAGCATGTTCCCAACGGAAGAAAGCACCGATGAGCGCTTTTTGAAAACAATCACAACAAAAGCTGGAGAATGGAAGGTATTGCGGCGTGGTGGCTTTTTTGGCCCCAATGCGTCGGGCAAATCTTCCTTTATCGAATCGATTGATTTTGCCCGGGATTATATCATTGATGGACAGAAAAGTGGAAAAGGAACGGGTGTCAACCAGTTTAGAGGTGATTTTGAAGATCTAGAGGGAATCTCTTCCTTCCAGTTCATGTTTTACCTTGAAGGCGAAGTTTATGAGTATGGCTTTTCTTTGGATCGACGCCAAGTACATGAAGAATGGCTGATGCAGTTGACTGAAAAAGACATTGCGCCGTTATTTACTCGCGTTACAGATGAGAATGGTAAAACAACGATAGAAATTGAATCAAGATTTGCGCGCAATAAATCCAAGGATAGAATGTTGGCTGATGTCCTCAAAGAGAGCATTCAAGAGAGTCAGAAAAATCAGCTTTTCTTATATAAGCTGTATGATAATGGAATTAAAAAGGCAGAGAAAATTGTCCAATGGTTTAAAAATCTGCAAGTTATTTTCCCTGAAACCACAGTTCAAGCACTTCCAATTCGGATGAAAGCGGATGAAGATCTTCGCAATTATATTGCAAGAATGCTCGACAAGATGGATACAGGTGTCTATGAGATTTCTGTGGCAAGTAACGAGATTGATTTCCATGAATTTGCGCAGAAGTTGGATTTGCCAAAAGAAATCGTTGATGATATTGAAGAAATTAAAAATGGGATCGTAAATTTGGCTGGTAGATACTTTATTTTTGCAGAAAACAAAAAGAAAAAGACTATTTTGGTTCAGCTTAAGTTTAATCATCGGCTAAATAGCAAAAGAGTTCAGTTTAATATTGACGAAGAATCTGATGGTACACAGCGTCTGGTTGATTTACTTCCTATGCTATTTACCATCGGTAAGAATCCAACTATCTACTTTGTTGATGAGATTGATAGGAGTTTGCACACAAAGCTCTCTCTGTTTTTGCTTGATGAATTTGCCTGTAGAGCAGAAGAAGGAGACAACCAGATTATTTTCACCGCGCATGATGTGAACTTAATAAATTTAAACAATTTTAGACAAGATGAAATCTGGTTTATTGAGAAAACGCAAATGGGCGAATCTACTTTGAAGCCATTTTCTGATTTTGAAGTCAAAGAAGGCCAAGATACTTTAAAGGCTTATTTGAGCGGTAGATTTGGTGCCGTTCCCATGATAAGGGGGTTGTACTAATGCCGCTTCTTAAAAGTAGAGTACCTTTTACGCCGCAAAACCCTTACCGTGTGGTTAGGCCGCAAACTAGTAAAATTATTTTTCTTTCATGTGAAGGTAGCGTGACAGAGGAAGAGTACTTTGGCCTTATCTCAGATATATATAGTGGGATAAAGAGTAAAATTCAGTTTATTTCTGTTGCTGAGGATGCTGTTTTTACTGCGCCTAAATGCAGAACACAAGAACAAGTGAGGCTACTCAGCAAAGTGCGACCGAAACATTTGGTCGAACGGATTGATCAATTTAAAGCTGAAAAAGATAATATTTATCAGTTTGAAAAGTATCCGGAAGATGAATTTTGGATTTTAACAGATGTGGATCAGAATTGGTCAAGTCAGCTTATTGATCCCCAAAACGCTAAGACATATAAAGATGAGTGGGATGATGCAATAGCGGCATGTGACGAAAAAGGATATCACTATGCAGTAAGCAATCCTTTTTTTGAGATATGGCTGCTATTGCATCACGACCAGCCTTCTGAAGAAGATAAAAGTTTTGCTGTATCTGATAGCCATTCTTATGAAAAAACAAGTCACTTCCGTACAAGACTGTCAGAACTTGGCGCGCCTTTAAAGGACAAGAAACATATCAACTTTTCAAACTATAACGATGAAAAAATTAAAACGGCAGTTCATCGAGCTGAAGAGTTACATGTGGATAAGACAGATATGTGTCCACGGTATTTTGCCACTACGGTATATCTACTCTTGAAAAAAATATTTGAAATGCTACCAGAAGAAATCTAGGTAAAAGATGTAGGCAGATAAAATATTGAGTCTACCCATTCTTTATCATATGGATAAATGGATTTCACTTTACCAGGCGATTTTTTATGTGGTATAATTGTTCAATACATAGGGGGCCGGTACTTTTTGCTGGCAACACCATGGCAACAAAAAATCAGATAGCCTCTACTATCTGAATAATGAAAAGAATACCAATACTCTGAGCGAAATCTTATAAGCAAATCTGTTTAGAAAACATCTAACAGGAGCGAGTTTGAATAATCGCGAAACCTAAATGGAGCCCGCATATTAAACGTTCTATCGTTTAATATGCGGGCTCTTTCTTTTTGCCGACTCCGTTTTGACTCCCGTCAGTTAGTGGTTAGTAGAGAAAACGCCTTTTAGGAGCTGTGCAATAAGGGAATCTTCAGATGTTTTTCCTGTTGATTTGTTGGCAGCTGTCCTTTTGGAATCTTATGCTAAAGCGTGAGCAAAAAGGCTTGACGAACCTTTTGCGGCGGCACAGTATCGACCCTGTAAAAGAACAATCTCGTGAACAAGAACGCGATGAAAGATAAGGAGTACAACATAACACATAACGATTTGGGCCGCTGGGCAAATATCCGCCTTGCATTTATCAAACAGCACCGCTCGCAGCTGTACCAAGGTCTACTGAAAGAAAATAAGCTGCACAGCTACTTGGCAGAATTTGATCGTTAGGTGCGCGATACCCTGATTTTGACCGCGGAAGAGATGCGCCAAGCTGAGGGCATCACCGAGGAGATGAAACGGCAAGATTAACTTGAATGGGTATGCCGTATGAACAATATCCGCAGCCGCGCTGAAGAAATCGTAACGAATGAATTAGTCTACGAATAATTTTGTTGCAGTTTGGATTTGAATAAGGTATTATAAAATCAGACATTCTTATGTGGAGGATGCTATGAAACAAGAACTATGTTGGCTTGTATGCACAGCATGGTCTTGGAATGAAGCGTGATTATGATTTGGCACGGAAATATTACAGACTGGGTGCTCTCGAAAGTGATGCGTATTGCTACTGTCAATTGGGTGTTATGTATGCGCTCGGATATGGTGTGAAAAAGGACGCACATGCGGCATTGGACTATTATATGCAGGCGGCAGAAATGGGAGATGCGTTGTGCTATTGCAATGTCGCGTGGCTATACGAAAGCGGTGAATTGGGCAAACCTGATTTACAGACGGCAATAAAGTGGTATAAGAAAGGTGCAATTAGGAAAGAAGAACATGCGATAGAAGCACTTAAGCGTTTGAATGTGCCGTTTGAAAAATAAAACAACGGAAGTCTCATATCAGTAAGCACTTTTATGTAGTTAGGAGAAAAAAATATATGGATGCCGGAAAGAGAACCATAAATGATATTTTTACGGGCAGCAAAATGCTTGAAATTCCATTCTTTCAACGTTCTTATGTCTGGAAAGAGAGCGAATGGGAGAGAATGCTCGAAGACATTGAAAATGTATGTGTGACGAAAGAACCTTATTTTATGGGTTCTGTAATTTTGAAACAACAGCTTACGCAAAGCAACAGTACGGTAGGTGATGTGCGCACTGTTATTGATGGACAGCAGCGTCTGACAACACTTAGCATACTTCTTAAAGTGCTGTGCCTCAAAACAAATGCGCTGCGAAAATTCGACAAACGCTTCCGTCTGGACGATGACAGACCTGTGTTACAGCACAGTTTCAATGATTTCGCATCGTATAACCGTATTATGGATTTGCAGAAAATTGAGGAACTTCCTTACAAAGATACGATTACAAGTGCCTATACATATTTTGCTGAGAATTTGGATCCGTTCAAAGTGGATTTTGATGTGATTTGCAGCAAAATTATGTTCGTTGGTATTGATTTGAATTATGATGAGAATGAGCAGCAGATATTTGATACTATAAACTCGCTTGGAGTACGACTAACGACGGCGGAACTTCTAAAAAACTATTTCTTTAGCCGTGATGATTTGGATTTGTACAAAACGCATTGGCAAGATGTTTTTGAAAGGGATGAGGATACCCGCAGCTATTGGGGTCAGGAAATAGTAACAGGCCGCATCAAGAGAACTTTTATAGATTTGTTCTTTTATTCACTGCTGCAAATTCTCGTCCAAGACAGCAAGTATGCGGTAAGGGCCGAGGATAAAAGTACTTTTTCCAGAGTTGAATCGTTATTTCCGTCTTACAAAAAGTTTGTTGGGAGTTATCTGAACGGTGATAAGAATTCGCTTTTGAAAGAAATGGTAAAGTATGCAGACGTTTTTCGTAATAAAATTGACGGGAGTGTTGTTGATAAGGAATTACCTAAGAAAGCTGGTATTGAACGAATCAACGTTCTGATTTTTGCACTGGACACAACAACGCTGATACCTTATATTTTGTTCATAGAGCAGAATGTGCAAGATGAGCAGCAAAAGAATGACTTGTATGGATATTTGGAGTCGTATATAATGCGCCGATTGGTTACGCGGCAAACGACGAAGAATTACAATCAGCTTTTTACAGAAAGACTTATTGCTAACCGTATCATGACAAAGTCCGACTTCATTGTTTATCTGGCAAAGCAGACGGATAAAATCAATTATATGCCGACGAATAGGGAAGTGACAGCTGCATTCCATACATCGGTTTTGACAAACAAGTATGCGGCGGGCACTATTTATTTGCTTGAATCGAAGATTCGGAATGAACAAATGAGTTCGACACAGCTATTAGGTATACGAAAATACAGCCTTGAGCATATGATGCCTAAAAAGTGGCGCAACCATTGGAAATTTAACGGTACTGACGAGCAGGCAACAGAAAGAGATAGGGTACTATTGACGTTGGGAAACCTTGCAATTATTACGCGATCCCTGAATGCGTCTATCAGGGATTCCGAATGGAGTGTTAAACTGGCCGGAAAAGGAACAAAAGAAGGCCTGAAAAAGTATGCAAACGGTATAGAAACCATATCCAAATATCTTGACTACACGGAATGGAATGAAAGCTGTATAAAGGAACGTGCAGACGAATTGGCAAACAAGGCAATTGAGGTATGGAGTTGCCAGTAAAAACGCTAGCAAGGTGACTCCCGATTGACTCCCTTCGCATGGAAAACAAAGCAACTTTGGAAACTATGAGCAAAAGATATTTTCGAAAATGCACGATTCAACATCAGAAAGAACCAAGGCAAAATCCCACGCCCTCGAGTTTGAGTAACCCCTAACCCTGCCATCCCGCCTTGGCCTGACGCCTGGCGGGATTTTTTGTTGCGCGGGGGGCGCGGGTGGTGTACAATGGTCTATAATACGGTGAAGCGGCATTCGCGGAAAGGACACTCCCATGAAAGAAATCCCCATTACATCCTTTGACAACCTCCAAATCGGTCAGGCGGAAAATGCGGCGGCGGGCACGGGCTGCACGGTGGTGCTGCTGGGCAAGGACGGTGCCCCGGCGGGGCTGGATGTGCGCGGCGGCGGGCCG
>OGYN01002819.1_pt1 | contig 12396 bp, 6 predicted proteins | sample 1576551 | NCBI WGS metagenome assembly OGYN01 (sample SAMEA3541589, study PRJEB24748) | human gut metagenome | biome: human gut; feature: human-associated habitat; material: faeces | place: China | collected 2012 | reverse complement strand
TCATTCATTAGGCCAATACATCCGTAGCCGTAAGATGACGGAAATCGCGCAAAAGTAACCTTAACTATACAACCATTGGGAATTTCGATTGTACTTTCGCCGGTTGCATTCAGTTTTACACTGATAAAGCCTTCTTTGACGGGAATCCTTGAGGTTATCCATTTGAGATGTAAAAGTTCAGGTTTAATGGTATATTCATTGGACTTTTCTGCCGATTGGCTGAAACCAATGAGGCCGTTTAAGGCGCCTACTACCGCAGGCACTCCGTTGGCACCGTGGCAAAGGCTTAAACCGTAAGGACGTCTGTAAAACTCCAGTTGCTTGGCTCTTGAAGCCTCTGTCTGGAAGTTTTCGGGAAAGCGGGTATGTCCTTGATCCATCCAATCACCGAAGACACGGTACATGAAATCCCATAACTCCTTTACCCGTCCTGCCTTGGCATATGCCAGGAATTCATATCCTTTTTCGTAGCTGACAGTGGTATAATAGTGAGGTAGATTGGGAAGGATATTCTCGAATAAATTGTCATAATGTTCTTTCGGAAATATATCTGCCAGGATAGCCCAATATTGTGCATGATGTGAAATTCGCTTGTCAATAGTGGTGCCGTCATTCATCGTGCCATTGATGAATGCTTTTCTTTCATCATCCCAGAAGTGTTTGAATATCTTTCTCTTTAAATCTTGTGCCAGCTTATTGTACTTGTTTGCAAGTGCTTTCTCTTTCCATAAGTTGGCAAAGTAAGCACCTGTCATGTAATTGTAATACAACATGATCTGTGCATAAGCAGCCACACCTTTTCGCGCAGGACCATTGTAGGTAGACCATCCCGGAGTATAACCGAACTGTCTGTCGCCATAGTTACCATGTACAAACCCGTTCTCATCAACGATGGAAGCATAAAAGTCAAGCAGTTGGGTAATCCGGTCTTTGTATTGGAGGGAGGTCGTTAAATCTCCGAAACGCAGGTAATTCTGCTTTAATCCGAAGAGTGCGTGGAGCGGATAGTCGGGTATACCTATATCGGATAGTTTGGGATTAAGCGGCATCAGTGCTATGGATATTCCGTTTTTTGAAACCTGTTGATCACCGAACAGGTAGTCGCCTCCCAGTGTGCTGACCAGTGCATCCATCGACCAGGGAAGGAAATCCCGTTTCACTCCATCCAGATAGAAGCGGTGCATACTGGTGTGAAGTGTAGCGCTACTCATTTTGAACAGATTGTTGATGTACTCATCATCCGTTTCAAACTGCATCTGATATTCTACCGGCCACATGGAGGCATCAAATTTTAGGGAAGTAATTTCAGCACCTTCATCACATTCAATAGAAGCATATCTGAGTGCACGTTCAGGTATGCTGATGACACTGCCTGTTTCTGATAACCTGATGGGAGGCAACGGGTATTGTTCCAGCTTCTTGTCATCTCTTTCCAGAGCTTCTTCCGGAGTTTCACCTACTCGTACGGTTACAGTGCCTTTTCCCTTCGCTTGAAAAGTGAGAGTACCGATTTCCAGATGGGAGAAGTCTATCAAAGCATAGCCATTCTTGCCGATTTGTACTCCATCTGTTCCAACGGTTTTGGCATTACGCATTGGAAGAATTTCTTGTGGCTTGATTTGAGCGATTATGTTCTGAGGAGCATCTGGTCGAGTGGCGGGCTTATTATACATGGAGGCACTCTCAGGAATGGTCCAGTAGTTTTTATCCATACTGACCTGCCATTCATTTGGATTTTCCAGACCGTCACCTTTTAGTATAATGCAAGGCAAAGAATCGTTCGTTATCACTTCAAATAAAAGAGAAGATTTACCTGCAGGCAGTATTATCTGCTTATTAGTTGTGGATTGTTTTATTCCATTGACGTAAAGGATAATATCCGATGGACCTTCCCAACGAAGATTATTTTCCTTGTGCAATTTTATTTCTCTTTTGAAATAAGCACGGTTGTTTTTAGCAAAGAACTTTCCCGGGTATCCTACGTTCACACAGCGTTCTTTGGAAATCTTGGCTGATTGTTGTTGATAGAAGGCGGCTAATTGTCCCGGATACCACATATAATTACTGTTCCATTCTTCCTGGGAAGGTGCTGGGATTACCGTGACTTTAGAGTCTAATAGGGGGTCGAATTCTTTGATTTGCGCATAACAGTTAATGGTGGTTACCCAAAAAATGCCTACTATTAATTTTAGTCTTTTATTCATGTCTTTAATGGATATAGTTTATTAATTTTTCAATGTGTTTCTATTGTTATTTCTTCTAATTGATGATTGTTTTCAGACGAAGAGTTCCTTTTAAACCTGGTGAAGTAACATTTAGTTTCACTTCACCTGTTTCCCGATTACTGCGGAGGATAATTTGCATACGTCCTTGATGCATCCGTTTGGTAGTGATGCCATTGAAAAGATCGGATGTATAATGGTCGCTGTTGTCCAATGCTACTAACCGGGCAGAACCTTCTATTTGCAAGGTAAGCGGTTCGTTGTATGTCCACACGGGGCGTCCTTTTTTATCAACTGCTGTGACATTGATGTATTGCAAGTCCATACCATCGGCTTTCCAGTCGGTTGGTATTTCCGCTTCTATCTTGAGTGCTACAGCTTTTTCTGCACTTTCAATGCGATGACGAGCAACTTCATTTCCATTTTTATCGCGGGCAATAGCCTCCAGTGAGCCACCATTGCCATATGGGACATCTTTCCAATAGATCATATTACGCAGATTGATCTTTGTCGTATCGTTTAGCTGGGTGCCTATACTTTTACCATTTACCAATAGTTCTACTGAGTGGGCATTGGTGTAGGTGAAGAGTGATTGCTTGCTGCCCGGTTCGTAATTCCAACGTTCATTAAGTGCCATGCGCCCCACTATCACGTCATTCCAACTGACACTCTCGGCACCGGCTGCATCTACTACACCAATATGTATTTCCGGAACATCTGGCATGAAGGCGGATTTGATAAGATAAGCTTGGGGATAAGGATGCATGGTATGGTCAAAGAATGAATAATTCCATCCTTTTTTGGGCCATTGGTTAGATTCTCCCCAATATTCGGCAGAGCCCCAATAGGCTATACCTACTGTGCGCTTTTTATCCATGTTATAGAAGGGCTCCAGTAATTTGTAGGTCTCGGCTTCACTTTGAAACAGTATGAGGTCTGGTTTATGCTGAAGATAAGCAGCGTACTTATCCGATTGATAATTGAATGAAGCAATTTCTGTGGCGCAAGCCAGTTCGGGCGGAACAAGATAACTGTCGAAGTCTTTGTCGTGGCGAGTGATGGCACCGGCACGTGCAGGGAACATTGCAACTGTTGTCAGGCGGCTGTCATCAAAACGTTTCACTAATTGATTGAAGATGCGATAGGTGGTGATGCCCCAATCATTAATCCCTTTAAAACCTGCCCATCCTTCACGAATTTGCAACTCGTTGCCTAAACTCCAAAGAATGATTGATGGACGGTTACGGTCACGTTTTATCCACTCTATAATCAGGTCAGACCAAATCTGAGTGAATGGTCGGCGTCCACCCCAATAATCATTATCACTCCATTTGTCTGTCAATTCATCTACAATGAGCATACCTACGCGGTCTGCAATACGGGCGAAACTGTCACTGTAGGGATTGTGCGAACAACGAATTGTATTATAACCGAAAGCTTTCAACTGTAACATCATGCGTTCAATAGCTCTATCGTAAGAAGCAGCCCCTAATGCGCCGAGATCATGATGGTTGGCATTGCCTTGTAGAAATATCTTTTCTCCATTGAGTTTGAAACCAAATTCAGGTGAAAACTCTAACTTGCGGATACCGAATTGTTCTGTAATACTGTCTACTACCATACCATCTGCTACCACAGCCACATCTGCACTATACAGTTGCGGTGTATTGCACGACCAGAGTTGTGGGTTCTTCAAAGTTATTGCAGGTAACTTTAACTCAGTACAAGTTTGGTGAGTATGTTTGGGCATGGTGTTATGGGCAGAACCCACAACTTTTCCTTCTGGGTTGCGAACTGTGGTGCGAACCAATACATCATGTTTTTGCCAACCATCTACTTCCACCTGTACGGCAACTGTTGCTTTATCCGATGCAACTTCGGGGGTAGTAATGTAAATCCCGTGTCGTGCTATATGGGTAGGATTTTGAACTTGCAGATAAACATCGCGGAACAATCCGCCACCTGTATACCAACGAGAACCTTTTTTAGGACCGGTAGATGCATATACGGCTACTGTATTTTCCTTGTCAAAATGCAGATAAGGAGTAAGGTCTGCTTCGATACCTACGTATCCGTAGTCTGTTGAGGCTATTTTGTGTCCATTTAGGTAGACATCACCTAAGTAGATGATTCCCCCGAAATCCATCACTACCCGTTTCCCTTTCCATAATGAATCTGCTTGGAATGTTTTGCGGTACCATCCCTCACACATAGGCTTAAAGCCACGGGCACCACCACCAGCTTTCGTCCAGGGTTGTTCAAACTGGAAATCATGTGGTAGGTCAAGAACACGCCAGGAGGAGTCATCTAATGAAGGGGAGGCGAAATCAGCATCCTTATTTTCTTCTGTAACTAACTGAAATTTCCATTTGAAATTGAAAAGCGTTTTTTGCTGCGACACAAACTCTTCTAAGGGTGTGTTTTTCATGGGAGCTTTTTCCTGCACATTTTGGTATTGTGCTATGGTTACACTACTTGGAATAATTACTAAAACTGCAGCAATGAGAATATTTCTTATCAGACGCATAACATATTAGGGAATAAAGTTGGTTGAATTTGATTAATTATTTTTCGATTGATATTTGTATCGTGCAAATATCAGGACTTCGAGGCTATTAAGGAATGGAATTTAGTTCAAAGAACTGCATTTTCGTACAAGGGTAAAAGTATGTGAAGTTTGATTTCGTACCAATTATTAATCTTTCATCTTTACTTTAACAGTACATTCAGAGTGTTAATTGTCTTTTTTGCTCTTGGGATTAAGTTTTATATAAATAAATCCTTCTCTTAATAATCAATACTTCGGTAAAATTTTACCGAAACTTTAAAAATTAAACATAGAACCGGCTAGATCTGGTTCGATAATCCCAAAGAGCCCATTGAAATATTGTCAATATATTATGCAAAGATTCGAATTGTGAAACACCCTAGAAATGAATTTTAGTTCAAAATCCTGTATTGCTGTGCATAAAGTGAGAAACACTTCTTTTTTATTCATTACATAACTAATATTTAGAATATTTCAAATAGTAATATTAAGAAATACTTTTCACTTAGCTTCCCTTAGATATATCTAATACAAACTAATATGGAGAAGGAAGAATCTTTATTCTAAAAGGAGATGCCGGCAATCCATAGGTGGAATATAAATTAAGAGGCATATAATTTTTGAACCCTAATTGTACATATACCGGTTCTGTGACTTTATCACTGTATACCTCTATTTTTTCTTTTTTCCCAATAAATGCAGCTTTAGCAGGATAGAATATACCATTTTTACCTGCCAGTTCAAAACCAATGAGAGGTTGGTTGTAAGTTGTCATTCCCATATCAGTGTAGTCAAAAGATAGTATGACTTTACTTCCTTTTATTTCGGCCGATTTATAAATGGGACCAGAATAAGGGATACCAGGTATGTTGTATGTTTTAGCTAGTGCCCATAAGGCTAACCGTTTGCTGACATTGGCTTTGTCAGCAGGATGAATATGCTTAGCATCGCCAACATCAGAAGTAACTGCCATACCACTATTAGGAATAATTGTCATGGCTTCTAACTGTGCTTGGCGGAGTTCTGCAGCTCCTGTTGGTGATGCTTGCTTATCAGAATATTGATAAGGGGCTATCTGGACATAATAAAATGGAAATTCACCGAGTTCCCATTTATTTCTCCAGGATGCTACCATTTTAGTAAAAAGTTGTTTGTATTCATGAGGATTTAATACATTGCTTTCACCTTGATACCAAATGATTCCTTTTATGTTGAATGGATGCAATGGATAGATCATGGTATTGTATAATTTTCCTGCATGCACTCTTTTTACTTCATCCATTGATTTATTAGGATAAGTTGTTAGGTAGTCATTTTGGTCCATCCATCTTTCAATATTTGTTCCACCTGCTGCAGAACAAATTATTCCGATGGGAACTTGAAGAATCTTTTGGAGATATTTTGCAAAGAAATAAGCGATTGCACTAAATTCCTTAACATTGGCTGGAGTAGTTTCCAGCCATGAAGTGGACTGGCAATCTTCCATAGGGTTTGTACTTTCATTTCGGAAGACAGTAAGTAGACGAATATTATCTCTAGGGGATGCCATTACTATAGCATAACAGGAACCCATGATGGGTTGCCCTACAAATCCTTTGACCGGCATTTGTACGTTTGACTGGCCTGCGCATACCCATACTTCTCCGATTAATACATTAGATAGTACAATCGGTTGCCCATCCGATATTGTAATAGTATAGGGACCACCTGCCTCTGGTGTTTCAATCTTTATATTCCATTTTCCGTCAGAAGAAGAATGTTCGGTATAAGTTTTATTATTCCAAGACGTAACAATGGTAATTTTCTTGTGTGGAGTTGCCCATCCTCATAGATTGGTTTTGGATTTTTGTTGTAATACCATTCCATCTCCTAAAATGGAAGGCAATCTAACTTCTGCAGATAATGCTATTGTAAAGAATATGAAGTTAGCAAGAATAAATAATCTTTTCATGTGTTTCTTTTTTTATTTCATTTCTATAAACTGTTCGGTCTCTTTGAACTCATTATTTATAATAATTATAGTTTTAATGTCCAAATGCAAGATTCACTTATTATCTTCTTTCCGTTTTTTACTTCAATTTTAATTATGTTTTTTCCTGGTTGTAAAATAACATTGTTCCAAATGATACGGTTATATTTATCCCGTTTCTTTTTTTCTATTTTCTGTCCATTCATGTAAAGAGTGGCAGCCTCTAAATTTGTATATGCCTTTATAGACGTAATAGGGTAAATGCGTTCTGTGAATCTGCTATCACACAAATGAAGCATAGGTTCTGCATTCCAATTTGCTTTATAAAAATAGAAAGCATCTTTTTTTATTTGTCGATCATAAGTTACAAGTCCTTTATCATTCATTCCATCCCTATCTCCTTCTTTACGGATGACAGACTGGAAATCAGCAAATACCCATATAAATTTGGCCCATAAATAAGAACGTTCTGCTAGTGCTTCCCAGTTCTTTTCGTGGCTGATTGCCTGAAATTCTTCTGGATGCAATCTTCCTAATGAAGCTTTACTCTCATTTATAGGGCATCTATGTTGATGAATACTACCTCCAAAACCATATTCAGACACTCCTACCGGATAGTTTTGAGAATCAGCTTTTACCTTATCCATAAAACTACCAATCTGCTGACCGTCATTCCAATTGAAATATTTATTCCATGCTATTAAATCTGCACACCCCAAATAATTTGTCTGATTTACACAAGTTGCGAAAGTCGTCAATCTGGAGGAATCCAATTGCTTATAAAGGCTGTTCAATTCTTTAACAAATACGACAGGGTTGTCATAAGCCTGAAATGTTTTCTCATCTGTAATTAGAAGTTCATTGAATATTCCCCAAAAGCATATAGAGGGATGATTATAATTCTGATAAACCAGTTCTTTCAAAGTCTGACGTGCATTGTCATGTAATCCTTGATTAGAAACATAACCGGTATAGGCATATCCACCGGGACCGACAAACGGAATTTCAGCCCAAAGTATGATGCCGTTTCTGTCACATAGATCATGCATTCTTTTTGCATGCGGATAGTGTGTCAGACGTATTCCTGTAGCTCCTACTTCTTTTATTAATTCTATATCTTTGTCATAATCTTCTGGTAACAGGGCACTTCCTTTGCCCTCTACATCCTCATGGCGACAAAAGCCGTGAATATCATAAGGCTTTCCATTTAAGAAAAAACCTTTATCAGGATCTATGGAGAAATAACGGAAACCTGTTTGCTCAGTAACTTTATCCACTAGTCTATTTCCATCGTACAGTTCTACATTGACAGTGTATAGATAAGGATTGTGTTTAGCATCCCATAAAACGGGATTCTGGATAGTCATGGGCTGGTTTAGCTGTTCATCTGTAACCTCTGTTTCCTGACTTTTTACCGTCTTTCCAGTTGCGTCAAGTATGGTAGTACGTATTTTTAAGTTCGACTTTATTCCTTTTAATGAAAGTCTGCTTTCGACTACAAATTCAGCCTTTTTTTTCGAAATATTTTTTTGGTGTACAAACACACCGGAAGAAGCGAAAAACAATGGAGATATACAGTTATTTTCTGTTACTATCAGGTGACAAGGGCGATGAATACCTCCATATACATTGAAATCTCCATTGATGGGTAGTACGTCTGTGCGATAAGCATTACTCACCCATACCTCCAAATCATTTTTCCCCTTTTTAACTTGATCAGTAATTTCAGCGCAGAATGCAGTATAACCTCCTAAATGATGGGCGACTGTCTGGTAATTGATAAAAACATCGGCAACAGAATTTATACCTTCGAAAAAAAGAAATAAACGTTTTCCTTCCATCTCAGGAGAAATTGTTAAAGTTCTCTTATAAACCATCATCTCCCGATTATAGGATATTTGCCCCGGTAGATATTCCGCATTCCATGTATGGGGGATGGTGACGGGAATTAATGGAGCCTTTCTGACGGCACTGGTAATAGGTTTATATCCCCACTCCTTATCTAAAGGTATAAACAAGCGAGGAGAAGTCTTAGCATATGATATTGAGCATAGCAGCAGTTCTGCAACTAGCATAAGCAAGTGTCGTTTCATACTATAATTCTTAAATGGTTCATTTTTTTATAATCTTTATGTCTGGACTTAGATTTCTGAAATTGATGTCTTTGGATCCCTCTACTTTGAGATAAAGTTTGTTTTCGGGCAGGGACAACTCAATATTTTCCATCAGCAGATTTTTTCCTTTCAATACATGAATCTTATTCTGTTTTGATTTGATTGATAGATTTCGCAATGTGAAATTTTCAAAGTCATGCATGATGGGCATCAATTTATTACATTGCACTGTGCCATCCTCTATTTTTACGTTATTGATGGGCAGTTCCGGAATACCACGTGCTGAAATAAAGCAATTGGCAGCCTCTACAATGAAATTCTTGATACGGACATTTCTTACAGTGGGAGTGAGTGCAGTTACTGGTCTCAGTGGTAAACGGTTAGCCAGTTCGCCAACAAAATTATAACTTCCCAGCAAGTCCCATACGAGGACAGTTTTTGCGTCTTTTATTCTCAATTTCTCATAGAAAATATTCTCTGTAATTCCAGTACGTGGTCGACGGGTCTTAAAACGCAGTGGCATGTCAGTTCCGTCAAATACACAATTATAAGCATATATGTTTTTAATTCCACCTCCAGTTTCACTACCAGTTGTCAAACCACCATGACCGGCTTTGGCAAAACAATAGCGGATGATTACATTTTCAGTGGGGATACCCATACGTGCACCTTCTTCGTCACGACCTCCTTTTACAGCATAACAGTCGTCTCCGCAATTCATGGTACAGTATTCCACCAATACGTTCTTGCTGCATGTAATGTCCACACCGTCACCACTCGGAATCCCTACGGAATTTACCGTGACTCCACGTATGATTACATCCTCACATAATATCGGATTGACATTCCAGAACATGCATCTTTCTATGGTCATACCTTCAATAAATACGCCTTTGCACTGGATAGGTGCAATAACTTTTGGGGCGAAAAAATGACGTCCTTCCATACCGTCAAAGATACGTTCTTCTGTTTTTTCTGGGAAATCCTTTTCTATCCAAGCAATACTATTGGAGTTTTTACGTATCGGCGAGTCCATTGAAGGACCATAAATATGGCCTTTCCCAGTAATTGCAATGTTTTCTTCATTACAAGCATAAATAAAAGATCCGGAGCCCATAATCTGACGACCTTCGTGCATAGTGTATACACTTGGCAAATAATCTTTCGGCTCACCGGAAAATTCAATTTCCGCCCCTTTTTCCAGATAGAGGTTGACATTACTTTTCAGTATAATACGGGCCGACTTCCATTTACCTGAAGGAATGACTACTTTTCCCCCACCTTTCCGACTAGTTTCCATTATCAATCGGTTGACGAGTTCGGTTATTGGTTTATCGACAGTGGCACCATTATCCTTGATGTTTACAGAATAGTCTGGAAACTTAGGATATTGTAACTTAGGCATATTAAAAGGAACATCATGAAAAGGGGCGATAAATTGTGGCATGATTTCTGCTCCCACTTTATCGGGCACTGGTATATCCTTTTCTACTTGAGTTGCTAATAAATGTGAACTGAATAGAGTAATATAAATTATTAAACAAACTGTCTTTTCTGAAAACATATATGTATATATAAATAAATTGGTCATTGATTAATAAATACCCTTGTACATAGAAAACAAGGGTATTTATCAGTATACATTATAATCAGTTTAACGGGCCTGATAAATTATCAGGATTTTGCTCCAGAGCAGGATTGGAGTCTACGTCACTTTGCGGAATCTTCCATAAGAAACTTTTTTGGGGTACAAACTGTAATTCCTGGAAAAGGTACATGCCTTCAGCTACTCCACGCTTCATGAATCCTTTCAACCTTTTCCCTAAGCGGTCTGTACGTAATTCATCATAATATAATTTTGCTTCGCCGATGAATTCCCATCCTCTTTCCTGAAATATAGCCTCATCCAGTTTATCCTGTCCCATATTGTCCAAAGCTGGAAGTCCTGCACGCTGATGCACCATGTTCAGTTTGTCCAGAGCTTCGTCCGAACTGCCTAACTTGTTTTTTGCTTCCGCGTAGTTCAACAGAACTTCAGAATACCGTAACATGTAAATATTGGCACTAGGGCATTTCAAGTCTGCACTTGTTTGGTAATCATAAAATTTAGCATTTCCTGGAGTTGCAGAAACCCAATTCTTTTTTCCTGGATAAAAACCATTATCAGATGCAAGAAACTCATATTTAGTTCCATTATAAAAAAATTCCGTTACAAAGGCGTCTCTGCGTGCATCTTTTTTATCATAGCTCTCCCACGCATAAATAGAAGGTCCAAAACGATGATAGAACATATATCCATATCCCGGAATAGTAAAACTATTGGCAAAACCAAACATTTGATGACACCAGTTTGCTTGTTTCGCTTCCGCTGAAAATTGTAATTCAAAGATAGATTCTTGATTGTTTTTTGCATTAATGTTAAATGCATACCATAAATCTGAATAGTTGCTTACCAAACTATATACTCCTGATTGGATGATTTTCTCACAATTGTCCACGCACTTCTGATAATATTCATTATTACCTTCCATAGAGGCCAATGTGAGATAAACTTCACTTAATAAAGCCTGAACTGCTCCTTTTGAGACTCTCCATACATCGTATTTATTAGTCCCACGAATAGGCAGATGTGCTTCACAATAGTCTAGATCTTCCAAAATGTAATCATACACTTCATCTATGGATTTACGGGGAATTTCTAAACCTTCTAAACTATTAGTGAACGTCTCTGGAATAGGAACTCCCCCAAATAAACGAACCAAAACAAAGTAAGTATATGCACGCATAAAACGAGCTTGTGCATAAATGCAAGATTTTGCTTCATCGCTAATGTCTATTTTTTCACCGCGTGCCAATACAGTATTAGTACTATTTATAGTAACATAAGCAGCTCCCCATAGTTTTGAAAATGTAGATGAGCTAGCATTATTTATATCATACCAGCAATTTATATAGTGCCCATTCTCTTTTGTCTGGCAAGGCTGTCCAAAATCAGTACATTCTTCAATGCGCATAATGTATGTATAATCACTCATCATACTACGAAACTGATTATATACATTTGTTAATCCTGCATTTAGCTGTTCTTCATTTTTATAAAAACTATCTGGATCAATAAATGTATAAGGCTTTTCATCCAAATTCGTACAACTGTTAAAAATGAGGAGTGACAATAAGGCTAGTCCTCTCAAAATATATTTTAATTGTCTCATAACATGCTATATTATAAATTAGAATTTTGCATTAATACCTAAAATAATTGATTTTGCCCAAGGATTACTTGTATCACCGTTTATAGGATTGTAGCCACGATGATTTGCAAATGTTACAAAATTCTGGAAGTTTAAGTTTACTTTCAATGACTTTACTGATTTAATTTTCAATAATGGAGCTAAATCGTAATTGACTTGAATGTTTTTCAGTATAAAATACTTCCAGTTGGAATTAGTTCTATCTGACAGATAGACATCATGTGCCCCAGCGGTAGGATAATCACCATCGGGATTTTCAGGACTCCACATATGTTTATATGCATATTGTGTT
>OGYN01002787.1_pt1 | contig 12493 bp, 10 predicted proteins | sample 1576551 | NCBI WGS metagenome assembly OGYN01 (sample SAMEA3541589, study PRJEB24748) | human gut metagenome | biome: human gut; feature: human-associated habitat; material: faeces | place: China | collected 2012 | reverse complement strand
TAGGCGCAGGCGTGGGGCAGGATGGTCTCGGTGCTGCCCAGCAGCATCATGAAGTGGGGCAGGGTACCAAGGCCCGCCACGGCCAGCACCACGCCAAACACCAGAGCCGTGAAAAAGCTGGTGGACGCAAACCGGGTGGCGGCGGTGGTGTCGCGGCTGCCCAGGCTGCGGCTGATGATGGTGCCGGCCCCGTGGCCCAGCATAAAGCCCAGCGCCTGGATGATGGCCATCAGGCTGGAAACAACGCCCACGGCACCGGACGCACTGGTGGAGATCTGGCCCACAAAAAAGGTGTCGGCCAGATTGTAAATGCTGGTGATCAGCATACTTAAAATGGTGGGAGCAGCAAGGCTGAGGACCAGTTGCGGGATGGGCGTCTCGGTCATCCGGCGAAACTGCAGCGCACTGCGGTCATCGCTTGTCATAAAAAGCCTCCTTGAATGGGATGGAGCAGGGAAAGCCGCCGCCAAAAGCGGACGGTGGAAATCAGCAACATCATAGTATAACGCATGTACGGCAAAAAGTCGAGGGGCATAGCAATGAAAAATTGGCCGGAAAACCGGTGCGAAGGGGCGAAAATGACGCCGAAAGAACCGGCGATTCTGTATGATTTGCTAAAGAAAGGTCGAATTGCTTGTGGAAAATCACGATATGTGGTATCATTTGAGCAGGAAGATGTTGGCAGAGTTTTGTCCGGCATCATGACAGATGGAGGAACTGAAGCATGAAAACCGTAGCACAGACCGTGATCGAAGCCGATCGTTTTTATACTATTGCCGCCCACACCGGCAATGTGATCCAGGCCGTGGAAGCAAGCAAGGACGGCGGCACCGTTCGTCTGGGCAAGTATGACCACAAGCCCGAACAGGAGTGGAGCTTTGTCCGGGTGGGTGAAGGTGTGTACCGCATCCGCAACCGCGCCTCCGGCAAGCTGCTGGATCTGACCATGACCGGCACCGCCAACGGCACCTGGCTGCACCTGTGGGAGGATGTGGGCGGCACCTCCCAGATGTGGGAGCTCTGCCCCACGCCGGAAGGCACCGTGCGCCTGCGCTCGTCCTGGGCCGGCGGCAAGTGCGTGGACACCGTGGGCATGGGTGCCGAAGCAGGTGCCGTGCTGCAGATCTGGCAGGAGGTGCCCGGTGCCGACCAGCTGTGGACCATCGCTGAGGTGAAGGACCGCGCAAAGCGCACCGCTAAAAAGACTGCCGAGCCTGCTGTGGAAGCCGCACCCGCCGCTGAGGCTGTTGCCCCGGCAGAGGAGAAGAAGGCACCGGTCAAAAAGCCTGCCGCCCGCAAGCCCCGCACCACCAAAAAGGCCGCTGCGGAACCGGCTGTGACTGCCCAGCCCGCTGCCGAAAAGGCAGAAGAGCTGAAGACGGAGCCCGCCGCAAAGGCGGAAGCAGCAGAGAAGCCCGCCAAGGCTCCCCGCAAGACCACTGCCCGGAAGAAGGCTGCACCCAAGGCAGAAGCCGCCGCAGAAGCTGCCGCCCCGGCCGAAAAGCCCAAGCGCACCCGTAAGGCTCCTGCCAAAAAGGCAGATTGAGCAAGGCTGAACCCGTAAAAACCAGAAGCACCCGTCGGATCGTGGGACCCGGCGGGTGCTTTTTGCGTTTGCGGGCGCGTCACTCCGGCAGTTCGTTCAGGGCAAAGCGGTTCTTTTCAAAGGTCAGCAGGCCCTCGTCCCGCATCTTGCACAGCTCCTTGGAGAGGGCGCTGCGGTCCAGATTGAGGTAGTCGGCCAGCTGCTGCCGGTTGAACGGGATCTCGAACTGCAGACTGCCGCTGCGGGCGGCCTGCGCGGAAAAGTAGGTCAGCAGACGGCCCCGCACGGTCTTGGGGGTGGTGCAGAAGATGCGCTGCGAAAGGCTCAGGTTTTTGCGCATGGACACCGTGAGCAGGTTGCGCAGCAGCTTTTCGTGCACCGTGCCGGGTGCGCCGCCGGAAAAGGCGGAAATGTTCACGAACAGCACTTCGCATTCCTCGGCGGCCACGGCGTCCACCATCATCACGTCGCCGCACAGCGCGTAGGTCTCGGCAAAGGCCTGCCCGGCAGAAATGCTGCTCAGGATGCTCTTACTGCCCCACAGGTCGAGATTTTCGATGTGGACGGTGCCGCGCAGCACCACGCCCAGAGCATGCACTTGCTCTCCGGCATGAAAAATGACGGCGTGCCGGGGGTAGCTCTTCGTGCGCAGGCAGCCGGACTGCTCCAGTGCAGCCCACTCCTCTGCCGACAGGCCCTGAAATAGCGGGGATGCAACGGGTCTCATAAAAAAAGCCTCACTTTCGTGGTTATAACAACCGAAGGTCTGCCCTGATTATAGTATACTCAAAGCACAAACACAAGGAGGCTTTTCTATGATCCGGAAAATCATTCATATAGACGAAGAAAAATGCAACGGCTGCGGGGCCTGCGTCACCGCCTGCCACGAGGGTGCCATCGGTCTGGTGAACGGCAAGGCAAAGCTCATGCGGGACGACTACTGCGACGGCTTTGGCGACTGCCTGCCCGGCTGCCCCACCGGTGCCATCACCTTTGAAGAGCGCGAGGCAGCCGCCTACGACGAGCAGGCCGTGCTGGAAAACAAGCAGAAAAAGGCCGCACAGGCCGCAAAACCGGCCTTCCACGGCTGCCCGGGCAGCGCCATGCGCCAGTTCCGCCGGGAGGAAAGCGCACCTGCTGCCCCCACCGCAGCACAGCCGTCGCAGCTGCGCCAGTGGCCCTGCCAGATCAAGCTGGTGCCGGTGAACGCCCCCTATTTTGACGGGGCAAAGCTCCTGATCGCAGCCGACTGCACCGCCTACGCCTACGCCAATGTGCACGAAGAGTTCATGAAGGGCAAGATCACCCTCATCGGCTGCCCCAAGCTGGATGCTGTGGACTACAGCGAAAAGCTGACCGAGATCTTCCGCAGCAACGACATCCGGAGCGTGACGGTGCTGCGCATGGAGGTGCCCTGCTGCGGCGGGCTGGAACACGCCGCCGTGACCGCCCTGAAAAACAGCGGCAAATTCGTGCCGTGGCAGGTGGTGACCATCTCCACCGACGGCCGCATCCTGGACCGATAAACGCATCAAAAAACGGCAGACGCTTTGCAAGGCGTCTGCCGTTTTTGCATATCAAGGAGGTTCAGGAGGCGCTCTGCGTGCCGGATGCAACGCCCTGCACGAACTGCACCACGCTCTCGACAGTCTGGCGCAGCTGCACCAGCGAAGCAATGTCGCTGTCCTGCATGCGGGAGGTGGGAGCGGTCAGAGTCGGAGCTGCCGGGGTCACGGTGCCGGTGAGCTCGGTGTGGATGCCGTGGGCCGGGATGTCCAGCAGGATGTGCACGGCGGGGGAGGCAGCCCGCAGCAGGCCGCTCTTTTCCACGCCCAGGGTCAGCACAGGGGCGTCGGCGGCAGTGTCGTCAGTTTCCAGCCGGAAGTAGAGGTAGCCCTCCTTGGCATTTTCCGGCTGCACCTTTTTGATCTTTTTCAGGTCCAACTGGAAGTCGTTCATGGACTGCAGACTGGTGGCGGTATCATCCACGCCCAGCAGGCTGGCCAGCTGGGTCTGGGAGATGTAGCTGCCCATATTCCATTCCGGGATCAGCACACCGGCCAGCGGATAGTTGTCGGTGATGCTGCTGCGCAGGGTGCGGTAAAGCTGCCCGGCATCGTACAGCGTCTCGTCCTTGCTGATGTACAGGCGGGTGAGGGGCTGGCTGCTGCCGCTGGCCTGCGGGTACAGCTCCAGCTGCAGGGCTTCCGGCGTATATTGGCCGTTCACCCGGCCGGAGGTGCCGCCGAACTGCGCCAGCACCTTATACAAAGCGGGCCCTTCGGCAGCGGTGGAAGTGATCTGGTAGTCCAGCGAAAAGCTGGCTCCGCCGGCAAAGCTCTTCACGCGGCGGCTCACCAGCCCCAGCGCGACGGCGGCGGCCACTACGCACACCAGCACAAGGCACAGCACCACCACGACCGCAGCGCGGGCACCGGTGCGTTTCTTTTTGGATGCAGCCATAAAATGTTCCTCCTTCAGGAAAATCTTTTTTTCAGCATAGCGGAACGCAGGGCGATTGTCAAGGACAGCGTTTCGGAATAAAACAAAAAACCTGAAACATCTCTGTTTCAGGTTTCTGGCGGAAAGATGGGGATTCGAACCCCAGAACGCTTTTGACACGTTACACGATTTCCAGTCGTGCGCCTTAGACCAACTCAGCCATCTTTCCACATCTTTTGTTCTGCCTTTGGGCGGGTGCCCTTGGCGCTCCACTATAATACCTGAAACCAGCTGTTTTGTCAAGGATTTTTTTGAAAAAGATCAGACTTTTTTCAAAATGACGTACCATCGTACTGCAAAATGACAAGAGGCGGGCAAAAGGTGTGCAGAACCCTTGACGGGGAGCCAAAACAAGGCTATGATGGGGGGCAGAGAGTGCAGCAGCAGGGCATTTCCTGCCGCAGAAATGGAAAACAAGGAGGATGGACTCTGTATGAACTATGCTGAAGTGCTGGCCAATGCGCGGGAGTGCATCGGCAAATACTGCAAGGCCTGCCCGGTGTGCAACGGCGTGGCCTGCAAAAACCAGATCCCCGGCCCCGGTGCCAAGGGCGTGGGCGACACGGCGATCCGCAACTATAATAAGTGGGCGGACATCCGGGTGAACATGGACACCCTGTGCGAGGGCGGCACCCCGGACACCACGCTTGAACTGTTTGGCAAGCAGTTCAAATACCCCTTCTTTGCAGGCCCGGTGGGTGCGGTGAACCTGCACTACTCCGAGACCTACACCGATATGACCTATAACGACGTGCTGGTACGCGCCTGCGCCGAGAACGGCATTGCCGCCTTTACCGGTGACGGCACCAACCCCACCGTGATGGAGATGGCCACCAAGGCCATCGGTGCGGCGGGCGGCTGCGGTGTGCCCACCATCAAGCCCTGGAACATCGACACCATCCGGGAGAAGATGGCCCAGGCCAAGGCCAGCGGCTGCTTTGCCGTGGCCATGGACGTGGATGCGGCAGGCCTGCCCTTCCTCAAGAACATGACCCCGCCGGCCGGCAGCAAGAGCGTGGAAGAGCTGGCCGAGATCGTGAAGCTGGCCGAGCGGCCCTTCATCGTCAAGGGTGTGATGACCGTCAAGGGTGCTTTGAAGGCCAGGGAGGCCGGTGCCGCCGCCATCGTGGTGTCCAACCACGGCGGCCGTGTGCTGGATCAGTGCCCCGCCACCGCTGAAGTCCTGCCGGAGATCGCTGCAGCCCTCAAGGGCACCGGCGTGAAGATCCTAGTGGACGGCGGCATCCGCACCGGTGTGGATGTGTTCAAGGCCCTGGCCCTGGGTGCCGATGGCGTGCTGATCTGCCGCCCCTTTGTCACGGCCGTGTACGGCGGCGGCGAGGAAGGCGTGAAGTGCTACATCGACAAGCTGGCCGGGGAACTGGCCGACACCATGCAGATGTGCGGTGCTCACAGTCTGGCAGAGATCACCCCCGATATGGTGCGCGTATAAAACCGAAGAAAAACCGGAAAAGCCGGAGTATGCCTGCGGGTGTGCCCCGGCTTTGTTAAATTTTGTTGAAAAGATGGATGTACGAAATTTGGACGCTTGTGTATTGCCCCAAAATGCGCTACACTACAATCAACTGAACCGTAAACCGGATGCCTGCAGGTGGGAGTGCCGCCTGCTCATTTTTAGGAGGATCTATGAAAAAGAAAACCGAGCAGAATGCTGCGGGAGCGCCGCAGACGGGGAAAACGGCCGGTGCCGGAGCAGCCGGGTTCCTGAAAAAGAACTGGAAGTGGCTGGTCCCGGTGGCCTGCGTGGCCGTGCTGGGCGGTGTGTGGCTGCTCAAGCCCAAGGCCGACAAGCCTGCCAGCGTGGATACCAGCTATGTGGAGACCGCGCCGGAACAGCGGGACCTCGTCAATGCCCTGAGCGGCACCGGCACCCTGAAGCCGGCGAATACTTATAATGTCAAGTCGCTGGTGTCCGGCAAGGTGTTGACCTGCAGCTTTGAGGAAGGCGACAACGTGGAAGAGGGCGATGTGCTCTACACCGTGGACTCCTCCGACGCTACCACCAAGGTGGAGCAGGCGGGCATCACCCTGCAGCAGGCCCAGCGCAACTACGACAAGACGGTGGACCGCCAGTATGTGCGCGCGGAAGTGGCCGGTGTCGTGAGCAGCCTGAAGGTCGCCAAAGGCGACGAGGTGACCAGCGGCCAGGAAGTGGCCGTGATCCGCGACAACTCCAAGATGACATTGGCACTGGAGTTCCCGGCGGCAGACGCAGCCGGTTTCTCGGTGGGGCAGAGCGCGGACGTGACGCTGGACGGTACCTTTGAGACCATGACCGGCACCATTACCGCCGTCACCGGCACCGATGCCCTGAGCACCGGCAACCTGCTCACCCGCACCGTGACCATCTCGGTGCGCAATGCGGGCGGCCTGACCACCGCCCAGGCGGCCACCGCTACCGTGAACGGCGTGAGCTCCATCGGCGCGGCCACCTTCCAGTATCAGGCCGAGCGCACCCTGACGACGCTGGCCGCCGGTACGGTCACCGCCATCCATGCACGCGAGGGCGACAGCGTGAATAAGGACGACATCGTGCTGCAGATCAGCGGTGACGACCTGAGCGAGTCCATCCAGTCTGCTTCTGAGACCCTGCGTGGGGCCGAGCTGTCCATGCAGAGCACCCAGGACACCATGAACAACTACACCATCACCTCGCCCATCAGAGGCACCATCATCGAAAAGGCCGCCAAGGTGGGCGATGCCCTGAGCACGGGCAGCGACCTGTGCACCATCTACGATCTGAGCTACCTGGAAATGACCATCAATGTGGATGAGCTGCAGGTCAGCAGCCTGTCGGTGGGGCAGACCGTGCAGGTCACCGCCGACGCCGTGCAGGACAGGACCTATGAGGGCGTTGTGACCCGCGTGTCCATGAAGGGCGACACCAGCGGCGGCACCACCACCTACCCGGTCACCGTGCGCATCGACGAGACCGACGGCCTGCGCCCCGGCATGAACGCCAACGCGGAGATCGTGGTGGCCCAGGCCAAGAACGCACTGGCGGTGCCCAACGCAGCCGTGGTGCGCGGCAGCTATGTGCTGGTGACCCAGGACTCTCCCAGTGCGGTCAACGCGGACCCGGACATGGTCGCACCGGACGGCTTTGTGTACGTCAAGGTCAAGCTGGGCGTCAGTGACAGCGATTACACCCAGGTTGTCAGCGGCCTGACCGCGCAGGACACCGTGGGCTACGACCCCAGCTCGGTGAGCAGCGATACCTATTACGACAACGGCGGTTATGAGTACACGACCGACGGCACCACCGACACGACGGGCGGCGAGACCACCGACGGCACGGCCGATGGGGAAGGTGCAGAAAGCACCGTGACCGAGGAACCGGCCGTTGACGAGCCGGTGGACGCCGGAAATGACGGCGAAGTGATCGGCGAGGCCGACGGCGTGATCCTGACCTGACACGGAGGAATGCATGAGCGCTCTGATCGAATTTGAAGAGGTCTGCAAGTATTACCAGATGGGCGACACCACGGTAAAGGCCGCAGACCACATTACCATGAAGATCGACAAAGGCGAGTTCGTGGCCATCGTGGGCCAGTCCGGCTCCGGCAAGTCCACCTGCATGAACATCATCGGCTGTCTGGACGTGCCTACCCACGGGGTGTACCGGCTCAACGGCCGGGACGTGGGCAAGATGAACCGTAACGAGCTGGCGGCGGTCCGCAACGAGATGCTGGGCTTCATCTTCCAGCAGTACAATCTGCTGCCCCGGCTGAACCTGATGGAAAACGTGGAGGTGCCGCTGGTGTACGCGGGCGTCTCCCGCGCCGAGCGGCACGCCCGTGCCCGTGAGGTATTGGAGCAGGTAGGCCTGGGCGACAAACTGAAAAACCGGCCCAACCAGCTTTCCGGCGGCCAGCAGCAGCGTGTGTCCATTGCGCGGGCACTGGTACGCAACCCGCCGGTGATCCTGGCCGACGAGCCCACCGGTGCACTGGACTCCCACACCGGCCGCGAGGTGCTGGGGCTTTTGCAGCAGCTGCACAAGCAGGGACATACCGTGGTGCTGATCACCCACGACAACTCCATTGCCGTGCAGGCCGACCGCATCATCCGGCTGGAGGACGGCCGGGTGGTCTACGACGGCGACTCTCACGCACCGGAGGCCATGGTGCAGCCCACTCTGCTGCCCGAAACGCCGGAAAAGGAGGAACAGGCATGATCATTGAAACCTTCCGGCAGGCCATCCAGAACGTGTGGAGCAACAAGCTGCGCACCTTTCTGACCATGCTGGGCATTATCATCGGCGTCATGGCGGTCATCGTCATCGTGGGTCTGGGCAACGGTATGACCAAGAGCATGCGGGATAGTTTTTCCGCGCTGGGCACCAACACCCTGAGCATTCAGGTTTGGGGCTACGGCTCCCGCACCGTACCGGTGGGCGATATGTACGACATCTGCCAGCGGCACTCCGACCTGATCAAGGCAGTGTCGCCCCAGATCGAATTCAGCGGCAAAGCCAGCGGTACGCTGAAGATCGGCACCACCAGTTACCGCTGGTCCAACATCAGCGGTGTGGACGAGAGCTACACCGAAATGAAAAATTACCAGATCGCACAGGGACGCGGCCTGCAGTACATGGATATGCAGGACAACAAGCAGGTCTGCATCATTGGCGATTACCTGAACCGGGTGGCTTTTGGCGGCAACGGTGTGGGGCAGACGCTCAAGATCGGTGCCAACAAGTTCCGCATTGTGGGCGTGCTGGCGGCCAAGGTCAGCAACCCCACCATGCAGCAAGGCAGCGACGACGACTGCGTCTACCTGCCCTACACCACCGTGATGCGGCTTTCCAGCCAGAGCGCGGTGAATAACTACACGGCTGTGATGACGGACGAAAACTTTGCCAACGAGGCCAAAACCACGATGGAAGAGGAGCTGCAGAAGATCCTCAAGACCGAAAACGGCTACTATGTGTACAGCGCCAGCGAGTGGCTGGAGGAAATGAACAAGATGATCAACATGGTCATCGTGGTGCTCACCGGCATTGCCAGCATCTCGCTGCTGGTGGGCGGCATCGGCATCATGAACATCATGCTGGTGTCGGTGACCGAGCGCACCCGTGAGATCGGTATCCGCAAGGCGCTGGGCGCCAAGGAGCGCACCATTCTGGCGCAGTTCGTGGTGGAAGCAGCCACCACCTCCGCGCTGGGCGGCGTTTTAGGCATTGCACTGGGCTATGCGGTGAGCATGGCGGCCAACAAGGTGCTGCCCATGTTCATGAGCGATACCACCATCACGGTGAGTCCGTCGTTCAACTCCATCGTGGTGGCTTTTGGCATCTCGGTGGGCATCGGTGTGCTGTTCGGCTATCTGCCGGCCCGGCGCGCGGCACGTCTCAATCCCATCGAGGCGCTGCGTTACGACTGAGCCCGAAGAAAGGGGAATACCTATGAAAAAACGTTTTCTCGCACTTTTGCTGGCGGTGAGCATGGCGGTGTCCATGCTGGCCATGCCGGCGGCTGCGCTGGGCAGTGCCAGCAACACGGCCGTGCAGACGGCCATCACGCTGGGCGGTATGGACGCCGGACAGACCGGCAGCCTGGACGCCGCCGTCACCCGCGGGGCCTTTGCCCGCATGCTGGTGGCGTTCTCGGCGTACCGGGAGAGCGCAGCCTCCCAGGGGGCTGTGGGCACCCTGTATAAGGACGTGCCCGGCTCTTCGCAGTGGGCACCCTACATCCGCATTGCGGTGCAGCAGGGCTGGATGAACGGCTACACGGACGGTACCTTCCGCCCGGACAACGCCGTCACGCTGGAAGAAGCCTGCACGGCCGTGCTCAAGCTGCTGGGCTACAAGATGACAGATCTGAACGGTGCCTTCCCGGCGGCGCAGCTGAACAAGGCCCAGGAGCTGGGCCTGCGGAACCAGCTGGCTCGCAGCCAGGGCCAGACCATGACCTACGAGAACTGCGCTGTGCTGCTGTACAACGCCCTCACGGCCAACACGGCCTCCGGCGGAGCCTATGGCAGCACCCTGGGCTTTACCGTGGCAAATGGTCAGGTGGACACCTCCACGGTGCTGCTCAGCAGCCTGAAGGGACCCTTTGTGGCGTCGGAGGGCACCCAGCTGCCCTTTGCACCGGTGAGCGTGTACCGCAACGACAAGGTGTCGGAGTCCGGCGAACTGAACAAATACGATGTGTATTATTACAGCGAGAGTCTACAGACGGTGTGGATCTATACCCGCCGCGCCGCAGGCCGCATCACAGCAGTTTCGCCCAGCGCCAGCGCTCCCACGGCGGTGACCGTGGCCGGTACCAGCTACCAGCTGGGCAGCTCGGCGGTGGCGTCCAAGATCTCGTCCTTGAACGGCGGCGGCGTGGGCGAAGTGGTCACCCTGCTGCTGGGCATGGACAATGAGGTGGCGGATGTGGTCACCGGCGAAGAGGCCGACAGCGTGTTCTACGGCGTGGTGCAGACGGCCACCCGCTCCCTTGTGGAGGACAACGGTGCCGACGTGCTGCAGCGCGTGGCAGTGATGTGCACCGACGGCATCACCCGCACCGTGAATGTGGACAAAAGCCTGAACTACCCCGCCGGCTGGATGGTGCGCATCGACGTGACGCCGGAAGGCGAGAACGTGACCGCTATCGAAAACCGGACCATCAGCGGCACGGTGAGCGCAGACGCCACCATGCTGGGCGACCGTAAGCTGGCAGACGACGTGCAGATCTTGGATACGACTACGGAGGGTGTGGCTGGGACGGTTCGTCCCAGCCGCCTATCCGGGACGAAACTGAACATGCTGAATGTCCGCTACTATACGCTTAACGACAACGGCGAGATCGACCGGCTGATCCTCAACGATGTCACCGGCGACCTGTGGAAGTACGGTGTGCTGGATGATATCCGCAACATTGCGGCCAACCTGCCCTCCACCAAGACCCCTGCCACTGCAGGGGATTCTGAGGGCGAAGGCTCTGATGGGACCAACCAGGTGCTGAAGGACCTGCGGAGCGTGCTGGTGCCTACCACCAGCGAGATCCTGTGGGGCGTCATCAACGGCGATATCCTCCAGACCGTGTGGAATAAGGTCACCAGCAGCACCGGCTCCCTGGTGAGCATCGGCGTCAAACAGCTGGCTAAGGTGGTAGGGGAGCCTTATGGCACCATCCTGAACTATGTGGGCGGCGGTGCCACCTATGTGTGCTATGTCAATGGACAGCTTACCAGCTACACCACCTCCATCAAGTACCCGGTGCTGGCCGGCGGCCTGGCCGTGCGGCAGGAAGTGAACGGTTCGGTGAAGGCCATGGTGCAGCTGATGCCCATGAAGATCGACAAGGTGGGTGCCGCGTCAGTGCTGTCCGGTTCCACCCGCTATGAGGTAGCGGACAATGCCCAGGTGTACCTGTGGTACAAGGGCCAGTATTACGCCACGAAGCTGGCCGAGGTGAACTCGGACGATTATTACCTCACCGGCTGGTACGACAACTTTGGCTGCGCCGCGGGCAAGCGCGTCCGCGTGATCGTGGCCGTGAAGAAGGACTGATGCGCTATTACAGCGCCCCGCGCCGGGCACTGCGCGGGGTACGGCAGCTGCTTTATCCGCGTCGGTGCCCCTTCTGCAATGCGGTGCTGGGCAGCATAAGGACCTGCCCGGACTGTGCGGAAGAAGTGGACCGGCTGCGCCGGAAGCCCGGCATCCGGCTGGACGCATCGCAGCATTATCTGGGCGGCCTGAGCGGCGCAGCGGCACCGTTCCGGTATGAGGGCTGCGTGCGGCGGGCCATCCTGCGGGCAAAGTATCAGGCTGCACCATGGACGGCGGTGGAGCTGGGCGTGGTGCTGGCAGAGCTTGCCTTTGGCAGCAAGGTCCGGATGAGGGGCGCGGAACCGGTGCCTCAGCGGGTGGAAGGTGCCCGGCTCGGCTATGACTACATCGTGCCGGTACCGGCGTCCAGCCGCAGACGCGGGTACAATGTACCGGAACGCATGGCGCAGCCGCTGGCAGAGGCACTGGACCTTCCGCTGGAAACAAAGGCGCTTGGTCCTGCCCGCCGGAAGGACCGGCAGGCAGGACTGCCCTTTGAACAGCGCCTGGCCAATGTGGCCGGTGCGTTCCGCGTGCAGGACCCGGACCTCATAGAGGGCCGCCGCGTGCTGCTGGTGGACGATGTGATCACCACCGGTGCTACGGCTGCCGCCTGTGCACAGGCTCTGCTTTCGGCGGGTGCGGAGAGCGTGTTTGCGGTGGCTGTGGCTACGGTGGAATTTCCGCCCATTGCCCAGCCGACCCTGCCCTTGCAGGAGGATGCGGACGAAGAAATTTAAAAAAGTTGCCGAAAAGTGCTTGACAAAATGCGAGAAGTCGGGTATACTAATCAAGCTGTGAGCGACAAATGCTTACAGATATCCGGGTGTAGCGCAGTTTTGGTAGCGCGCTTGAATGGGGTTCAAGAGGCC
>OGYN01002776.1_pt1 | contig 12518 bp, 10 predicted proteins | sample 1576551 | NCBI WGS metagenome assembly OGYN01 (sample SAMEA3541589, study PRJEB24748) | human gut metagenome | biome: human gut; feature: human-associated habitat; material: faeces | place: China | collected 2012 | reverse complement strand
AGGCCATTGTATTGCTTTATTAATTTCCTTATTTCAGTTCAATTTCTTCCAGTTCTTTCGGTGGAAGTGCTCTGCTTGAGTTTTTGACATAAGCTGCGACATCCTTCTTCGCAGTCGGGATTGGAATATTCGTTCCAGCTCCTGCAATACATCCGCCAGGACATCCCATACCCTCGATCAGACATCCGTTCATTCTTCCGGCTTTGGCAAGTGTCAGGATCTTCTTACATTCTGCCAGACCTTCCGCATGCTCGATATTAACCTGCGTTCCAGGGTAATACTCGTTAATACATTCTTCGATTGCCTTTGCAACTCCTCCTGCACAGGCGTATCCACGTCCGGCTCCTGTCGCATCATGGAAAGAAGACTCTGCCTCATAAGCTGTCAGATCAATTCCCTTCGCATCAAACATTGCCTGCAATTCTTCAAATGTAACAACGAAATCCACATCACTTCTCACAGTACGTCTGGAAGCTTCCAGCTTCTTCGCTGCACAAGGTCCGATAAATACAACCTTTGCATTCGGATGTTCCTGTTTGATTGTTCGTGCTGTTGCAACCATCGGAGTCAGTTCCTGTGAGATCTGATCGATCAGATCCGGGAAGAACTTCTTCGCAAGCATTGCCCAGGATGGACAGCAGGATGTCAGAAGAAATGGAAGTTCTCCGGTTGTCACTTTATTCACATAATGATGTGCTTCCGCAATTGCTCCGATATCCGCTCCAAGAGCAACCTCATATGTCTCTGAAAATCCGAGTTCTTCAAGAGCTGCTTTGAAATTTCTCACATTAATATTCGATCCAAACTGACCGACAAATGCCGGTGCTACCTCAGCCACAATCTCTTCTCCTTCTGAAAGCGCACGAGCCAGCTGGAAGATCTGAGACTTATCAGAGATCGCACCAAACGGGCAGCTTACCATACACATTCCGCAGGAAACACATTTGTCAGCATCAATATAAGCACGTCCTAATTTATCCGATGTGATTGCATTCACTCCACATGCTTTCTTGCAAGGACGTTCTTTCTTGGCAATCGCATCGTATGGACAGACAGATTTACATTTTCCACACTTGATACATTTATCCTGATCGATAAATGACTTTCCATTCACCATGGAAATAGCACCTCTCGGACAGACTTCCTGACACGGATGTGCAAGACATCCCTTGCACATATTACTTACCTCGTATTTATTCTCCTCACAGCTCTCGCATCCAGACGGAATCACCTGCATCAGCGGCGGCTCATAATATTTCTCAGAAATATTACTGGCCTCAACTCCCGCTGTCAAGTGGACCGGCTTATTCTCCGGACGAAGGGAAAGTCCCATCGCAAGACGAAGTCTTTCTCTTACGACTGCTCTTGCACGATAAATACTCTCACGGTATTTTACTTCTGAATCTTCTCCTACGATTTCATATGGAATTGCTTCCATATCTGCTACCAATGTCTCTGCATTTGCTTTAAATCCAAGCTTAGCAACTTCTGTAAATACCTGTCTTCGAATTGCACGAACCGGTGTCTGTAATCCTCTCATTTTTGATCTCCTCCTATTCTTCAGTTCCAAAAACTCTCTGTGCATAATGAACCGACTGCATGGCATCTTTGCCATAGAAATCAGCTCCTATCATATCTGCGTAGTCCTGATTCAGTACAGCGCCTCCTACCATCACAAGACAATGCGGAGCTTTCTCTCTAAGCTGTCTGATCGTCTCTTCCATACTTACGACAGTTGTTGTCATCAAAGCACTTAATCCTACCAGATGAATATCTTGTTCAAGTACTGTGTCAACAATTGTCTCCGGCGGAACATCCTTTCCAAGATCGATCACATCAAAGCTATAGTTTTCAAGCAGAACCTTCACGATATTTTTACCGATATCATGGATATCCCCTTTTACTGTAGCAAGAATGATCTTTCCTTTCTTCTCCTGAACTTCTCCGCTGCTATCCATTTTCTCTTTAAGCACCGCAAATGCTGTCTTGGCCGCTTCAGCACTCATCAGTAGCTGAGGCAAAAAGACTGTTCCCTTCTCAAATCCTTCACCTACCGTATTCAGTGCCGGGATCAGCTCTTCGTTAATGATCTCCAGACCATCCTTCTCCTGAATCATCTCAGATGTAATGCTGTTCGCCTCTTCACGAAGTCCTCTTTCAATTGCACTTTTCAGTGTCATCTTGTGAGCTGAACCTGTTGCGGAAACCGGAGCTGTTCCCGGCTGCTGTGCATATTTATTAATATAATTCTCACAGTTGCTGTCCAGATTCATCAGTGCATGGTATGCATACCATGCCTTCATCATATCCTCCGAGTTCGGATTGATAATTCCAACGCTCAGACCATTCTGCATTGCCATCGTATAAAAGATGGAGTTTACAATCGGTCTGCTTGGGAGACCGAAAGAAATATTTGATACACCAAGCACAGTACACACACCAACTTCATCACGGAGTCTGCGAAGTGTCTCAAGTGTCACTTTCGCGCCTTCCGGTTCTGAACTGATCGTCATTGCCAGGGCATCAATTACAATATCTTTCTTCTCAATACCGTATTTTGCTGCCTCTGCGATAATCTTCTTCGCAATCTGTACACGTCCCTCGGCTGTTGCCGGGATTCCGTCTTCATCAAGTGCCAGGCCGATCACAACACCGCCATACTTCCGGATCAGTGGAAACACTGCATCCATTGACTCCTGCTTTCCACTGACTGAATTGACCATCGCCTTACCATTGTAAATGCGAAGTGCATTCTCCATCGCAACCGTATCAACCGTATCAATCTGAAGTGGAAGATTCGTCACACTCTGAAGCTCCTGAACAACTTCCTTCATCAATGTCGGCTCATCAATATCCGGAAGTCCTACGTTAACATCCAAAATATGTGCACCGTTATCCTGCTGTGCAATTCCTTCTTTTAAAATATAATCAAGATCATGTTCCTTAAGCGCCTGTTTAAAGCGTTTCTTTCCGGTTGGATTAATACGCTCACCAATAATCTTTGATCCGGTTCCAAGGAACACACTCTGACCATAAGAAGATACTACAGTATAACTTTTCTTCTCAATCGGCTTCACCGGAATGTCTTTACACTGCTTCACCATCTCTGCAATATGTGCAGGAGTTGTTCCGCAGCATCCCCCGATCACAACTGCCCCAAGATCAACAACATGACACATAACAGAAGCAAATTCTTCCGGAGAAACATCGTAATAAGTTTCTCCGTCTTTCTGCTTAGGAAGACCTGCATTCGGTTTGACGATCACAGGCACAGAGGAGTACTTCATGATCTGCTCCAGGATCGGCAGCATCTGCTCCGGTCCCATTCCACAGTTGATTCCAAGGGCATCGATCCTTAATCCTTCAAGCATTGCCACAACAGACGGAACATCCGCCCCCGTCAGAAGCTTTCCACGCTCGTCAAAAATCGTCGTAGCGAAAACCGGAAGAGATGTATTCTCTTTCGCTGCAAGCACTGCTGCCTTCAGTTCATAAGTGTCACTCATGGTCTCAATATGGATCAGATCCGCACCGGCTTTCTCTCCGAGGATCATAACTTCTTTGAATGTCTCATATGCTGTCTCGAAATCCAGATCACCCATCGGTTTTAAAAGCTTTCCTGTCGGTCCAACATCCAGTGCTGTGTAGATTCTTCTTCCACCACTTGCCTCTTCAGCCGCATCCTTCACATGCCCGATCGCAAGACGGATAATTTCTTCCAATGGAAAATCATCGCAATGGAATTTCAATGCATTCGCTCCAAATGTATTCGCAAGTACAATATCACTTCCTGCTGAAATATATTGTTTGTGAATGTTTTTGATCTCATCCGCATGTGTAACATTCCATGTCTCCGGTAACTCTCCCGGCTGAAGTCCCTTTGCCTGAAGCAAGGTTCCCATTCCGCCGTCAAAATATAATAACTCTTTTCCCAGGCGTTCTCGTATCATCTTCTTGTATCAATCCTTCCTCTCTTATCTCTTGCTTATCGTCGGTATTCACAATCTTTTTTTGTACAGACCTCACATCCTGAGATTGGACATCTCTCCTTCTGTGTACTGATTCCAATTACTGCTGTTACCGACTTTGTTGGTGTCATCATAAAGCTGTCTGTCAAAGTCAGCCCGATTGTCTTTGCACAATTCAACATTCGTACAATCGGTTCCTGATAACAGATATCAAAATCTCCATATCCAGGACTGAATCTCGGTCTTAAATACAAATGTTCTTCTTCAAGCTCTGCCGCAATCTTCTTCTGACACTCATCACAATATTCTTCTAACATTGCTGCTGCACAAGACTGCAAAATAACTGCTCTTGCCATATCTGTCAAAGAAATCCTGCGCATCAGCCGGTCAACTCCGGCGCCAAGGGTTGCTCCGAAAAGAACAACCTGACGGCATCCTTTCAGATTTCTGCTCAGACTCTTACTTTGAATCTCCATCTGTCCAATAACCAGTCTTCCGTCATCTGTATGATTCAGATCAAAAATTTGGCAGATGGACTTAGGCCCTGCTTCCTGTTCCAGGTCTTTGAAAGACTGTTGGATCAGTTCCAAGGTTCGCTCATCTGCCTCATTTCTTCCAAATCCCAGATAACGAACTGCTTCACGTACTCTCTTCTCTGTCTCTATCATCTGGTCATCCACTTTCTTAACACTTGATAATCTCGGAAAGATTATTCATAATTGCTACTGCAATTTCCGGCTTATTCATAGAATAAATATGAATATTGTTCACACCGTTCGCAAGAAGATCAATAATCTGATCTGTTGCATAGGCAATTCCTGCCTGCTTCATCGCCTCCGGAGAACTTCCGAAGCGATCTAATATTGCAAGAAATCTTCTCGGAAATACTGTTCCGGAAAGTTCCTGGCTTCGCTTCATCTGAGCAGCACTGGTAATCGGCATGATTCCCGGCAGAATCGGAACTGTGATCCCTGCTTCTCTGATTCTGTACAGGAAATTATAATGGATATCATTATCAAAGAACATCTGTGTTGTAAGGAAATCAACTCCACTGTCTACCTTCTGTTTCAGATAACGGATATCATCCTCTTTATGTTCCTGCTCCACATGTCCTTCCGGATAACATGCTGCACCAATACAGAAATCCCCATGTTTCTTGATTTCCTGTACCAGTTCATAAGCATAATGGAATCGATCTCCATCAGGGAATGTCATGCCTTCCGGAATATCTCCTCGTAAAGCGAGAATATTCTCGATTCCATGAGCCTTCAGGTTTTCAATTACCTCTCCAACTTCTTCTTTTGTGGATGAAGCACATGTCAAATGTGCAAGACTCATCACTCCGAGATCATCCTTAATATGGGATGCGATCTTCGCTGTGTTCTTGCTTGTTCCGCCACCGGCTCCATAGGTTACGCTGATATAAGATGGGTTCAGTTTGGCAATCTCATCTGTTGCTGATAATACTTTGTCAAATCCTGCATCTGTCTTCGGCGGAAACACCTCAAAAGAAATGTGGATGCCTTTCTGGTTCAGTTTGTCAATAATTTTCATCGGGTCTGTTACTCCTTGCTCTTGTGTTACTCTTGTATTACTTCTTTGTTACTTCTTATAATTCTTATTCTCCGATCAGACTTCTGTACAGATCTTCATACTGTCTTGCGGAATTCATCCATGAAAAATCCTGAACCATCGCGCGTTCGATCATCTTGTTCCAGTCACGTTTCTTGTCATAATAGATTCTTTCTGCATAACGTACAGTGTTCAACATCTCATGCGCATTATAATTAGAGAAACTGAATCCTGTACCTGTCTTCTCAAACTCATTGTACGGTTCTACAGTATCTTTCAATCCTCCTGTCTCACGAACGATCGGAAGTGTTCCGTATCTCAGACTCATCAGCTGGCTGAGTCCGCATGGCTCGAATAAGGATGGCATAAGGAATGCATCACATCCGGCATAAAGTCTGTGAGAAAGATCATCGGAATAGAAAATATTCGCTGAAACCTTTCCTGCATACTTCCATGCAAAGTGACGGAACATATTCTCATATTTCGGATCTCCTGTTCCAAGTACTGCAATCTGCACTGCATCCTGGCACATCTCATCCATCATATAATCGATCAGATCAAATCCTTTCTGATCTGTCAAACGGGAAACGATTCCGATCAACATTACATGATTGTCTTTATCCAGTCCAAGTTCTTCCTGAAGAGCAGCCTTATTCACCGGTTTGTTTTTCCGGAAATTCTCAACGTTAAATGTCTTTGCGATTCTATGATCTGTATCCGGATTCCAGTCATTGTAATCCAGACCGTTCACAATACCGCAAAGATCATTTGATCTTGCTGCCATCAGTCCGTCAAGACCTTCTCCATAGAACGGTGTCTTGATCTCTTCTGCATAGCTGTGGCTTACTGTTGTCACCTTATCTGCATAAACAATACCGCCTTTGAGCATATTAGCATCTTTGTATGCCTCAAGCTTATCCGGAACGAAATAATAATCCGGAAGTCCTGTGATTCCCTGTACAGTCTTTGTATCCCATACCCCCTGGAACTTCAGGTTATGTATTGTCATAACTGTCTTGATTCCTCTGTAATATTCTCCGAAGAAACGGAAATTATCTAGATATACCGGAATCAGACCTGTCTGCCAGTCATGACAGTGAATCAGATCCGGACGGAACCCAATAACCGGAAGAATACTTAAAACTGCCTTACAGAAGAAAGAGAATTTTTCAATATTCCACTTCGGATCTCCATCATATGGAGCAAATCCTGAAAAATAAAATTCATTATCAATAAAATAAAATGTAACTCCGTTTAATTCTGTCTTAAAGATTCCGACATAGCGATCCTCTCCTGCAAAATCCATGTAGAAGTTTGTGATATACTCCAGGCGCTCTACCCACTCCTGTTTCATACACATGTACTTAGGTAAAACCACACGGCAGTCATATTTCTCTTTATCAAAATCTTTTGGAAGTGAACCTACAACGTCAGCAAGACCTCCGGTCTTTATAAATGGTACACATTCTGATGAAGCGAACAAAATGTTTTTCATACTTAGATCCTCCACTTTCACTTGCCCTCTTTCGGCAATTACTTATAAAATATTATACCGCATTTTTATCATAATGCAAAGGATTTCTCATTGTAATTTACTTCTTATTTCCCATGCCTGTATTCCAATTGTATTGTATCTGCGATCAGAGCAATAAATTCAGAATTGGTCGGTTTCCCTTTTCCATTGCTTACTGTATACCCAAAAAGTTCATCCAGAGTGTCCAGCTTTCCTCTGCTCCATGCCACTTCAATCGCATGTCGGATCGCACGTTCTACTCTGCTTGATGTTGTCTGATACTTCTTTGCAACGGTTGGATACAGGATCTTTGTGATTGCATTGAGCACATCCATATCATCTACCGCCATCATAATCGCATCTCTCAGATAATGATACCCCTTAATATGAGCCGGTATTCCGATTTCATGCAGCATATTTGTCACTCGTGTCTCCAGACTTTCTCCTCTGTTATCAGATACCGCCTCAGAGCTTCTTGTTTCCATACCGTGTGACATCCGTCCCGCACTTCGGATTCGTTCTAACAGCATCTCATTTTGAAACGGTTTCATCATATAGTAATTTGCGCCTTTATTAAAAGCATCTTCTGTAATCTTTTCTTGCCCAACTGCTGTGATTACGATAAAATACGGATGCTTGCTGACAGTTTTGTCATGATTGATCCGATCCATGACCGTCAATCCATCCATTTTCGGCATAATCAGGTCGAGAAGAACAACATCCGGCTGTTTATCTTTGATGATCTGACACATCTCTTCACCATTTTTCGCCTTTCCGACCAGATTCATGTCTTTTTCCATCCCGATCACACGATCCAAAAGGTCCAAAATTTTCTGGTTATCATCAGCAATGGCTATTTTCAAATGTTCCATCTTCTTCTCTCCTTTTTCTGAGAACGTTTGTCTTGTTACACCACTTGTGTATTATATTCCAGCTTTTTTGTCGGATTCAAGAAAATCTTGCAGTAGTATTTCGACATCCTTTTCGACCCTTTTCACGATTCTTCCTCTTTCAACATGTTTTCAATAAAAATACCGTATCCTTTTGTCGAATCTTGTACAAACACATGAGTTACAGCTCCGATCAGTTTTCCATTCTGAATGATGGGACTCCCACTCATCCCCTGAATAATGCCCCCTGTCTTTTCCAGCAATTCCGTATCTGTCACCTGAATTACCATTCCTTTGTTCACCTGGTCGGATTCTTTATCAATTTGCGTTACACGGATTGAATATTCTTTCACCTCCCCGTCAATGTAGCAGCGAATCCTTGCCTCCCCCGTCTTTATTTCCTCTTTTTTTGCTACCTGTATCGGAACTTCCTCTCCTATCCAGCTTCTGTCTGAATTTAATTCTCCATAAATACCCGCATCCGTATTTTTCTCGATCACTCCAAGCTGATGAAACCGATTATAAACAATAATCCCTTCCATTGTTCCTGGATTCCCTTTGCTTCCCTTTTGCACTTTCTGAATACTGGTTCTATAAAGCGTTCCTCTTTTGATCGTAAGAAGTGTACTTGTATCAATATCATGAATACCATGTCCTAGTGCTGCGAACCTGTTATTTTTTGTCAAAAATGTGATTGTCCCAAGCCCCTGTACATTATCTCTCACCCAGATTCCAAGTCGATAATTTCCTTTTGAAATCTGCACAGGAGTCAATTTCTTTTCTAATATCGTATTTTCACGTCTGACTGTCAGAAGGACCTTCTCTCCATCCAGATGTTCCACCAGATCCATCAACTGTTTTTTCCCCTCAATCTTCTGGTGATTTACTTCTGTAATATAATCACCGGAACTCACTACACCCTGTGCAGGTGTATATTCCTTTCCATCCATCCCCGTCATTTTCTCCGTGTCTAAAACCAGTACACCATCTGTTTCCATATAAATTCCAACCGGCATTCCTCCAAGCAGAACCGTATCGTCTTCCTTTTCCGCAGCCAGACTTTCCACTTCCCGGCCACTGACTTCCGTTTTTTCCATAAATCCTGTAATCTGTGCACAGCCACATAACATCAATAAGCAGAACATAAACAACAGACCTGTCCTGCTCATATTCCTTTTCCTGCGTTCTTTCATGATCCACACTCCTCTCTTGCAAATATTAAAAGCAGATGCTGTTTGCATCTGCTCTTAGTATGTGTGGATCTTCTTCTTTTCACACTGGTATTATTTTTCTCTTTTTGCCAGTTCTTTCATTTCTCTGGCACTGTCTATAATTCCATCTGTTACATTTGCTCCACCAAGAAGCCTTGCAAGCTCTGCAACAGAGTCTTCCTGATCAAGTCTCTCGATCTGTGTTCTCACAGAATTATCTTCTGCCTCTTTATGAATACAAAAATGAACATCAGCTGCTGCTGCGATCTGTGAAAGATGTGTAATACAAATTACCTGACGGCTCTTTCCGATCAACTGCAGTCTCTCTCCGACACGACCTGCTGTGATTCCTGATATTCCACTATCAATCTCATCAAATATCAAAGTCGGTGTATCTTCTTCATCTGCAAGTACAGTCTTGATTGCAAGCATAATACGGGATAGCTCTCCTCCGGATGCGACATTCCCCAGTGGACGCACAGGTTCTCCCGGATTAACCGACAGATAAAACTCTGCATCATCTTTTCCTTGTGCAGAATAACTTTTTGCTTCTGTCAAACGAATTTCAAAACGTGCATCCAGGAAATTCAGTTCCGACATCTGATGAACAATTTCCTCGGCAAATTTAACTGCGTTTTGTTCACGCACTTCATGCAGTTCCATCGCAGCCTTTTCCATGTGCTTTTCTGCTTTTTTCTGTTTCTCCAAAAGTTCCTGCATAAAAGAATCGTAATCTTCCAGTTCCAATAGTCTCTGTCTTTTTTCCTCACAATATGCAAGGATATCACTGACAGTGTTTCCATATTTTGCCTTTAAATGATTCACTTCATTCAGACGGGACTCAACTTCTGAAAACTCTTCTTCCGAATATTCAAAACTCTTTGCATATTCTGCCAGATCCCGATTAAAATCATTCAGCAGACTATCGATCTCCACGATCTGATCATAAAGCTGGCTTCCCTTTTCATCAAAAGATGCTGCTTCCTGAAAGCTTCGGATTGCACGGCTTAAGTAATCACTTGCATTTCCACGTTCGTCCTCTGCAGTATACTGATACGCTTCTGCAACTCCTTCTGTGAGTTTTCTGCTGTCTGTCATCTTGCGATACTGTTCTTCTAGAAATTCATCTTCACCTTCTTTAAGCGCTGCTTCTTCAATCTCATTTACTTCAAATTCAGCAAGAGAAAGTTCTCTTCTGCGGCTCTCTTCATCCAGCGAGGATTGTTCCACCTTCTTACATACTGCCTTCCATTCCTGATAGCAGGAAGCCATTTTCTCTTTTAACGGATCCGTCTGTTCTTTCCCATAAAGATCAAGCAGTGTCAAATGATTCTTTCGATGAAGCAATGTCTGATTATCATGCTGTCCATGAATATCGATCAAAAGACTGGCTACATCTTTAAGGACGCTCATATTCACTGTCTCACCGTTAATCTTACTGACACTTCGGCCTTCTAAAAGGCGGCGGCTCAATGTCAGATATCCGTCTTCCGGATAAATGTCCAAGGCCTCCAGCTTCTTTAAAATCTTTTCTTCTTTGATGTGAAAAGTAAGTTCTACCAATCCGCTTTTTGCCCCGTTTCGAAGCATCTGTGCATTGTATTTTCCACCCAGTGCAAGCGTAACAGAGCCAAGAAGGATTGACTTTCCTGCTCCGGTTTCACCGGTCAGAATATTCAATCCTTCCCCAAACTCAACTTCTGTTTCATCAATCAAAGCAAGATTTTTCACATACAGATTCTGTAACATATATCACCTATGCTTTCCTTGAAACCAATTTCCTTATATTCTCCATTACTACAGCTGTATCTTCAACTGTACGAATTGCGCACATGATCGTGTCATCTCCTGCAATACATCCAACCACTTCATTCCATTTCATTGCATCTACTGCAGCAGCAACCGCCATTGCCATTCCGGCAACTGTTTTGATTACAAGGATATTCTGTGCCATATCCATGGAAACAAATCCGTCACAAAGTACACGGATATATTTTTCGCTCATTCCATCCTCTTCCTGTCTATGGACAATATACTTCTGACGCCCACCATTTACAGACAGCTTTGTCAGCTTCAGATCTCTGATATCTCTGGATACCGTTGCCTGTGTGACCTTGAAGCCGGCATTATTCAGATATTCTGCCAGTTCCTCCTGCGTCTCTATGTCATACTGACTGATCAATTCAATTATCTTTGCATGTCGGCTCACTTTCATAGTATCAATTTCCTTTCATCTTCTCGCGCATTGTTATCATAAAACTTTCTTCACTTAATTTTACTAGATGCGCTTTGGCATCTGATTTTCTGATCTTCACTCTGTCTCCGCTAACCAATTGCCTCTGTACAGCACCGTCGTAACATAAAGCTACTTTCTCCTGCCTTCCATAACGGCCCTCGCAAATCTCAACCTCAACATCATCCTCTGCTGAAAGCACCACGCTGCTCGTGTTAAGTGCATGGGAACAGATTGGAGTGATAACGATCAGACTTGCTGTTGGCTCTACCACCGGTCCACCTGCGGAAAGATTATATCCTGTACTTCCCGTCGGTGTACAGATGATCACACCGTCTGCCTGATATGTGTTCAACAATGTCCCATTCACATACACATTAAACTGAACAATACGAAGATTCCCTTCTCTTGTCAGGACGATATCATTTACCGCCAGATCTTTTTCACCGGATGACATTGTCCCCTCCAACATCATACGTTTCTCAACTTTAGGCTCTTCCTCGCAAAGTCTGTCAATCGCAGATTTATAATCTTTCAATTCTACATCTGCCAAATACCCCAATGTTCCGATATTGATTCCAAGAAGCGGAAGTTTATTTCCTTCCAGGTCACGTATTGCACGGATCAGAGTTCCATCCCCACCTAAAACCAGTCCGCAATCAACGTCCTCCGGAATCGTTCCCGGAACAATAAATCCTTCCTCATCCTTTTGAGCAAGAATAACACGTTTGCCTTTTCTCTCAATATAATCTTTTATCTCAATCGTAACAGAATAATCTCTGTCTTTTAATTGATTTGTTATGATATAAAAAGATTCCATACCATCACCTTTTTACTTTGCCAGAGCAGCGAATGCTTCATCCACTACCTGATCCAGTTCCTTTGTCTCAATCTTTGCTTCCTCTTCCGGACATTTCTTCAAATGTACAAGGTATTCGATATTTCCTTCTGGTCCCTTGATTGGAGAGAATGTGATCTCAAGTACGGAAAATCCGATGGATACCGCAAATTCTGTCACTTTCTCGATTACTTCATGATGCGTACTCTTTTCTCGCACAACACCTTTCTTTCCAACCTTCTCACGTCCTGCTTCAAACTGTGGTTTGATCAATGCTACGATCTCTCCATCAT